>OGPR01000045.1_pt1 | contig 153163 bp, 118 predicted proteins | sample 1552981 | NCBI WGS metagenome assembly OGPR01 (sample SAMEA2580260, study PRJEB22360) | human gut metagenome | biome: human gut; feature: human-associated habitat; material: faeces | place: Denmark | collected 2008/2010 | reverse complement strand
GGCAGCCCTTTCTGCGTGGATTTTAGAACAACTATTTCACTAACTCTCAATTTATTTCTCTTCCACCGGAATCTGCTTCAGATTCTCCGCAGGCTCCAGGGTCTCATTACTGCGGATGTCAATGATAGGTCCGCCGGTACCTTCGATGTATTCTCTGGTAATGGTGACTCTTCCGATATTGTCATCCTTGGGGATCTCGTACATGATATCCAGCATGAAATCCTCAATAATGGAACGCAGGGCTCTGGCACCGGTGTCACGTTTCATGGCCTTTTCGGCAATGGCATCCAGGGCATCATCCGTGAACTCCAGTTTCACTTCATCCAGTTCCAGGAGCTTTTGGTACTGTTTCAAAATGGCATTCTTCGGCTCTTTCAGGATCTTCACCAGCATCTCCTTGCTCAGTCCCTGCAGAGTACAGATGATAGGCAGTCGTCCGATGAACTCCGGGATCATGCCGAACTTACGGATATCCTCTACGGTCACCTTAGATAAGATATCGGTATCTTTATCGTATTTGTCCTTTAGTTCGGAATTAAAACCGATGGATGCGGTCTTGGTCAGGCGCTCCTTGATGATCTCATCCAGATCCGGGAATGCACCGCCGCAGATAAACAGGATATTGCGGGTGTTCACCGTAGCCAGGGGCACCATGGCATTTTTGCTATTGGCACCGACCGGTACTTCCACCTCGGCACCCTCCAATAATTTCAGCATGCCCTGCTGTACACTTTCACCGCTGACATCCCGGGAATTGGTATTTTTCTTCTTGGCGATCTTGTCGATCTCATCAATGAAAATAATACCTTTCTCCGCTTTCTCTACATCGTTACCGGCGGCTGCCAGCAGCTTGGATACTACGCTCTCGATATCATCACCGATATATCCGGCCTCCGTCAGTGACGTAGCATCGGCGATCGCCAGAGGCACATCCAGCAGTTTCGCCAGTGTTTTAACTAAATAAGTCTTACCGGAACCGGTGGGACCGATCATAAGGATATTGGACTTCTCGATTTCAATCGCATCCATGGTGTCGGTAGCTACTCTCTTATAATGGTTGTATACCGCTACCGAAATGACTTTTTTGGCTTTTTCCTGTCCCACTACATATTCATCCAGGCTTGCCTTGATCTTATGAGGTGCCGGAATATCTTTGATGTTGAATACAGGTTTGGGATCTTCGGCTTTCTTTTTCTTCTTGAGTTTCTGCTTGTTGGGGATGCCGCCGTCTCCCTGGAGGTCTGCCAGATTCACAAAGCTGATGTTGGGGAATCCGTTCTGTCCGCCGAACTGGTTCAGATCGCCCGGATTATTCAACATGCCCTGGTAGTCGAACTGGCTCACAGTCTCCATGGTCTTGTGCATGCAGTCATCGCAAATGCAGATATGATTAGGCAGCTTGAACATTCTGCCGGCTTTGCTCTCCGGTCTTCGGCAGATGAAGCAGACATCCTCGTACTCGCTGCTGTCCTTTTTGTCCTCTGTCTTTTTCTCCGCGGAATTTTCACCCGCAGTATCCGCTACCTGTGTGTTCTCGCTATTTTTTTCGTTATCCCGATTTTCGTTCAGAGTGGTCTCTGTTTTCTCTTCCTCAGGGATTACTTCTCTATAATCATCATTGTAATTATCTGTCATGTTATTCTCCTCTTTATATAATAGAATTTGCGTCTTACGTAATCGCAACTGCCAGCAGTCGGTTTTCGTAATCCGCTATTCCTTGATGCTTTCTTCTCGCAGTGCTTATCTCGGTATCACTTCGTGCTACCTCGATATCCGGGCTTCGCCCTACACGTATCGTGTCTTACGTAATCCCGCCTGCAAGCAGTCGGTTTTCGTAATCCACGATCCTTGCACTGCTCATGCCTACGCTTATTATATCTAATTCGAATGACTGCTACAAGTGAAGTTTTTCTAAACAAAATCCCCGGGAGATTCAGACGATCTTCCGGGGGTTTTCTGTCTTTCCAATATTCGGTATTGGGAACCGCTATATTTATTTTTTATCTGCAGGTCTGCTGCCCAGTGTCAGATTCAGTTCTACAGATACATATTCACCGTTCTGTGGTCTCTGTACCGTTATGGTTGCGGAATCACCGGCTGCATAGTACTGTAATGTCTTCTGAAGATCAGAGTAGGACGAGATGCTGCTACCGTCGAATTTTGTAATGATATCACCTTTCATGATACCGGCATTCGCTGCTGCACTGCCTTCCTCTACAGATACCACATAGATGCCTTCCGGCATGTTGTACATCTGAGAGATCTGGGAAGTTACTTCCTGCAGAGAGATACCGATGTAACCGACTTCATCCTCAGCTACTTTGGTTCTGGTCTGACGCTCCATCAGATCTGCAATGATGGGACTTGCAGAAGTGATAGGGATTGCATAGCCCATACCTTCTACGGCAGTACCACCGATCTTGTTGGAGTTGATACCGATGACCTCACCGTTCATGTTCAACAGTGCACCGCCGGAATTACCGGGGTTGATGGCTGCGTTGGTCTGGATGAAAGTACCGGTAGCACCGTTCTCCAGAGTGATCTCACGATTCAGGGCACTTACGATACCGTTAGTAACGGACTGGCCATATCCAAGAGCATTACCGATAGCAATCACCGGCTCACCAAGCTTCAGGTCATCACTGCTGCCCAAAGTAGCAACGGTAATGGCATTCTTGGTATCATCGCTCAGATCATTTAAAGATACTGCGATCACTGCCAGATCCATATCGGAATCCAGTCCTTTGACCTGTGCCTGTGCTTCACTGCCGTCGATAAAAGTAACGTTCAGCGTATCTGCGCTCTCTACTACGTGGTTGTTAGATACGATCAGCAGTTCATCATCCGTCTTGCCTACAATGATACCGGAACCGCTGGCTGCTTCTTCCTGTGTATACTGCTGTCCGAAGACATTTGCTGTCTCAGTAAAGTTATTCACAATCGATACCATAGCAGGCATAACCTTCTCCACCACATCAGATACATCAGACTCTACATAAGTAACGTTGGTCGCAAGCTGCGGTGTACTCTGGCTGCTCTCTGTTGCAGCTTCGGAAGTGACCTCATCTACCACTGCGGTATCCGCACCGGTCTTAAGCATCCCGGTGCCCTGCTGTACTGCATAGAACCCGATGCCGGCAAACAGTCCGAAGAAAAGTCCAAGACTGACACTTACCATAGCTTTTCGGAAATAACCACCATGCTTTTTGGGGTTCTTAGGTTCTGTATTGCTACCGGTGCTTCCGCCCATCTGGTATGTGGTGTAACCGTTTGCACTTCCCGCAGCGCTTACTCCGCTGAATGTACCGGTTGTATTTTCATCTCCGGTTTCGTAACCGGAAAAATTATCATTCTCGTACATAATGCTTCCTCCTATTCTATCTGTAAGTGAGAAATTTTTTACTATTTCCATTTCTTCCTCTCACCTTATGAACATAGTATATCCATCAAATGTGACCGAATTGTGATAACTTTCTGAAGCAATTATGAAAGATCAAAAAAACCGAAGAAGTTTTCACCTCTCCGGATTTTTCTTGTTATTCAACCGTAACGGATTTTGCCAGGTTTCTCGGCTTATCCACATCACAGCCACGTCCCACTGCCACATAGTAAGCAAACAGCTGCAACGGAATGATTGCCAGGGAATTGGTAAAGTACGGATTCGTCTCGGGAATGTATACCACATAATCCGCTGCCTTCTCGATGGCTTTGTTGCCCTCGATGGTAACCGCCATGACAAAAGCGCCTCTTGCCTTTACCTCTACCATATTACTGATGGTCTTCTGGAACAGAGCCGGCTGGGTTGCCAAAGCCACTACCAGGGTGCCATCTTCGATCAGGGAAATGGTGCCATGCTTCAGTTCTCCGGCTGCATAAGCCTCGGAATGAATATAGGAGATCTCTTTTAACTTCAGGGATCCCTCCAGGGAAATCGCATAGTCGATACCACGTCCGATGAAGAAGATATCTCTCGCTCCCACATAACGGTTGGCGAAATGCTGGATCTTCTGCTTCTGGCCCAGAAGCAGCTCGATCTGATCCGGCAGACATCTTAAATCTGTCAGCATACTCTGGAACTTCTCCTGGTCAATGGTTCCACGCACCTTGGCGAACTTCATAGCCAGCATGTAAAGTGCTGTCAGCTGTGCACTGTAAGCCTTGGTCGTTGCAACGGCGATCTCGGGACCTGCCCAGGTGTACATAACACTGTCCGCTTCTCTGGCGATGGAGCTGCCGACGACATTGACAATACCCAGTACCTTGAAGCCCTTTTCCTTGGATTCCCGCAGAGCTGCCAGCGTATCCGCAGTCTCACCGGACTGGCTGATGACGATGACCATATTGCCCTTCTGCAGGATGGGATCACGATAACGGAATTCGCTGGCCACATCCACCTCTACCGGGATTCTTGCCAGACCTTCAATGACATATTTTGCGGTAACACCGGTGTGATATGCGGAACCGCAGGCCACGATATGGATCTTTGTGATCTCCTGAATCTCCTCATCGCTCATATTCAGTTCTTCGATGACGATATCATTATCCTTGATACGGGGAGAAATGGTATCGTTGATCGTCTTCGGCTGTTCGTAGATCTCTTTCAGCATGAAATGCTCATAGCCGCCCTTTTCCGCAGCATTGGCATCCCAGTCGATGGTCACGGGGGTTTTCGTGATCTCTTCTTCGTCCACTGAGAAGAATCTAAGACCGTCTTCCTTCAGTTCCACCACTTCCTGATTATCTACATAATATACGGTTCTGGTATATTTGAGAATTGCGGGAACATCAGATGCGATAAAGCTGCCGCTCTCACTCTTGCCTACGATCAGAGGACTGTCTTTGCGGGCAGCGAAGATCTTATCAGGCTGATCGGCAAACATGATACCCAGCGCATAGGAGCCCTCTACACGATGCAATACCTTAGTGATCGCTTCCAGGGGATTTCCCTTATAATAGTAGTCTAACAGATGCGCCAGTACCTCGGTATCGGTCTCAGAGATGAACTGATACCCCTTATCCTGCATCTTTTTCTTCAGTGGAATATAGTTCTCAATGATTCCGTTATGTACTACAGCAATGGTACCGGCGTTATTCATATGGGGATGGGAATTGATATCACTGGGAGCACCGTGGGTTGCCCAACGGGTATGCCCGATACCGGAGGTTCCCTTCATAGACTCGCCTCCGTGTGTCAGGTTTTCCAGAACCTTAAGTCTCCCGACAGCCTTTTTGGTGTTGATCTTCTCCCCATCAAAAATAGCCATACCCGCGGAATCATATCCACGGTATTCCAGTTTGGACAGACCGTCTAAAATGATCGGTGCTGCCTGTTCTGTTCCAATATATCCTACGATACCACACATAGTCATACATCCTTTCTGTTCTGTTTCCAGTATTCTTTGTTGGAAGTAAAAGCAAGGACCCATTTTCCGGGGAGCCTGCGATAGTTCTTACCTAATAGATAACCTGCATATTTACAGGCACATTGTATATAAAAATGGAGCAACTTGCCGGACATATGATTTTTCCGCAAATATGCTGTCACATCTTTCACCATTCGTTTTCCCTCGGACTCCGAAGGATATGCTGCGAAGACTTCCGGATGTTCTGCCTGGGATACCCCCAGGTCAAAATTCCTTTGGAACTGCTGTACATTGGTATAATTATGGGAATGAATCACCCGGGCATCCGCCGCATAAGCGATCGCATACCCCGCTTCCACCGCTTTCGCCGCATAGATCATATCTTCATTAAATATGGTATGTTTTACGAATCCACCCAGTTCCTCATAGATCTCCCGTCGGTATGCCGCACACACATTGGAGCAGAAAAATGTCTTGATCCCCAATGTCTTAAGATCTTCTGCGGATTTGATCCGTGACTGTGCCGGATAATTAAATTCCCTGGTATAACATTCCACCGGTGCACAATCTTCTCTCGGCAGCTGTCTTGCATAGGATACCGCCACCTGATCCCGCAGCGGTTCCGTCAGTTGTTCGATCAGATTGTCATCTGCCGGCATGGCATCCTGGGTCATCATGACAAAAATATCTGCGGAAGATTTTTTCACACCCATGCGTCTGGTGCCGCCATGATCAAATTCTCTTTTGGAGACATGATATACCTTAATGTTCTGATATTTCTCCAGAAATCTGGTTCCATAGATCAGCTGCTCAAAATATTTTTCTCCGGTGTTCAGCAGGATCACTTCATGTACCGGCACGCTCTGGCTGTCAAGCTTATCTAATAATGTAAATAGTTCTTTCCCCGGTTTATACAGGGGAATGATCACATCGATCTCCATTGCAGAGCGCTCCTTACTTTCTCAATCTCTGGTCTATTATACTTTATCCCCGTCTGTTACACAAGACTTTTTCATATGACACGAGGGAGCTCCGGTGCTCTCCGGAAGACTCCCTCGTCAATTCGTTTTCTTATTTATTCAGATAAGGTGCCGTATCGGACGCAATCTTTCTACTGTATTCCTTTACACTGTCGGTTACGGTGTAGTTCGCATCATCAAACAGGAACTGATGCAGCCATACAACATTGCTCTCCAGATCCAAAGGTACTACACTGCTTCCCTTTGCACCGATGTTACCGGTGGCACGCATGGTCTCTTCAGGGAAACCTCCCTCGTCCACAATACGATATTTTGTGATGTTAGCCAGCAGATCCAGAATATCCTTGGAATCCAAGCTGGTGTAAACATCATCGATGGCACTGTTAAATACCTTGGACAGAGTATCGTAATCGGCCTTCTTCGCCTGATCTTCAATCGCCTGGATCACTTCACGCTGACGTGCGGCACGCTTGAAATCATTACCTGCGGTATAACGGATACGGCAGTAAGCCGTCGCCTGCAGACCGTTTAGCAGCTGTACTCCGGTCTCTGTTACCGGTGTGTAGTCACATTTTAAGACCTCTGCAATACCGATCTGGTAGTTATTGATATGCTTGATCTCCTCGGAGTCCACATCGATATAGACACCGCCCAGACCGTCAATCACTTCACTCAGTCCCTTATAGCCTACGGTTACAAAGTTCGTAATATCCATATCCAGATTCATGTTTAACATCTTAACTGCCTGCTCCGCTCCGCCATAGGAATAAGCCGCGTTACACTTCTGATAGGAGTCCGTGCCGATGTTCAGATACGTATCACGATATACACTGACCAGTTTGATATCGCCGGTATCCATATTGATGCTGGCGATCATAATACTGTCGCTTCGGCTGCCCTTGTACAGCTGGCTGTCCTTCGTTGCATCCACACCGAACAGTGCAATGTTCATATACCCCTTCATTGCTTCGTCCTGTTGTACTTCTTCCGGAATCCGAAGCTCTTCCGTCTCTAATACCGTTACCTTGGGGCCTTCATTATTTGTGTGGGTCATTACCAGATACAATACTGCTACCATGATCAGGATAACCGCAATCTCTACACCGAAGATGATAACCTTTCTTCTCTTCTTGGCAGCACGCTGCTTGGCAGATACTCTCCTCTGTCCGTTACTGTTGCCGGCAGGTCTCGATCCGGCAGGTCGCTGTCCCGCAGGTCTCTGTCCATTTCCGGAAGGTCTTCTTCCGCTTCCGGCTGGTCTCTGACCATTGCCGCCATTGTAGTTAGAATTTGTTGCCATCTTGTCTTCTCCTTGTGTTAATAAGCATTTTTATTGATAAATCCTGTAAAAAATGTCATAAGAATGATCTTAATGTCAAACCCGAGGGTCCAGTTCTCAATGTAATAAATATCATACTCGATCCGCTTCTTGATGGAAGAATCACCACGCAGACCGTTGACCTGTGCCCATCCCGTGAGGCCCGGCCTCACCTGATGTTTTACCATATATCTCGGGATCTCTTCCTTGAACTTTTCCACGAACTGAGGGCGCTCCGGTCTCGGTCCCACCAGGCTCATATCTCCTTTCAGGATGTTGAACAGCTGCGGAAGTTCATCAATGCTGGTTCGTCTTAAGATCTTGCCGATTCCGGTGACTCTGGGATCGTTTCGCACCGTCCAGCCCTTTTTCTCCTCCGCTGCAGTCTGCATTGCCATACTGCGGAATTTGTACATATAAAATGATTTATTATGAAGTCCTACCCGTTCCTGCTTGAAGATCACAGGTCCCGGACTGGAACATTTTACCAGAATTGCCGACAACAGCATGATCGGTGACGTAATGATGATGCCGAACAGGGAGCCGACAATATCCATGGCTCTCTTGATCATCATATTTCCGGTGTTGGTCAGCGGCACATACCGAATATTGATCACCGGAAGTCCCATGAGATCCTCCGTGTAAGGTCTGCTGGGGATCAGACTGCTGTAGTCGGGGATGAATTTCGTATGCACGCCGGATTTCTCACAGATATCCACAACACCTTCCAGATAATCATAATCTTTCAGAGAAAGCGTGATCGCGATCTCGTCCAGCTTGTTCTCCGGAAGAATATACTCCAGATTCCCCAACGTTCCCAGGACTTTCACTCCCTTATAGGTAGTCCCTCCCGGAATGTGCTCATCCAGAATACCGCATACAACATATCCCCACTGGGGATTGCTTAAGATTCTGTCAATATACTCTTCTGCCGCTCTGGAATAGCCCACCAGTAAAATATGCTTCAGATTGTATCCCCTTTTCCGGAGTGTCCGCAACGCTTTTCTCATTATGATGCGGGATACCGAAGTCAGAAATACATTCAGCACATAAAAAATTGCCATGACGGATCGTGAAAAGTTGATCTCACGGATGATCATATACAGTATAATGATCAATGCCGCCAGGCCGATGGTATTTGCCTGCAGAATGCTGTAAATCTCATGTCTGCGGCGGACGGTTCGCTTCGGGGAATACACGCTGCACCGGTAATATAGGAGCATATAACCGGGTACAATAAAAGGAAGCAGCTTATAATACTCCTGCACAGGCAGGACACCGATTCCGGGACCGTCGTTCAATATATAAAATTTGATATAATAGGCAAGGACAAAGGATATGGCTGTGATCAGCGCATCCATTATCACAAGAAGCCTGTTAAAGACTTTCTGGTTGTCTTTTATCATATGGGTCACCCAATCTGTAAGTCTGAAAAGCTTCTTTTTAACGATTTCATTCTACAATAACGATGTTTTTTTCTCAACTTAAGAATTTATGAAGCCATTTCTTAAGATTTCATAAGAATTCGAAACACATTGAAATACAGCTGCCACTGGATCTTCACATAATTCCCCAGATGATGCCACCGGAAGGGAACTTTGTGCTGTCTTCCCGTGGTTCCCACCGATCTTCTCAGGCCAGCTGCCAGTCCCTTCAGATATAGTTTTCCCATTCTTTTCTTACAAAAAAACAAAAACTTTATGCCAAATCCAAGCAAAAAAAACGGCAGGTTCAGAATACACTGCAAAAGCGGCATATTCTTGCCGATCACATAAATACTGTTGGCAGACGCAAGTAACGTTTTCCGGGGATTGTATCTGGATCCCGTGGAAGCACTGCCATAATGCAGCACAGCCGCCTTCGGTTCATACCGGTTCTCATAGCCGTAGATCCGGGCACGGTAGCCGATATCCAGATCTTCCAGGTAGGCAAAATGTTCTTCATCAAAATAACCGATCTCTTCAAATACGGATCGTCTGTAGATTGCGGCACCACCACAGGCGGAAAACACCGGGACAGACTTATCATAATCCGCCGCCGGTCGTCCCTTCCCCCGGGAATAGGCCCAGCCCAGCACGCAGTAACGGTCTCCGGCATCATCGATGAGCTCCGGTCTGTCCCACATCAGCATCTTCGCACTGACGGAAAATATCTTTTCATTTTCGCGGATAGCATCATATAAGCCTCTTACAAAACCGGCTTCTGCCTTTGTATCATTGTTCAGAAGGATCACATATGGTGTCTTCGCTTCCCGGATCCCCAGATTCACTGCATGACAGAATCCGGTGTTTTCCGGTAAAGATATCAGGCGCACACCTTCCCCACACCATTCCTTTTGCAGATATTCCACGCTGCCGTCCACGGAAGCATTATCGATGATCAGCACTTCATATCCGGGGGCATTTTGCTGCTCTCTGCACAGAGAAGTCATGCACTCTGCCAGATATTTCATTCCGTTGTAATTTGGTATAACAACCGTTATTTCACTCATAATGGTTTAAACTCCTCCGGATATTCCGGCAGATAGAGTAATCTTCCTCTTTGCCGTAACGCTTCGGACAATCGCAGACTTAAGGTTCGGATGTCCACTCCTGACGGCAGTACAGTTACATCGAATACCGGTTGCTCTCCCGGGTGTCTTCGTATCTCAGTATACGGAACTCCCACAATTTTCTCGAATACTTCCTGGCAGGAAGGCTGAATACGAATACAGCGAAGATCCAGCGCCTGCGCATCTTGGGACAATTCCGCTCTGTGAAGATATCCTCCGAATCCCTGCGGCAACCCCTCGTAGAACACCTTTCCCTCCGCAGTCATTCTGCCGCCGATGATCTTGCCAGTCTTCCCGGACAATACTCTGCCTCCCACGGCTGCCACATCCGGGCGGTTCTGTAATACATCGGTATACTGTAAACGATAAAATCCCACATGCCTGGTCTCACAGGCAGTCGCAGGGATCCCCCGCAGTGCGGCATGATCCCGCAGAGCCCGAAGTCCCGCCTCGTAAGCGTATTTTTTGCTGTGGGGATTGGCTGCCGTGGATGCCTCGTGGCATCTCCAGTGATACAACACTTTGGGGATATGAAGAATGCTCTTCTCCGCAGTCTGCCCTCCCTCTGTCAGCACTTCCGCTACACAGCGCAGTACCAGATCATAGTCCTGGGCGCCGTCACATTCCGGTCGGAATCGCAGCCTCTTCATCAGTTCCGCATCCATGACCAGGAAATGGCAGATATAGTTATTGCTAAGAATTAAATCGTAATTAAATTCTTCTTTATAATTGGGCTCATAGTATCTGGTCTCTTCTCCATCGCACTTATCCTCATCCGAATAAGCGAAGGCGACTTTGACACCTCTGTCATATGCTTTGATGATCGCATCAGCCATTTCGTACAACGCATCCGGTGTCAATACATCATCATGATCCAGCAGACCGATATACTCTCCCTTCGCATAGGGAAGCGCCTGATTGGTATTAGCAGCGATTCCCGCATTTTCTTTCAGATGCACATAGTGGAGCCTGGGATCTGCTGCGACAGGTTCTGTCTCGCCATCCGTCGGCTGCTCCTTCAGGAATCCCTGCTGCTTCAGTACCTCCTCCACACTGTGATCCTCCGTGGCATCTGCCAGGATCAGTTCCCAATGGGGATAGCTCTGTTGCATAACGCTTGTTATCATTCTGCTCAGATAAGCTTCCGGGGTTCGATATAAGGGTACCACAATACTGAACGTAATCGGTCTTTCCCATTTTCTCCGGCTCTGCTTCTCCAGCTCTGCTTCCGAACAGGGCACAAAAAAATAGCGGTCTGTATCTGTCAGGCGCTCCCTCACAGAGATCCAGGTTTCCCTCAGGCCGTTACGTTGCAGATAATATAGAGTTTTCTTAAGGTTTGCCTTGTTTAGCTTTGCCACAGATACCTCCAGCTTTTCATAAAAGAGCAAACCGCCCTGCTCGGGCGATTCGCTCTTTTGAAAACTAATATGATTTATGGAGCACTGCCTTACAGTACTGCCTTTACATCCTCGGTCAGCTTCTCTACCTTAGCCTTTGCATCCTCTAAGCTGGTCCCCTTGACACCCATGTAGAACTTGATCTTGGGCTCGGTTCCGGAAGGACGTGCACAGCACCATGCATTGTCAGGAAGCTCGAAGTACAGAACATTGGACTTGGGAAGTCCTGTGGTAGTCTTCTCTCCGGTCTCCATGTCGATGATAACATCGTTCTGGTAATCACGGAACTTCTCTACCTTCAGATCTCCGAATGCCTTAGGAGGATTCTTACGAAGCTTCTCCATGATCTCGGCAATCTGTCTTGCGCCATCGATACCCTTCATGGTGATGGTATACTGGGTCTCCTTGAAGTAACCGTACTTCTCATACATGGATACCATCATATCCCACAGAGTCATGTTGTGCTTCTTGCAGTAAGCTGCTACTTCGCACAGACACATCACTGCTACGATCGCATCCTTATCTCTTGCGTGGGTACCTGCCAGGCAGCCGTAGCTCTCTTCCAGGCCAAATACGTAGTTGTTGCTGCCGGTCTGCTCGAAGAGCTTGATCTGCTCGCCAATGAACTTGAAGCCGGTCAGTACCTCGATCAGCTTTACGCCGTAAGCCTGCGTAATAGGTTTGGTCATGTTGGTGGTAACGATGGTAGTTACCAGTGCGGGATTCTCGGGCATGGTACCGGTCGCAGTCTTCTCTCTTAAGATATATTCTGCGATCAGCATGCCGGACATATTACCGGTAAATGCCACATACTCGCCAGTCTTGGTATCTTTTGCATACACACCCAGACGGTCTGCATCGGGATCGGTTGCCAGAACGATATCCGCATCCTTCTCCTTCGCCAGACGAAGCGCATAGGTAAATGCCTTGGGATCCTCAGGGTTCGGGTAATCCAGTGTGGTAAAGTCAGGATCCGGATTCTCCTGTTCGGGAACTACATAGACATGCTTGAATCCCAGCTCAGACAGGATACGCCTTACCGGCTTGTTACCGGTACCGCATAACGGAGTATATACGATCTTGATGTCATCTGCCATTTCCCTGATCACATCAGGATGAATGATCTGCTTCTTCAGCTCTGCCATGTACTTGTCATCGATCTCTTTGCCGATCACTTCATAGAGTCCTGCTGCCACAGCATCCTCTCTGCTCATGGTCTTCACGGTATGATAATCCTTGATGGACTGTACTTCGGTAATGATGTCCTTATCGATAGGAGCGGTTACCTGTGCGCCGTCCTCCCAGTATACCTTATAGCCGTTGTACTCAGGAGGGTTGTGACTGGCGGTAACTACAATACCTGCAGTACATCCTAACGTCCGAAGGGCAAAGGACAGCTCCGGAGTAGGTCTTAAAGATTCAAAAATGTATGCCTTGATGCCGTTGGCTGCCAGACATCTTGCTGCCTCATCGGAAAACTCGGGAGACATGCGGCGGGAGTCGAATGCGATTGCCACACCCTTACTCTGTGTACCGCGCTTGATAATATAATTGGCAAGACCCTGAGTTGCCTTACGAACGGTATATACATTCATACGGTTGGTTCCCGCACCGATCACACCACGTAAGCCGCCGGTACCGAATTCCAGTTCCTTGTAAAAACGATCTTCCACTTCTGCTTCATTATTGCGGATTGCCAGAAGTTCCTCCTTGGTCTTCTGGTCAAAATAATCATCATTTAACCAGAAATTCAGTTCGTCCATATAACTCATTTTCCTATCCTCCTGTTTTATCGCTATCTTTCAATATCTTCAGTAAACGCTCTCCGGTGATATTTTACCATAGATTCCCTCTACTGAAAAGAATTATTTAACGTCCGCTAACTGCCGGATCCTTCAGTGCGTAATCGCTGCGATCCAGAGAGAAATTCGGATTGTAATAGGGATCTCCCGCCTCCAGTTCAGCCTTCCATTTTTCACGGAAATGCCCGGATTCTCTGTTGTAGCGCTCTGCCTTTTCTCCCTGATCGTCCAGTCCTCTGGAGATGGATTCGTAATGATACAGCTCCGCAAAAGGAGTCCACACATTCAGAAGTCCCAGTTTACGTAATTTCAGGCAGAAATCCACATCATTTAAGGAGATCACAAAGTTCTCATCCAGACCGCCCACCTGCTCATACAGGCTCTTTTTCACCAACAGACAGGCACCGGTCACCGCTGTAACATTCTGGGTATAACACAGACGTCCCATGTAGCCTAAGTTCTGTACCGGGATGCGATAATGGGTATGTCCTGCCGTGCGGTGTGCTCCCAGTCCGATGACCACGCCGGCATGCTGGATCGTCTTGTCCGCATAATACAGTTTGGCGCCTACGGCACCCACATCCTCTCTCTGGGCATACATCAGCATCTCTTCCATCCAGTTGGCTGTGATAACCTCCGTATCATTGTTCAGCAGTAAAATATACTCACCGGAAGCATAAGACGCTCCCAGATCATTGACCGCAGAATAATTAAAGTCACCATGATATGTCACAATGGAAATCCGTCCGTCCCCGCTGTGCAGGATACCGCCGTCATGGCCGCAGACTGTATGCAGCTTGCATCTTTCTTCATAAGAATCATCGCCGGACAATCCCAGCAGTTGGGAATAATAGTCCTTGATCTCCGGTGTGGTACTGTTATTTTCCACGACAATGATCTCGTAATTGCTCCAGGTGCTGTTCTTTTGGATCGAGGTAATACAACGCTTCAGATCCTCAACGTGATCCTTATTGGCGATCACGATGGAGATCTTCGGATCTCCCAGGATCTGATACCGGATCCGGAAGATCGTGGCGCAGGCTCTGGTACTGGTGATCTGAAAATGCTTGAAACCATGCTTTTTCAGATGATCTGCCACAGCTCCCTTTGCCGCCTCAATGGCATAAGGCTTCGCGTCAATACTGGCTGCGGTACTGCCCTCATGGCTTCTCCAGTAGTACATCAGTCTGGGAACATGAACGATCTTTTCCGCTCTGTCGGTCAGACGCAGGATCATATCGTGATCCTGGGCACCGTCAAATGCGGTGCGGAACAGTTCCTCTCCCTCTAACAGTTTTCGGGAAAAAACGCTGAAATGGCAGATATAATTATTCGCCCGCAGATTGTCCGGTGCATAGTCCGGCTTAAAATGCATGGTCAGCATTTTATTAATATCATTTTCCTTGAAAGTGGTCTCATCACAATAAAGATAATCCGCACCCTGCTCATTGATCTCCTTCACATACGCATACAGTACGGAAGGATGTAAAATATCATCCTGGTCAAACAGGCCGATATAATCTCCGGTAGCCAGCTTGTAGCATTCGTTGGTGTTATAGGAGATACCGCCGTTATGATCCAGGTGCTTATAGACGATACGACCATTCGCCTTCGCCGCGTACTCCCTGCAGAGTTCCTCGATATAGGAGTGCTCCGCGTCGGAACCGTCCGCCAGACACAGTTCCCAGTTGGGATACGTCTGATTCATGACGCAGTCCAGCATCTGGATCTGGAATTCCCTTTTATTGTTCCACAGCGGAACCAGAATGCTGATCTTCGGCATATAAGGGAATATCGTCTCTTCTTCCTTTTTCCGCTGCTCCGCATCAGGAAAGCTTCCGGTTCCGTAGGACTCCATCAGGCTCTTCTGGCGACTCTTGTTGCGGATCTTACACAGGATATCCTTCGGTCCGCCGCAATGGGACAAGCGATCCCTCTGTCTCTGTGCGAAATGGATCAGACTTCTCGCCGGACCCGTGGCTTTCCAGAATTTATTCTTTTTGATCCGGTCCAGTTTGAACTGCAGGTCCTCTTTTTCCGATTCCAGCACTACGATCTTGTCTGCCAGATCCGCACATTTTTCGTGCTCCCTCTCGTAGGCTTCTTGATAATTGATCTCAGACATGTTTTTCCTCCGTCAAATATTTTCCCGTTGTATTCCACAGTTTCAGCTTACTGATCCGATGGACCGCAAGAACGGCGATTCCATAATTCCCCGGAGGCAGCTGCCCTGTTTTCCGTTTCACACAGAAACCTCCCAGCGCCACATTTTTCTGGTCCGGAAGATTCTCCTCCAGTTCCTGCCGATATGCAGGTAAAATCTTCATGGACCATACCTTCCGGTCCGCCTCCCGCTGTCCCTGCGTATCTTCGGGAAGCAATACTAAAAGTTTATCATAACATGCGTTATCATCTCCCAGGATCACACTGTATCCCTGGATCCGCTCCGGCCCTGCAGTCTCCACCCGTGCCATCAGGCAGTCATCCTGTCTTGCATTTTCCAGAAGCTCCTGCCAGCTCTCACATCTCCATGCCGGCTCCTGTAAAATATTCCGGTCCGTAAGATATGCCGGAACCACACGGCTGTCCAGTCCTTCCCGGTTCAGTCCCATAGGGTAAAAAGGATCCATTCCGCGGAACTGAGGATGCATCTGGTAAAGCAGTTCTCTCTCTTCCGTCAGGCGTCGCATTTTCTCGGGACTTTCGTCGCTTCCGCGGCTCAGGGATTCATGATGATATGCAAAACAGTCATTCAGCACCACATTGTAATATCCCATTTCCACCAGACAAAATCCCAGATCCACATCATTATAGGCCACCCGCAGTGCCTCCCGGAATCCACCCGTCTCCCGGAATACCTCTGTCCTTATCAGCAGACAGGCCCCCGTCACTGCCACGCAATTCAGATCAAAGCGATTTCTGCCAAAATAATAAGACTTATCGTCTTCCATGAACTGGAGCTTATGCACCGGTCCCACCGGCAGATTGACAATACCGTCGTGTTGTATTTTCACGGAATCCGGATAATACAGCTTTAGGCCCACGCTTCCCACATAAGGCTGCATGGCGCGGATCACCATTTTGTCCAGCCAGTCATTGCCGCACACTTCTATATCATCATTTAAAAACAGCAAAAACTTTCCTTCCGCCAGTTCAGCTCCCCGGTTGCACATCGATGAAAAATTAAATTCCGCCGGTTCATAAATATAACGAACAGGGACACCGCTTTCCCGGATCCGTCCGATCAGCTCTTCCGTTTTTTGCTTATTTTCCGCACTGCTTCCGTTATCCACCAGCAAAATTTCAACAGGGAGCCTGCCCTCAGACCTTCTCGTCAGGGAACGCAGGCACTTCTCCAGTACCTCCGGATTATCTTTGGAGGGAATGATCACCGAGACTTTAAGCTCTCCTGCGAACAACTCTTTGGCACCTTCCGCCGCCCTGGAGGCCAGTTCCACCGCCAGCTGCGGTGACTCCTTCGTCTGCTGGTAATTTTCCCAGGGAGTGCACTCCCGGCTGTCCCGGTCTGCACGTGCATCCGGTCCCTGGATTCCTATTCCGTCTGCAGAAAAAGTTCCATGGAACAACACGGTTTCCATATGTCCGATGGAATGACAATCTCTCTTGAACCCTCCGGCTCCCAAAAACAGGCGATCCATCAGCGGACGGATCTCTCCGGCATCTGTAAAAAGAATTTCTTTTCCGGTGCTCTCGTTCTCTGTCACGACCGGATTTTCTCCCATTCTCTGCAGCAGACTGCTCCGTACCGCAACGACACTTCCCACATAGAAAAAGGCTCTGTACAGATCCGGTGACCAACAGGGTTTGTACCAGGGAATGCAACGCTCTCCCTTCTCATTCATCAGGTCTTCATCACCGTAGATGATTTCTACTTCCGGATGCTTTGTAAAATAAGCGTTGATCCGCTCTGTCGCATTATCTGCCAGTCGTCCCGCCGCCTGTCGGAAAATGACGAATTCCACAAGTCCCGCGATTTCCCGGGGTTCCGCGCTTTCCCGGTCCTGCTCCGCTGCCCACTGTTCATAGGTGACCTTAAGCTGCGCCAGTTCTTTTTCGTATTTTTTATCCTGCTGTGCGATCAGCACCTGCTTCACCGCTGTCCGAATACCCAAGCTGCCGCTCCCTTCTTCTCCACTCCCATCATATCTTTTGCCATTGCCTGAGGGATCTGTACGATCTCCATTTTCACAGACAACGTATTCTCCGCCTGCCGGTTCAGCACATCTGCCCGGATCGTCATATTGGGATCCTCCGTGGCAAATATCACGCTGGGATGGTCCGCTCCCTCTTCGGATTTCAGGATTTTTCCGTTGGTAGTGAACACTTTCTTATCCTGCAGAGGAACCGGCTGTCCGTTCATGGACAGTTCCCGAATCTTACAGATGCAGGAACACATTGCCGGGTCCAGCCGCAGATAATGTACGTTACCGTCGAATTTCACGGTAAACTCTGCCTCTTTTTCCGCAACATAGACATTTTCCGGAAAATAAGAATTCTCTTCGGAAAATCCCTGTCCCTTGTCTTCATAGATCTGTACCCGCAGTTCTCCTTCCGACTGACGGAAACGCCCGATCCATTCGGTGGGTTTATAGATTTCGCCGCCTAAGAGATTCCGGATCTCACCCATGGACAATTTCTGTCCGGTGACATATTTCTGGAATTCCCGCTCCTGCTCTCTGTACTGTCTTGCCTCATTTTCCGTGATGTCCAGACGATCTAAGATCCGGTCCAGTTCCAACGCATTGCGTCTTTCATTCTCCAGAACATAACAGTAAATTGCCCGGAACGCCAGTGCTTTCGTATCTATGACACGGTCAAAGGTCCACTCGTAATCGATCAGTGTCCAGTGATCCCCGTCCACCAGAATATTGGCAAAGATCAGGTCAAAATCCGCTACCGGAACTTCTTCCCCGAATCCTACCCTCTCCAGATACTCCGCAAACAGGCTGTGGAATCCTTCGATATCCTGTCTGTCCAGACATTCATCCATCAGTTCCGACAACGGTCTGCCCGATACGAATTCAAATTCCGCATAAGGGATGCCATCCTCTTCTCCCGGATGACAAACATTAACGTCCAGCCGGCTTCCGGCATAACGTCCTTTTAATTTTTCATACGCTTCCATCATATGGCGCACATGCGCCTCGGCTTCTTTGGTCAGCGGATATTTCCGCACGATCCGATTCCCCCGGTCATCCCGCAGGATCTCCGTACGGATGCGGAAGCTTTCCGCACGGTCGTTGGAATATCTGACATATTTCAGGTCCAGAGGCTTGCCGATCACTGCCAGATAAGAATTGGAAAATACAGAAAAAAGCCCCTCTTCCACGATTCCGTCAAAAGCACTTTTTTCATCGAATAACAACATTCTGTCACGGTCGAAATTCCGCAGATTATTGGACAGTTCTCCCCGGCCCGGCAGATATGCATCCGAATAGACCGTGGTCATGAATTTATAATCGGGATACGGATAATAAAAACTGCGTTCTCCCACACCGCAGGCATCGAAGATCTTCTCCAGTTTTTTCCGGGAAAAAGTACGCACGACGCCGCCGTTCGGATAATTTTCAATTCCGGAAAACCAGTCTCCCAGGTGATCTTCCTTGCAGCCCGCAAAATATTTCAGTCCGTATTTGTTCTCAATAGCGATAACGATTCGGCCACCCGATGCCAGATGCTTTTGCAGAATTTTCAGAAAATCTTCATAAGGTGTGCTACCGCCTATGTAAGCCTGGCCGTACTCGAAGACACCAATGAGGCAGATATAGTCATAATCTGCGGGCAGATCCGGTTCCACATCCGTAAAATTGCCTATGTGGATCGTCACATTTTCACTTTCACTGTGCCGGTACGCATTGATCATACTGCGCTTTTTTGAGAGATCCACGCAGGTCACCGATCCGGCTTTCCGGGAAAGGGCTCCTGTAATGGCTCCGCAGCCGCTGCCTACTTCCAGCACTTTGTCCGTCTTTTTGATCGGAAGAAAATCCACGATATTTTCCCGCAGAGCCGACAGATGATACAGGATCGGCCAGCTTTTTCTCTCCGCGATGATCCGGTCATATTCCACGGTACTGTATTTTTTTACAATCTCCAGAATCTCGTCTTCCACACTGCCGTCACAATAATAATCCTCTCCGGGATACTTATCCAGATTCAGTGTTACTTTGCCGATGGTCTCTGTCATTCTTTATTTCTCCTCCGCATCCCACACTTTCGTGTTGGAATCCATGTCATAATAGCCTACGGTGTTTTTATCGGATACTACTGTAATATTCAGGGCATCATACAATCTGTGATAGACCTCAAAGGTATCCTGATTGTACCCCGTCACTCCCAGAGACAGCAGATATTCTCCGCCCTGCAGATTCATCTTCTGTGTAAAAGTCACATTTTTCACATCACCTGGTTCCACACTGTCTAAGAACGCCTTCTCGATCATGGTATTGGTACCGGTGATCTCCACACCGATAACATTTTTCACGGAAAATGCAAAAATCGGTGCCGGTATAGGATCCATAAACCGGACCTTCATATGGATGGTAAACATTGTCCCCTTCAGAATGGCATTGGTAGGCACACCCCTGTCATCCGTAATGTAAAATTCTTCGATCTGTGCCTGCTTTGTACCGTATTCCAGGGCATTGGGATTCTGTCCCTTCGCCTCCGCGGAAGCCTCAGCAGCATCTTTGGCTGCGCCATCCGCCTTTTTCGCAGCGGCTCTCTGCAGATCTTCATCATCTAAGAGATTCTCCGATTCCTCACCGGCATTTTCGGATTCATCGTACTGTCCCACCAATACCCGTTTATAAGTATCGATCATGGCCTTGGGGCTGCCTTCTCCCAGAATATTTCCCTGGTTCAGCAGATAGACACGGTCGCAATATTTACTGATACTGCTCAGATCGTGACTGACGAAAACGATCGTCTTGCCCATTTTCTTGAATTCTTCGAATTTATGATAACATTTTGCCTGGAAAAATACATCACCGACGCTCAGAGCCTCATCTACGATCAGGATCTCCGGCTCGATATTGATCGCCACTGCAAACGCCAGGCGAACGAACATACCGCTGGAATAGGTCTTTACCGGCTGATAGACATAATCTCCGATATCCGCAAAGCTTAAGATCTCCGGCAGCTTTGCCTCGATCTCTTTTTCGGAAAATCCCATCATGGTACCATTCAGATAGACATTCTCGATACCGTTGTATTCCATATTGAAGCCGGCACCCAGCTCCAACAGAGCGGAGATACGCCCGTTGACCAGCACCCGTCCGGAAGTCGGATTCAATACTCCGGTAATGATCTTCAGGATGGTGGACTTACCGGAACCGTTGGTACCGATGATTCCCACGGTTTCCCCCTGATAGATCTTCATACTCACGCCTTTCAGGGCATAGTGGAGCTTATGTTTGGTCTTTTTACCGAATCCGAAAGCTTCCTTCAGACGGTCCGAAGGTTTATCATATAATTTATAGATTTTCTGGACATTATCAACTTCAATTGCCAGTTTTCTCTTATCCTGCATAATGTCTTAATCCTTTTCTTTCAGTGTTACACTGTCTTTATGGTACCACATGGCCAGAGAACGGTTGGCCTCATTGTCCGCATTCTCGGAGATTTCTCCCATGCACAAAAACCACGGGCGGAACTGATAGGCCGGCAGCTGCACATCTTTTTCCGGTCCGGACAGAATTGCCACCCGCTCCAGATATTCCTGATGGAAATTATAAGCCTCCCCGGTGTGCACATAATAATAGGCTCCGTAGGAAGAATAGTGACCCGCCTGATTGGGTGATACCTTAAACATCATAAGACATGCCACACCGATCAGCACATAAAACCACCAGGCTGCTGCGCCGTTTCGTATGGCCCACTTCTGTATCGTCAATTGCCCGGTTGTCTGCTCCGCTCTTTTCTCCAGTAACTGTCGCAGCCACCCGATCCAGTAGATCTCATTCAGAAATAAAAGCAGCAGATAGGTGATTTTTACTGCATTCAACGTTCTGGACAGTCCCGCATGTCCCAGGGAATACAGGCTCGGTGTATAGCCGGTCGCATACAGACAGAAGGACAAGGCGAGTACGATCCCCGGATAACGAAAACGGTAATCCGTGCTTTTCACTGCCTGCCAGATCATAGGTACCAACAATAACATCACCATCAGAACCACCGGTCCGGTATATTCCGGAATGTGTTTCACGGCTTCCAAAAATGATCTGCCGATGGACTCCAGCGGTCCGTAACCCCAGCCCACATAGCTGCGGGCACGTACGGAATTTCCCGGAGCCGCCACATTCAGGCCGAAGCCTATGATATACACCAGTGTAGACGGCAGCAGCCACAGCCCCGTCCTGCGCCGTTCCACTACCACGCTGACCAGAAGGATGGTCAGAAGACACAATAATCCCTGCAATGCCGTGACGAAATTGCTTCCCGCCGTAATCATGGCAAGCAGAACCGATGCAGTGAATAACAGACCTTTTGCGGTTCTGCCCTCTGCTCTCTCCAGGCAGATTGACACAGCCAGAAACAACAGGCCAAAGCCATGCATTCCAACATAATGAATTCCGCCATTATACCAGTAAAAACCACTCTGCGCGGAATAGATAAACATAAATTGTGCTGTGGTGATCACCGCCTGGATCGCCAAACTGATCCATTGCTCCATTCCGAAGACTTTCCGCAGGATCACGTGGGTAAACACCATGCTTCCCGCCAAAAGCAGTAACAGAATGAACACCGGTCCTAAGAAATAATACTGCTCTCCCCAGACAGCCGGCATCAGTGTCATGAAAAAAATAGAAGAATACGTTCCCTGCCATGCATACCACTGGGTTCTGGAACAATCCAGTGCGCCGGAGATCGCCGCCCATTTCGACTGCTCCTGCTCCATGGCAGCTCTGGCAAATCTTCCAAAGTTATAGTCGTCATAATAAGGAACCGCATAAATCGTCAGTCGAAACAGTGGGATCAGTGACGCCAATAATAAAAGACAGAATCCCACCGCCAACAGTACCCTGCCCGGCTTCCATAACAATATTTTTCTTAACTTTTCAAGAGCACCCTTCAATTACTTTCACCCTTTCTGTTTCCCCCACAACAGTTCCGTAATGCAGTACCTCCCCACAAGGTTCTTCATTTATAAAAGCTTTTTGCCATGCTCTGTTTATTTTTACAATATGTTTTCTCCGTTCCTCGAGTTCTCGGAATGGTAACAGTCCTTCGTATTACAATACATCTGCGAAATGCACTTTCAGTCTCTTAAAGATCACAGCACCCAGTCCGAACAATACCACCGTCACGATCCAGAAATACATCGTGGAGAAGAAATCCCGGAAAAACCATTCTTTCTCGTAGATCGCACTGCGGTAGCCATTCACGATATAGACCAGCGGATTCAGCTTCAGGATCATGATCCACTCCGGAGACAGCGCGTCCAGATTCCATAAGATCGGAGTGGCCCACATGCCGATCTGCAATCCGATGCTGATGATCTGGGACAGATCCCGGAAAAACACCACTACCGCACACGTGGTGTAGCTGAGTGCCAGCACAAATATAAACAGGCAAAAACTGTAATAAATGATCTGTATAGTGTAGATTGTGGGGTAATAGCCGTAAATAGCCGCTACGATCAACAGGAGACACACGAAAAATACATGGATAAAAGTAGCCGCAATAATCTTGATGATCGGCAGGATGCTGATCTTAAATACTACTTTTTTCACCAGATAGTTGTACTCTAAGAGTGCATTGGTGCCGTTGTTCAGTGCCTCACTGAAGTAGAACCAGGGCACCAGTCCCGCTGTCAGGAAAAGTACAAAAGGCACTTCCACGCCCTCCCGCAGGGGTGTGCTGGTATTTCCCATGATCTTGTCGAAGACGATGTAATACATCGCCACGGTTACCACCGGCTGTGCCATCGCCCAGACCGCGCCCAGGTAAGAACCCGCATATCTCTTTTTAAAATCGTTTTTCGCCAGCTTCCAGATCAGATGTCTATTCTGGAATAACTCTACCGGCAGTCCGGTAAATTTATCGTACCAGTGGATAAACGCAAAGCATGCCGCCGCAATGACAACGCAGGAGATGATCTTTTTCGCCAGCTCCTGGCTTTGATCCACAGCAGGTCCCGGATTCTTATGGAACACGATGAGCAGAGCCATGATCACTGCCGCTGTCACGAACAGGGCAATACCTGTTTTCTTACTGATTTTCACACTTTTTTTCATGCTCTTTTTCCTTCATGTACTGTTCCAGAGTGCCCCACTTGGTATCCTTCTCGGATAATATCAGTTCCATACCTTCGGGGATGGGCCATTCCACACCGATATCCGGCGTGTTATATGCAATACCGCCCTCATCATCCGGATGATAAAAATCGGTACATTTGTAGCAGAACTCTGCGTAATCGGACAGTACCAGAAATCCATGCGCGAAATTTTTCGGAATAAAGAACTGCTTCTTGTTCTCCTCAGACAAAAGTACACCATACCACTGCCCGAAAGTCTTGGAGCCTTCCCTCAGATCCACGGCCACATCATAGACTTCTCCGCGGATCACACGTACCAGCTTGTCCTGCGGAAAATGCTTCTGAAAATGAAGGCCTCTGAGAACTCCTTTTTTAGAAGCAGACTGATTATCCTGTACAAACACTTCCGGGATTCCCGCTGCTTTAAGATCATTGTAATTATAAGTCTCCATGAAATACCCTCTGGCATCACCGAATACCGTGGGGGTAATGATCTTCAATCCTTCGATTTCACATGTTTCTACTGTTATCTTGCCCATTTATTTCATCCTCACTCTTTATTATTTTCATTCATAGGTGATATTCATATCGACTCTGCCTTCGATACCGTCCACTTTTCCCTTGGAGGTATACTGCCAGGTCTTGTAATATCCCTGATATAACGGCACACTGCGGTACTCCGCAAGCCAGATATGATAGTTCTCCAGTCTGGCGGTCTGCAGATTATTGTTGTACCAGTTGCGGCTGGCATAGACGCCTGCCGTATATCCGGCATTTTCTACCGTCCGGCAAAAAGCCTCACATACCAGGGTTCTGGTCTCCGCATCCAGTCCGTCCGCCCGGCCGTTTCCTCCGGCACCCTCCGTATCAATAAATACAGGATAGCTCAGTTGGAAATCACGGATCAGCTCCAGCACGGCAGAAGCCTCTTCCACCGCCTCTTTCTCATCTGTAGCCTGGGTAAAAAAGTACACGCCCACCGGAATCCCAGCGGCTGTTGCACCTTTCATGTTGGCGACAAACTGTGGATCCTCCACCAGACTTCCCGTAACCGAACCGCGGTAGCCCGCACGAACGATGGCAAACTGCACTCCGGCATTTTTCACCTTATCCCAGTCGATAGTGCCGTTCCACTTGGACACATCGATGCCGACCTTCGCATTGCCGGATGTAGTCTGCAGCTTTTGGATCTCGGTCTTGTCCGCATCTGCCAAAGCTCCTGCCACAGCACTGTCCTCGGCATCCGCATCGACTTCATCCTCTGTCTTGATCAACAGAGAAATATCATCAATGGCCAGATATTCCACTTTTTCTTTTACATGCACTTTGGTCTCGGTGATGGGAACTTTATATCCTTCGATGGGTAACAGTTCCATATAATAATCGCCGGAATCCAGATCAGCAATGTAGATCACGCCGTCCTGATCCAGATCTTTGTAATCTCCCAGACCGTCCACCCGGACATAGAAACTCTCTCCGGTCACCGGTACACCTTCATTGTCCACGATCTGGATACGCAGATCCTTTTCCACGGAAGTCGCCACCAGTGACAGGCGGTGGCTGTTATCTTTCGCCGCCTCCAGGATCGGATTCACATCCGGATCAAAAAACGTATTATCTTTTAAAAAGGCTTTCAGGTCATTGCCGATCCTGCCATCTGCTTCCGCGGTGTCCGTCTCCCCGGTGCCCTCCGGCACGGGATCCACTGCTTCGCCGTCACCTGCATTCTGCGCTCCGGACACCGCCGTGTTCTGGCCGGATGTGGGGGACAGTTGTTCCCTGTTCACATACATTACTGCCAGTGCCACCAGCAGGATCACCGCCATGGAGGCCAGGATCCCCATTTTCCGCAGCTTAGAGTCCATTTGCTACCTCTACCAGATATTTACCGTAATTCGTCTTCAGCAGCGGCTCTGCCAGTGCCAGCAGCTGCTCTTTATCAATAAATCCACGTTTGAAAGCGATCTCCTCGATACAGGAAATATACAATCCCTGTCTCTTCTGGAACGCTGCCACGAAATCTGCCGCATCCAGAAGTGCATCGTGATTGCCGGTATCCAGCCATGCGAATCCACGACCCAGAGTCTCTACCTGCAGGGTTCCTCTGTTCAGGTACTCGTTATTAATACTGGTGATCTCGATCTCACCTCTTGCGGAGGGCTTTACGTTCTTCGCGATCTCCACTACATCGTTATCATAGAAATACAGTCCGGGAACTGCATAATTGCTCTTGGGATGCTCCGGCTTCTCCTCGATAGAAAGTGCCTTGCCGTTCTCATCGAACTCCACTACGCCGTATTCTCTGGGATCGCGCACATAATAACCGAAGATGGTCGCGCCTTTTTCTCTGGCGGCTACTTTACGAAGCACTGCCGAAAAGCTCTGCCCGTAGAAAATATTATCTCCCAGTACCAGTGCCACTCTGTCGTTGCCGATGAATTCCGCTCCGATGATAAAAGCATCCGCGAGGCCACGGGGTTTGTCCTGCACCGCATACTCGAGACGCATGCCCAACTGACTGCCGTCTCCCAATAACTCTTTGAATACCGGAAGATCTCTCGGGGTGGAAATGATCAGCACCTCTTTGATATCTGCCAGCATCAGGGTTGACAGGGGATAATAGATCATCGGTTTATCGTACACCGGCATGATCTGCTTGGATATTGCTTTTGTCAAGGGATAAAGTCTGGTTCCGGAACCTCCCGCCAGTATAATTCCTTTCATAAAAACCTCCTTAAAATACTTGTTTTTTAACACACCGAATGGGAACGACGTTCATCGTTCCCATTTAGCAGATATTCTTTACTTTTCCTCATACATTTCATTGTAGTATTTCTGGTAATCGCCACTGGTCACATTGTTCATCCAGTCTTCATGCTCGAAGTACCAGGCGATGGTCTTGCGGATGCCTTCCTTGAACATGGTCTCGGGATACCAGCCGATCTCTGCCTTGATCTTGTCCGGCGCGATCGCATATCTTCTGTCATGTCCCTTACGGTCTTCCACGTAAGTGATCAGATCGTTGTTGATATGTGCCTTGCGGGGATCGGAATCGGGAAGCATCTCCTGTAAGGTCTCAATGATAATATGGATGATCTCGATGTTCTGCTTCTCGTTGTGTCCGCCGATATTGTAAGTCTGGAACAGTCTTCCCTGCTCCTGTACCATGTCGATGGCCTTCGCATGATCCTCTACATACAGCCAGTCGCGGACATTTTTGCCGTCTCCGTATACCGGAAGCTTCTTACCGTGAAGGGCATTGTTGATGATCAGAGGGATCAGCTTCTCGGGGAACTGGAAAGGGCCGTAATTGTTGGAGCAGTTGGTGATATTGGCAGGGAAATGATAGGTATCCATGTATGCCTTCACCAGCATGTCCGAGCTTGCCTTACTTGCGGAGTAAGGACTGTGGGGATCGTAAGGCGTGGTCTCATAGAAGAAAGCATTGTCATCATCGGGAAGAGATCCGTAGACCTCATCCGTAGATACATGCAGGAACTTTTTGCCCTCCTTGAAGCTGCCGTCCGGAAGCTCCCAGGCTACCTTGGCACAGTTTAACATCACTGCGGTACCCAGCACGTTGGTCTGTACGAAGATCTCCGGGTTGCGGATACTTCTGTCTACATGGCTTTCGGCTGCGAAATGTACCACGCGGTCAATATCGTTCTCCGCGAAAATTTTGCCGATGGCTTCCTTGTCGCAGATATTTGCCTTCACGAAAGTGTAATTATCACGCTTCTCCACATCCTTGAGATTCTCCAGGTTTCCCGCATAGGTCAGGGCATCCACATTAATGATACGGATCTCGTTATCGTATTTTTTGAACATGTAATGAATGTAGTTGGAACCGATAAAACCGGCACCGCCTGTTACCAGATAAGTCCTCATTTTCTCTCCGTTCTGCGCAGGTGTGCGCATTTTGCTATAGATAGTGATATTCTACCATAAAATGGGGTGGATAGCAACACGGGCTATCGTCCTGCCTGCGAGCAGTCTCACCGACTGTTCATTGTAAATATTAACACGGCTTCTCCGCACTTCGTGCTCTCGAATCCGTAACACCCATTCGCATTCCGGACTATCGTCCTACTTGCTCATGTGTGTTTGATTTGCTAATAAAGCACCAGACCTGCCTGTAAGCAGTCAGTCTGGGCTTTATTGCAAATCTTAATATCCCAGGTAGCTGATATTTAAATCGACTTTGCCGCTGATACCGCTGACTTTTCCGTCGGATCTGTACTGCCACAGATCATATCTGCCGGTATAGGTCGGGGTCTTGGCATACTGTGCCAGCCAGATCTTGTAACCGCTCAGAGCACCTGCATCCATCTTGGATGTCAACCATGTCTTGTTGGCATAGACACCGGGAGTATATCCCGCATTCTTGATCGTGTTGCAGAATGCCTTGCAGACTGCGGTTCTGGTAGCAGAATCGATGGCATCGCCTCTTCCGCCGCTGCCTTCCACATCCAGGAATACCGGATAAGAAATCTTATATCCGCTGATGCGGTCCAGTACCATGGATGCTTCCTGTACTGCTTCTACCTCATCCACTGCCTGCGTGAAGAAGTATACACCTACCTTAAGACCAGCTGCCGTAGCTCCCTTGATATTGGTCTTGAACTTGGGATCCTCGATCAATGCTCCCTGAGATGATCCACGGTATCCCACACGAATGATCACATAATTCACTCCGGAATTCTTAACCGCATTCCAGTCAATGCTGCCGTTCCACTTGGACACATCAATGCCCATAGTACCTGATCCCACTACCAGGGAACCGTCACTTGCGAAGTTATATTTTGCACCCTGGATGACCTGCTCACCGGTCACCTTGCTGCCGTCTGCCTTGAAGAAATATACCTTACCGTCTAACGTCTGCCATCCGGTATATCTGGCCTCCTCCATGAGGAAAAACTTTGTGGCAGTGTAATAATCCGCATACGCTGCCGCCCGGTATTGGTTGTCACCGATGGATACATACAGCTGTCTGCCGCTGGTATCCTTTAACGGTGTTTTTGTATCCTCTCTGGGATTCACATCGCCCGCTACCGTAACTGTAAAGGTGGCTTTTGCTTCCGCGCTGCCCTCCTTATATGTGACAGTGATGGTTGCGGTTCCTTTTTTCACACCGGTAACGGTGATCGTTTTGCCACTTACAGCTACCGTGGCAATATTCTTATCTCCGGAATCTGCCGTTATGGTTCCGCTTCCGCTGACAGAGGCTGTTACAGCAGCCGTAGATTTCGGATAAACGGTTACAGCTGTCTTATCCAAAGTAATCTTGATTCCATTAGTGACCTTCACTGCCAGATTCAGTGTCTTAGTCTCAGTTCCCATCGTTACGGTGACTGTGATCTTCGCATCACCGGCTGCTACACCTTTCACTGTGATCTTACCGTTTGCATCTACCGCCGCAGTGGCTGCTTTATCATTGGAATTTGCAGTGATCTTATAAGTTGCACCTGTGAAATTTGTAACTTTAACCTGTGCTGTTGCTTCTTTTCCTGCTTCTACGTTCAGGGATGCCGGTTCCAAAACAGCGGTCGGCTTTTGGACTTCCGTAACAGTAACTTCCCAGGTAAAGGTCTTCTGTGTGCTTCCTACCTGTGCATATGCTGTAGGAAGGCTGCCGCCTCCCACGGACTGCGACTCACCTGAGGAGCTACCATCTTCCCCTGTTCCTCCTGTAGGTGTACCGGTCGTTTCTCCCGGAGCCGGTGTTGTAGGGGTCGTCTCCGGTGTTGTAGGGGTCGTCTCCGGTGCTGTGGGGGTCGTCTCCGGTGTCGGTGTAGGTGTAGGTGTCGACGTAGGTGTAGGAGTCGGCGTAGGTGTAGGAGTCGGCGTAGCACTGCCAGCCTCCGTATACGTACAAGTGATCGTTACAGGTCCACCTGCCTTCACGCCGGTAACCACACCATTATTTACACTGGCCACCGTCGCATTATCGCTGCTCCAGCTAACAACCGTGGCTCCTGCCGGCGGATTCAGCTGCCTGGTCTCTCCCACCGTGATACTGATCTTTTCATTTGCTATGCGCAGGAATCTTCCGTTGTAAGCCGTCTGTTTTTCCGGATTTACCACGGTATCCTTTGTTACCTCTCTATAAGTAGGAGGTAATTTCTTACTTTCTACCCACTGCACGGTATCTTCCAGAATAGACTCCACCACAGTATCATTTTTCATGGTGTCCTCTTTTGCCGCATTGACCTCGGATTCCTTCTTGATCTCGTTTGCCACATCGACCTTTTTATAAGCGATATTCTTTCTGACTTCTACCTTCTGGGTACCGGTAGGCAGTGTATAATCCTTATATTTTTCATCGGTCAGGGTATTTACCGCTACCGTATAGTTGCCGGGGGTAATGCCCTTCTTGTAGATAATACCGTCCATATCATCATCGGTCCAGGTATCAGTTTTACCTTTGGGATCCGTGATCGTCACGCTGAAAGGTACATTGGAGATCAGTTTACCGCTCTTTTTATTGGTAAATTTGATCTTTAGATCCTTCTGCACGGAGACCAGTTCCAGTTCAACGGTACCACCGTTGGTATACTCGGCCTCATCATATTCTTTCTGTTCCTCATTCTCATCATCGACTGCATTGGCTGCTGCGATCTTCGCAAGCTTTGCATCTGCCACTGCCAGCATACCCTGCTCACCGATCATCTGGATGCCGTCCAGCTGGCTGCCAACACTGACGAACTCCGATACCTGATGATCCACCATACGTGCGCTGGCATATACACTGCCTGTCACAATGGCCAAGATCAGCACTGCCACACCGGTTGCCGTCATAATGCGGTCCATGGTACTCATGTTCAGGAATTTGGTCCAGATAGCAGCTATTTTATTGCCACCCTGCTTTTTACTCTTTTTCCCTTTACCGCCGCGAGCAGGTGCCATATCATCGTCGGCATAGTACTCTTCATCGTCGGCGTAATATTCTTCGCTGTCCTCGTCTCCGATATACTCCTCGTCGTCGGCATAGTACTCTCCGCCGTCCTCTTCTCCGGTGTACTCCTCGTCATCGGCATAGTACTCTTCACCGTTCTCGTCTCCAGTGTACTCCTCACTGTCGGCATAGTACTCTTCGCCGTCCTCGTCTCCGGTGTACTCCTCATCGTCGGCATAGTACTCTCCGCCGTCCTCGTCTCCGATATACTCCTCGTCGTCGGCATAGTACTCTCCGCCGTCCTGCTCTTCATCGGTGTACTCCTCGTCGTCGGCATAGTACTCTTCGCCGTCCTCGTCTCCGATATACTCCTCGTCGTCGGCATAGTACTCTTCGCCGTCCTGCTCTTCATCCCAATCGTAACCATCCTGTACGTCTTCTTCCCAGTTACGGTCCGGACGTTTTGTATGGTTAAATAATTTTTTCATTTTATCTATCCCTTCTGCTCATAATTCTTCAATGTACTTCAGTGTAACAATTCCGTAACATTATAACATTCTATTTCCGCCGCTTCAAGCTGTTCGTCCATTTCTTCAGAATTTCTTAAATCTTTCTAATATTGTGGACTTTCTTTCCGTATAATAGTAAAATCAGAATAACTCTTTTTACCACTTAAAAACAGATACTTGAAACGGAGAGATGGAATGAAACGAGACGAACACGTGAATGACATACCTGATATTGAGATTGTAGACCTGGAAAATGAAACTGTGCAAGACACAGATTTTGGAAAATCCGATATTTCCGATGATTTCGAAGGAAATCTGGATGATGAATATGAAGAAAATAACTGGGAAGAGGAGGAAGAGGAACATCCCGCTCCTAAGGGCATCCGGCGTTTTCTGAATCTTCATGTCCTTTTTGCCCTGGTATTGCTTGTGGTGGTAGGCCTGCTTGGTTATCGCATTACGCATTGGGGACAGCGGGTAAGCCAGTCGGATATTTTCAAGGATGGACAGGGATCCTATGATGACAGCTGGGATTCTATCCTCCCCCTGACCGATGAGAACGGTAAAATGATAGTAAACGATGCTTCTAATATTGTCGTGTTCGGAAATGCACCCTTTGCCGATGACCGCGGTTCTTCCGACAATCTAGCCAGCCTGATTGCCAAGGAGACCGGTGCTACCGTATACAACTGTTCCATCAGCGGAAGTTATCTGGCCGCGCAACACACCAATTTTGATTCCACCCTTGCCCCTATGGATGCTTACTGTCTGTATTGGCTGGTGAATCTGGCCGCCGGAGTTCCCCTGGACGGCTATTACAATGATGCTGCAGAAGCTTTGGGTGACAAGACTCCACCCGAAGCGGAAGAAGTCGTAAACACTCTGAAAACTTTGGATTTCAACACCATTGATACCGTGGCGATCATGTATGATGCCACCGATTATCTGATGGGAAATGCTATGTATAATGATGACAATCCTACGGATCCTACGCAGTTCACCGGCAATCTGGAGGCAAGCCTCGAAGTCCTGCAGCGTCTGTATCCGCAGATCCGTATTATTGTAATGTCTCCTACTTACGCATATGCAATAGATGAGGATGGCAATTATGTAAGTTCGGATATCTATATTTATAATGGTCGCGATGTTTTATCCACTTATGTGATCAAAGAATGTTATTCCTCCAACCTTCACAGTGTTTCCTTTATGGATAACCTGTACGGAAGTATTACAGAAGATAATGCCAAGGAATACCTGACCGATAACCTGCACCTGAACGTAAAAGGACGAAAGCTCATCGCCAAACGTTTTGAGTACTTCCTGAACTACTATTCCAAGGGTTACGCTTCACAGGAATAATAAATAGAATCGATGATCGCATACTTCTGCCACCCGGATGACTTAGCTGTCTTTTCCGGGTGGTATTTTTTTGCTTTGATGTTCCGGTCTTTACTGCCTGAAATCAGTTTTATGCTGCTGAAGCAGTAAAGTCCTATGTAGGAGCAGTATTGTACTTGCATTGTTAACGCAGGCTTGCCACCGGCTAGACGAACTTCTCCTGTGCCCTTCTTCTGCCTCAACGTGGGCACAGGTGACAGGAACAAGCTTCTCTGTACCCTTCTTCCTCCTCAGCGTGGGCACAGGTGACAGGAGCAAGCTTCTCTGTACCCTTCTTCTCCTCAGCGTGGGCACAGGTGACAGGGGCAAGCTTCTCTGTGCCCTTCCTCTGCCTCAGCGTGGGCACAGGTGACAGGAGCAAGCTTCTCTGTGCCCTTCTTCTGCCTCAACGTGGGCACAGGTGACAGGAACAAGCTTCTCTGTACCCTTCTCCTGCCTCAGCGTGGGCACAGGTGACAGGGGCAAGCTTCTCTGTGCCCTTCCTCTGCCTCAGCGTGGGCACAGGTGACAGGGGCAAGCTTCTCTGTACCCTTCTTCCTCCTCAGCGTAAATAGTTTATGGGTATGAGTTACTTATTTTGTTGCTAATACCCACGTTAGGAAAAGTTTGAGGGTATGTGAAGCTTGTTTTGCTGCTGATACCCACGCTGTGAAAAGTTTGAGGGTATGCTAAGCTTGTTTGGCTTCTGATACCCACGCTGTGAAAAGTTTGAGGGTATGCGAAGCTTGTTTTGCTTCTGATACCCACGCTGTGAAAAGTTTGAGGGTATGCTAAGCTTGTTTGGCTTCTGATACCCACGCTGTGAAAAGTTTGAGGGTATGCTAAGCTTGTTTTGCTGCTGATACCCACACTGAGAAAAGTTTGAGGGTATGCGAAGCTTATTCTATCGCAGATACCCAAATCGTGAAAAACGAAGGTATAACACGAAAGCTTTATATTCCAAAACGCAGAATTCCCGGAGTATGCGGTGCCATGTCGAAGATGTTTGTCGGAGGATGTTGATATTTTCTAGAAAAGTGCTGAAAGACAGGGGGAAAGCGGACACGATGTCCGCGTCAGCCGATTGTCGACATGGATGTCGACTGTAGGCGGCCCCGTCATGACGAGAACTACTCATCACTTTTCGTAGAAAATTCACATCCGGAGACCTTACATCGAGACATGTGTATCGCATGCTCCGGGAATTCGTGGATTTTGCCAATGTATTTCACTAACTCTCAATTTATTTCATAAAGTAATACAGATCCACGGTAGCATCTTTATAGATGACGTATCCGTGCATTCTCCCGAACTCTTCATATTCCAGGTCTTCCAGTTTTCCGACCAGTGTCTTCGTCTCCGGCAGGATAATATACGCACATTGCTCTTCGCGGGCCAGTGTCGCCAGTTCGCCGGCGTCTATGGTCTCCTGCTCCATGACATCGTAGAGATCGTTCTGTACCGTCCACTTGCTTACGACAATATTGCGACCATAAGGCATACACACCAGATTGCTGTACTGGCGGACATACTGTAAAAGCTCCCCGGGGAACACTGCCATGACCTCCCGGCCCGGGACTTCAATGGCATCACAGATATCCACTACACTCTGGGGTACATGATAGACATTCTCTGCTTTTTGAAAATAGGGATTGCGGTAGATCAGGCTTCCGGACAGCATAAACAGGATCAGTGCGGCCGTTATCCCCACATATTTCAGATATCCCCTCAGCTTTCCACAGAGACTGACCGCAGTGAATGCAACAACCGGTGTCACCGGCAGAAGCCACAGAATCCGGTAATAAATTTCTCCATCCGCCAGTCCGGATATGATCTTCGCAACCACCGGATTGAAGAAGACCAGCAACAATACCAACGGTACATAGACAAACAGGATGCGGATATATTTTCTCTTCTCTGTCACCCACAGATATAACAGGCTCACCAGGAACCAGATCATGATCAGTCCCGTTCCCATATATTCCTGAAACAGCTTCAACGCTTCCATTTCCATCCTCCCTTATCCCAGCAGCAGATACATTCCCGCATAGATCACACAGGGAATGCAACAGGCGGCGAGGGGCAGCAATAACCGAAATCTCTTATAGCAGACAGCTCCGCAGATCCCGGCCACTCCCATCAGCATACAGGCCAGCAACGCTCCCATGGTACTTGCCAGGCAACAGGAAATCATCACCGCTCCCAACAGCATCCAGAATCCGACTGTGATCTTTTTCTCCTCCTGCAGTCTGCGGAACAGCCAAAGCAGCAGGAAGAAGATCATCGGGATCAAAATACTTCCCAAAGCCGCCTTTCCCTGTCTGCTTCTTGCGATCATGAAATTCTCCACGGTATAAAAAGAATAATCGCCGAACATTACCAACACTTCCGTGCAGATCAGAAACAGCGGAACCGATTGCCCGGAAAACAGGATCCTGCTTCCCAGCAGATAAAATACGCCATATGTCATAGAGATCAGCACCACCGGCAGCAATGTTTTGGCCACCACTACGGTGGAGATCCCGGTCATCCGCGCCAGCCATGCGATCCAGATGGGAAAAGGTGCCAGTCCGTGCCGCACATCCAGTTCGGTATTCATGCCGGTATAAGGAATCTTCTGGTACATTTTCCCGGATTCCTGTGCCGCCGTAGAGATTGCCACATAATAAGCATCATCGCCGTCCCCATATACCATCCCGACCGCCAGCACCAGCTGTATCAATAATAGCACAGCAAAAATCACCCAGAGCAGAACCTCTGTCTTCTCTGACTTCGCTGTCTTCTCCTGCCGCACCGGACGCAGTCCCCGGGGATTCCGGAACCAAAATACCGTTGCCAGCACAAGTAATACCAGAAGGTATACCGAATATCCGATCATAACATGCCGAAATCGCCCCTCCAAAAGGATCACCGGAACGCAGATCACCTGAAATCCGGCCCAGAGTAACATCTGTCCGCTTATCCACAGGAATACTGCATTTTTATGAGATTTATCCACAGCTGCGAAACAGTGGCCCACCCACATGGGAAGTGCCAGCGTCAGTACCGCCAGCCATATCAGACGAACTACGATCATTTTTATATTCATTCCTTTCGCTTCATTCAGGCTCAAAACGTCATGAACATACTTCTCATTTCCAAGCTTTACTCTCGTTTTGCGTTTTCAGATGTTTTTACAAACAGATAGATCTTATCGCCGTGTACCCCTTCGGAAAGCAATGCTTCCTCCGGTTCCAGGCCGTATTTTTCCTGCATTACGGAGATCACTGAGCTCTCTTCCACTCCGGGTTTGATCAGTACCGCAACCCGGTCCAGGGACTGTACTGACGCTACATCCTTACGATCCGCCAGTTCCTCTGCCGTCACTAACAGAGTGCTGTCATAATGCATGAATTCCGGAAGATTCTCATAATATCCGACTCCCGCATAGACACAGATACAGGGAAGAAGCGCATATTCCTCCGCCAATTGTTCCTGCTGTCCGTATCCCCGATAAAGATATTCCCCATCATAGCCGGCCAGCCGCAGTCCCTGCACCGCCACGATCCATACGATCAGACAGATTCCCGTTGCCCGTTCTGTCCATCCGCATACCTCCGAAAGCTTCTTGCCCAGGTAACACAATAACAGCGCCAGTAATAACGCAGCCAGCGGAAACAACGGCATCACATAACGGTCCACAAGATAAGGTGACATTCTGGATGCCAGCAGAAAATAACCGATCACCGGTACGATCAGCAGACTCAGGATTCCCGCGTTCGGTCCCGCATTCGGTCCCACATTCTGTCCTGCCTTCTCAGCCCCGTCCCTGCGATATTCCTGATATTCCTGATATTTACGCCAGCCTGCGGTCACCGCCAGAACCACTCCTGCGAGACATGCCGCAGCAAGTAACGGCCCACCCACCGTCCGGTCGGCCACAATGTTACCAAAGCTTAGAAGTCTTGCCCCGTAACCGGAGAACCCGGAAGCCAGATTATCCAGCGCCTCGGTGCCTCTTCCACTGGAAAATACATCCGCTACCGCAAAAGGAAACAGCGCCAGACCGATCACTGCCGCCAGGATCATCGAACGGATATAGATCCACAGTTCTCTCGTTCTCTTACCGCACAACAGTCCGGCTGCCGTAACCGCTGCCAGAAGGATACAATAAAACAAGAAAAAATACTGTGTTAAAAATCCCAGTACCGTAACAGCGATCAGGCCTTTATTTTTCCGGTCGAATCCATGGTCCTTCCACTTCTCCACATGCACAGAAAGCAACGCCACACACAGACAGGACAACAGTCCGTACATCCGGATCAGCAGTACCGTTGCCAGTGCTCCGGTGCTGAGTCCATATAGCAGCACTGCCAGAATTCCCAGCTGTCTGCCCCTTTCCCGCATGGAAAAAATATCTGCAAGCTGTCTGCCCAGTCGCAGTAACAGCCACAACGTGATGCCCAGGCAGACCAGGTTGATGAAACATCCCAGCCACGGTGACAGTGTCCCCCCGAACAGGGAACTCATGGTATGCAGCAGCATAAAATGTACCGGCGGATGATTGTCATCTTTCACATTAAAATAAACCGACAGATAATCAAAGGCATCGTCACCGTCCACGGTCACATAATCCCGGAACTGCTCCGCCGAGATCCATACCGGTTCCTCATAGACATCCGCTTTATACGACAGAAGCTTACTGTTCCCCCGGTTCTGAAGCACATCCTTTACCGTGTGCGTCAGATTAGACACCGTCTCCGGGAAACTGTCTCCCTGAATTTCCTCCCTCACGAACTTCGCCAGTCGTCCCTCCGGCTGTGTGGGTACGATCCAGGGATTGTATCTGGCATTGGCCAGCTCGAAGCTTAAAAGTTCGTCCATGTGGTAGCCCTCTTTCAGACTGATGCCCACGCACATGAACCCCAGACATAAGATAACTGCCAGAAGCTCCGGCAGGATTTTTTTCCATCTGCTGCTTTCCATCATACTAATCTCCATTCCACAGACGATTCCTTTCGTCGGAGGAATCGCGAATCCATTTTGTCGCCGGACTATTTTTCCATGATCCGATAGAGATAGATGCGGTAATAACTGTCCTCTGTCTCAAATGCTTCCTCTCTCACCGGTTCCAGTCCCGTATTCTCGCTATGATCGATATACGCTGCCGACAGCAGATAAGTGCCTCCCAGCTCTCTCAGGCGTTCCGTGTCGATCTCATAGTTCTGAAAATAGAATCCACCCTTTTGAATCGTATAATATCCGGGGCATTCCGCACTAAACAGATAACAGCGGTTCCCCCAGTGGTCGAAATTATCCTCGAGGTACTCGCTCTTGGCAAGCTCCGGCGCTATGATCTTACGGAAACGGTGTTTATATTCCAGGGAATAATTATTGGAATATCCGTCCAGGCAGTAAAATCCATGATATAATGCCGCCGCCGGATCGATCCCTAAGCTGACCACTCTGTAATCTTCCGGCCGCTCCCCGAAATTGTCATAAATATATTCCTGCACCTGATCCAGTACATCTATGGCATAATAATCCCGGAAGCTCATGGCTCCGTACTCCCGGTTCACTGTCTTTTGCAGATTCGGTTTCAGATTGCTCTGAAGGAGAATCTGTTCCGCAGTCGTCACGGTGAGAATCATTGTAACTGTGAACAGGATCACATTCCTCACGCACCGTTTCTCGCAGAGCTGCCGCAGCAGCAGCAAAAGGCAGCATCCCAGAGCAAAATACCACAGGCAGGGGCTCAGCCACAAAACACGGTTGGCCTGAAATCCCTTCAACGCTCCCCAGCCGGAGCGCAGGCTCACACCGATCCCGCTGTCCCACAGTGCGGCCGCCGTTGCTATAAATACAATACATCCGCAGGAGATTGCCAGCGAGCGGAAAATTCTTTTACTGTCAACGGCCCTTCTTCGGATCACGGCGATCACCGTAAATACCGCTATGAGCAGGATCCACCCGTGATAATCCACACTGTGTTGTCCGCCCTGTAACAGGTTCGTCTTCCATTGTTCCCAAAAAGATACCGCGGTCAACGCATACTCCGCCTTATGCGAAACCGTGCTCTCTCCCACGCCGAAGATCTGCAAAAACAGAGCACCGTTCTCCAACAGATAAGTGAGAAGCAGTAACATCCATGCAAACCCCTGTCCTGCCGAATACTTTCTGCGCAGTGCCGCAATGATCTCCCCTACGGCCCAGATCCCCAGTACCGCAAATCCGGACAGTACCAGAGAAGAATTTGCACCGAAAAATACTACATAGGCATAATACAGCAGCTGCTCGCGAATAGATCTGTCCCGTTCCCGTAGCCGCAGTACACAATACAGGAGCATCGGCAGTCCGTATTGCGACAATCCGTACACCGGCAAAAAGGGCAGATAGGCATACATACAACCTACCGTCATCGCCAGGAAACCTACCGTTCCTTTTCTCCCGCTTAATATGTCGGAATCTTCCGCTGCCCACCAAAGCAGGAGGAACATTCCGACATATCCGACAAAGCTCCCGGCCACCTGCATGCAGGCAAGCGCCGTCTCCGCAGGCAGCAGACGGTATAACAATACGCAGGCCGGTGCCGGCATGGTAAGAGCGGTCCTCGACGCGCCGTTCATAAATTCCGGCAAAATACCGCTGCCGTCCCACAGGTGTCTCGCCTGCAGCAGATAAGCGATCACTTCTCCATCCAGCTGATCGTGATACACAAATATAGCATCTTTCCCCAGTATCAGATAAGGGATTCCCATTGCCAGCACCGCCAGTGCTCCCAAAAGGAACCAGACATTTTCCGGTTTTTTCATTTTCCTGCGTTCTGTCATCATTCCTCCTGTGTCAGACAATGATATGCCACCGAGATCATTCCCACCAGCCATAACATTCCGGGGAGCAGTCCGTTTTTATAATCCCAGCATCCCGCATCCTGCATGGTGTACCATACTGCCATGCCAAGCGCCGTTATGCCACACATACACACGACCTCCCACCGGATACGCTTTTTCCCGGCCAGTGCGCCGAGCAGTGCCGCAATACTCCCCAGCAGGAACCACACACTGCTGTATTTCAGCAGGAAATTGGTCAGCTGCAGGGCTCCGGTCATCATCAGATCCACATTTCTGGCAGAAAAAGAATCATACCCCCGGCCGTTCAGCAACAGCTGCAGCATCACGGGCGGCATGACATATCCAGCCATGTCCCATGCGATCTGGTGTATATTATCGGAAAAATAAGCCTTGAGATGATAGACAGCGTACTTACGGAACAGCTGCTGTGCCCCGCTGACACCAAGTGTCTCTTCCGCCTTTTTCTGCAGATCCGCCGGCATCGTTCCCGCATACCGTCCGGACTGCTGTATTTCCTCCCAGCTGTACAGACTGCGCAATTCCTCCGGCCAGGTGTCGTATTCTTTTTCCACCCGCATATGGGACCAGGTAAATCTGCGCATCATTGCCGCACTCACCGTATTCTCCGCCTTACCATAACTGCCGGGCGTCTGCCACAGAGATACCGCCGTGAATAAAATCCCCGCGACTGCCGCCAGCAGCACCAGTTCTCCCAGCACTCTCTGTTTTCCCAGCTGTCTGCCGCGGATCAGATGCAGAACCCATACCACCGCAAGCGGCACCAGGCCAAGCCACAGGTTCTCCACGACAAACACTGTGCCAAGCGCCCACCAGACTCCGGCCGTAAACATCTGTCGGAGAGGGAATTTTACTGCATCGCCATCCGCATCCTGACGCAGGATCCCCATAAGCACCGACAATTCCAGCAGCAGGAAAGAAAATCCCGGAGAATTCGGCAGCACCGCCACATGACACTGCAGGGCAAACGGGCAAGTCAGAAGTCCGAGACTTCCCCACACCAGCCACACTTTCTTCGTCATGCCACAGGATTTTAAAAATACGACGCCACTGTAAAATGCGAACAAGATCTGCACCGTGTACACAAAAAAAGGATAAGGGATAGAACTTATGGATTCTATCCCTTTTGCGAGCATCAGAAAAAGAGGGTATCCGATCCCCATATAATCATCACATACAAGAGTATCCGCCGCTCTCAGCCACAGATAACTGTCCCCGAACTCCGGGAAAATGCCAAAAGCTCTGATCATCCAACAGATCCCCAGTACGATCTGTACCGAAATCCCTATGAACAGAAATCTGCCTGCGATCTGCGCAAGCGCCCTGCGTGCTTTCTGCATTCTACTGCTCCTCTAACTCAAAGAAATCTTTTATCAGACCACAGATGTAGTCTACCTGATCCAGCGTCAGTCCGTAATACATGGGAAGTCTGGCCAGACGTTCGCTCTCTCTGGTGGTATAACGGTCCTCCCCATGGAAGCGTCCGAATTTCTGCCCTGCGGGAGCGGTATGCAACGGAATGTAATGGAATACGACCAGCACGCCGTTCTCCTTCATATAGCTGATAAACCGTGTCCTCTGCTCCAGGTCTCTTGCCTTGATATAGAACATATGGGCATTGTGTACACAGCCTTCCGGTACGGTAGGCAGGTCGATCTTCCCGGCATCCTTCAGCGGCTTCAACTGCTCATAATAGCGGTTCCAGCAGGCCAGTCTGGCCTCATTGATCTCATCTGCGATCTCCAACTGTGCATAGAGATAGGCAGCATTCATATCACTGGGCAGATAGGAGGATCCGTAATTCACCCAGGTATATTTGTCGATCTGACCGCGGAAGAATTTGCTGCGGTTGGTTCCTTTCTCACGGATGATCTCCGCTTCTTCCACATCCTTTTGATCACGGATCAGAAGAGCACCGCCCTCTCCCATGCTGTAGTTCTTCGTCTCATGGAAGCTGTAAGCACCGAAATCACCGATGGTTCCCAGTGCTTTTCCCTTATAAGTGGCCATAATGCCCTGTGCGGCATCCTCTACCACCTTCAGATTGTGTCTCCTTGCAATATCCATGATGGTATCCATCTCACACGCCACTCCGGCATAATGTACCGGTACGATGGCTCTGGTCTTCTCGGTGATCGCATCCTCGATCAATGTCTCATCAATGTTCATGGTATCCGGACGGATATCCACAAATACCGGGATCGCGCCGCGGAGCACGAACGCATCCGCAGTGGACACAAACGTATAAGAAGGCATGATCACCTCATCTCCGGGTCTGATATCACACAAAAGCGCTGCCAGCTCCGTCGCATGCGTACAGGAAGTGGTCAGCAGACATTTGCCGGTTCCTGTTCTCTCCTCGATCCAGGCGTTACATTTTTTCGTATACTCACCGTCTCCGCAGATCTTCTGATTTTTGACACACTCCTGAATGTAATCTGCTGCTTTGTCCACATAAGGCGGTACATTGAATTTAATATCTATCATAATGCATCCTCTTTTCTGATATGCTTTGGTTATGTTCTAATTTTCCCTGCGCTCCCGCTTCCAGCTTCCCACCGCTGTACCCGGTACATTTTCCGTTACATGACTGATAATATATTTGGGTCTTCCCTTGACTTCTTCATAAATTCTGGCAATGTAATGTCCGATGATCCCCAGGCTCAGCATCAGGAATCCTCCGATGATCAGGATCAACAGGATCACGGTGGTGAAGCCTTCCACAGCTGTCCCCATGATATATCGTACCAGTGTCTGGATCGCCAGTACCACGCTGAAAAATATGGATATCATTCCCATGATCGTCACCAGCTGTAACGGCAGGGTACTGAAGGACGTCGCATTGGTGATGGCATACTTCATCAGGCTCCAGAAGGACCATTTACTCTGTCCGTACTGTCTCTCCTGCACTTCGTATTCCACGGTCTCTGTCTGAAATCCGGCCCAGAAGGTCAGTGCCCGGAAAAAGGTATTGCGCTCCGGCAATTCCAGCAGGACCCGGACCACCTTTCTGTCCAGCAGTTTAAAATCGGAGGAAGCATTCATATCCATTTTGATCAGCTTGCTCATGATCTTATAAAACAGGCCTGCGGACAGCTTATATCCCAGGCTCTCACGCCCTCTGTCGGATTTAATGCCCTCCACGATCTCGGCACCCTGCTGCCATTTTTCCCACATCTGAGGGATCACCTCGGGCGGATGCTGCAGGTCACAATCCATTACGATCACGGCATCTCCCGTGGTCAGCTCCAGTCCGGCAAAAATACCGGCCTCCTTACCGAAATTCCGGGAGAATTCCGCTCCCCGCACTCTCGGATTCTTCGCTGCCTCTTCTTTGATCCGGTCAAACGTGCCGTCCTTGGAACCGTCGCTGATAAACACCAGTTCATAATCTATCCCGTGTCGGTCCAGCAATTCGCCCAGTACCTTCGCGGTATTCGCAATATTTTGTTCTTCGTTATATGCCGGTAAGACAATTGACAATAAAGACATCTTCTTAATCCCTTCCGCAGTTCTCTGTCTTGACATAGAGGATCCCATCCACCACTTTCGTAGCATTCGGTCCGGGGAACGTATCCATGTCAATGTATTCCTGTGTCATGTAGATCTCACCCACCGTATCGGGATCCAGGAAATTCAGGGTTGCCCCCAGATAATTCTGCATAAATGCCTGATAATCCGCTCCCTTATAGATGAGGTAATCTCCGCTGAGTCCGATCATACCGTCCGTAACCTTCCCCGTGATATCCGTTGTAGGGAATTCATCATAGCCGATGACTCCCACCAATGCAATGGGAATCCCCTGATAATATCCGGGAGTCTGCTCGATCCGGTCCAGCAGGCGTACACAATACGCATACGTCTTCTCGTACTTTTTCTCCAGATTGGAATATCCGATATTATCGGAAATTCCATAATCAAACACCAATACCACCGCCGCACACAATGCTGCCCATTGCAATACCACGTCCGTACGACTCTCCTCAGCGGTATACCGGTCCGCGAACGCCGTCATAAGGATCAGATACAATACCCACTGGTATCGCATCAGCAAATGATAGGTCAGGTTCGGAGAAATGAGCAATATCACATTGGTCAGAAGCGGCATACTGATGCCCAACAGAATCATTATAACGAAAAATGCCGGATTCTTCCACCATTTTCTCCAAATCATACTGCGGATCACTAAAAATACTACCGTTGCCACTAAAATAATGCAGGCCGCCAGTGAAAAAATATTGTTCACAAGAACATTGCCGTGAACCGTAAATGCCAGGAAATCCACGTACATTCCCTTTATGGTTGCCAGAATTCCCATGCCGGATCCCATCTGCTCCATGGAATTGATCCCCTGATAAGTATCCAGCACCTTGCCCTGCAGCTTCAACAGGATCTGCAGGATCACATAATACAATACTCCGCCGGCAATTCCCATCCCCAGATAATGGCATACATATTTCGCCTTTTCTTTCCAGCCTTTTTCCTCCATAAAATAGAGCAGGATCTTATATACACACAGCAGGATCGTAAAAGGCAGGTACGCCTGATAGATTCCCATGCTGAATGCCAGACACACTGCACCGGCCAGATAGCCTCTGGGATATTTCGCCGTAAACAGAACCGCCAGCACTGCCAGGAACAGCGCCAGCATGTAACCATCCATGGTAAACACATAGGCAAAAGTAGATGCCAGCGCCGGAAAAGATACCAACAGACCGCTCACCACAGTAATGGTCACCGGATCCGTCAGTTCCAGCACTTCCGTAAGTACCGCCGCCGTAAGTGCCAGCCATATCAGTCCGATCAGTCCAATCACCCAGGGTATGGTAAAATAAGAGGAAAATCCACAGGCAACAGTTAAAAACCAGCGACCGGAAGTGATCATATTCTGGTCAAAATACATGCTGCTCAGTCCGTCATGATTCGGAATATCCGACAGCATCACCGGAAGATGGATCAGTAATCCCAGCACCAGCGCCGATACGAACGCGATCCTCCAGGTTGTCTTTATTTTTGTCTTGCTCTCTTTCAAAAGTTCCCACGGTGTCTTCATCCGTCTGTCACTCCTCGTCTAACGTCTGATTCAGGTAGTCCGCCAGTGTCTGGGCAATCTTCTCCCGCCCCGCTTCGTTGGGATGCAATCCGTCATCCGTATAGAGATACAGATCGTCCCAGTTGTCATGAGGATAATAGTCATGATAAATATCGATCACTTCCACATCCAATGCTTCACAGATCCCAATCTCCGCATTGACATAATCTTCCAGTACGCCGCCTCCCAGATCGTACTCTTCACAGGTTACCTCCGGTACCGTATACCAGGTATACGGCGGCGTGATAAATATGATCCGCAGATCCGGATAAGCCTCCCGCAGTTCCTTTACAATACTGCGGATCGCTCCGCAATACGTATATTCATCATACGGATCCGTCACGGACTCAATGGGATTCCCCGCGTGATAATCATTCAGTCCGGATCCGATAAACAAAATCTGTACCGTATCAAAATCGATCTGCCCCAGGTCACCCAGCGTATCTTCAAAATAATCAGTTGCCGGTTCCCGGATCCGTATCGTCTTCTGCACACCGAAATCCTTTACCGCAAAAGATCTCACCAGTCCTGCCGCAGACAGAGAATCCTTGGTATATCCCAGTCTTCTCTCCGTATCCGCTCTTCCCAGAACCGTTCCGCCCAGTCCTCCGTTATAACACTTCAGGCCTGTCTTCTCCTGCAGTTTGGCGGCAATGGAGGTCTCATCCCGGCACAGCCCGTACACACTGTCTCCCAGAAATACCACATCATAGGGGATTCTCTGATACTCGCGGTCCCCCGGGAAAAACAGCACCAACAGTACCACGAAAATCACGGCTGCAATCGTACTATATATTATTTTTACTCTGCTAAATTCTATCTTCTTCATAAACCCGGCAAAGTTCCTCCGCGATCCTGCTGGCACCATTTCCATCTACCAGATGACGTTCCAGACTGCTGTAATGTTCCCGCAGTTCTCTGCTTTGCATCAGCTCCATCATATGTTCCACGATCCGCCCCGGCATAAGGTCACCTTCGGTCAGGTAATTTCCTCCGTAACAGGTGATTTTCTTTTGATAAAAGGTCTCTACAATCTTCTCCTGATTATCTACAAACGAAAAACTGATCATGGGAACTCCGATGGCGGAAAGCTCATACATGGTAGAACCACCTGCCGTTATGGCAATATCGCATTCCCTCATCAGCTCAGACATCCGGCTTACATTACGGTGCACCCGGATTCTATCATCCGCAAGCGCCATACGGCACAGCGCATCATAATGCGGATTAAAGATTCCGCTGACCACATGGAATACCACAGCTAGCTCCTTCGGCACTGCCCGCAGGATCTGTCCTGCCAGATCATAGCGGTCACTTCCTCCGGTAGTCAGAAGAACTGCTTCTGCCTGTTCTCTTACAGGATATTCCACATTGCGAAATTCCGGTCTGAGGGGTGCATAAGCTGCTCCCATGAGACTGTAAGCCGGCTCCGGATGATACAGGCTTCTGTCCCCATATATATTATAATTGATGATCATATTCACCGGATAAGAGTGGAAGCTTTTATCATCGATATAGACGGTCCATACCTGTCCCGTCAGCCGCTGTAGATAAGCATCCGAGACATAATAACTGTCAATCAGCAGCATATCGGGATGTTCTTCTTCCATGACAGCTGTCAGTACAGGCAGTTCCTCCTCCATGCGGTCATACCGGGTATGCAGGATCCTTACCTTTTTGCCTCTGCTTTTTACCAGCTGCGTAGCTGCATCATCCGCCATGACAAAACACACCGGTACCCCTGCTGCCTCCAATGCCTCCGCAATAGCGAGGCAGCGCATCACATGCCCGGTTCCTATCTGCTCATTGCCGTCTGCGCGGATCCATACCTTCATCAGCTGTTTTCGTCCTTCCTCATTGCCTTTTCATAAGCTCTTTTAAAATCGCCAATCTTCATATTCCAGTCAAAATCCACCTTTTCCCGGATCGCATCCAGGTCCTTCATTCTGTGATAAGTAACGGGGCCTGCCTGCTTCACGGGTATGATGCTTCCTTCCCTGATCTGCTGCCAGTTCTCCCGGAATAATTTCTCTATCTCCTGAAGCAGTGCCTCATAGGTGGATGCAAAGGTTTCCTTTTCTTCATCAAAATGCAGTTCCCGCTGACATAAAATATCCCCTTCATCCAGTCCCGCACTCATAAGGTGAATGGTCACGCCCTTGGGCGTATCCTCCAGGAAACTGAAAAAGTTCGGACTAGAGCCGCGGTTATAGGGCAGATACGAGGTATGAAGATTGATGACTCTGCCGGGCATCAGCTCCAGCACCTCCTGTGGAATCATATGGCGGTAATTGAAGCTGATCATCAGGGAAGGCTTCATCTGTGCGATCATCTGTGCCGTTACTTTATTCTCCACCCGGTATACCTGTTCTCCCTGCTCCTTCAGCCACCGGTACAGACCGTCTGTATTCGTATTATTGGTCAAAAACAGAATACTGCCCTTCTCCAGGGCATCAAAGGTAATAGGCGTTCCTCTCTCCATGGCATGATCCGTCCGCATCCCCAGGACATCTTTCCAGTATTTGGGTTTGATGCCGTAACCGGGACGGATAATGCGGATATTTTCTTCCGTAAGCTCTGCTCCTGCGGGTATATCCTTCACTGCAAAAATAGATCTGCGGAACACTCTGCTGCTCTCTTCCTGTTTTTCCACGCCGTAGGTCGGTGTTCCCAGGGCAGCCTCCACATTACGGATATCCTGCACCATCTGCTTATATTCTTCCGGTGTCATGGAGAACGAAGCATCCGGATTCTCGATCTCACGGCTTAAGCAGAAATGCTTCTCAATAACCGATGCCCCCAGGGCCACCGCCGTCACAGCACTCATGGAACCCATGGAATGATCCGACAGACCAATGGGCAGGTCGAAACGTTTCTGCATATCGGTAATCGTCCGCAGATACATCTGCGCCGGGTCTGCGGGATAAGCGCTGGAGCATTTTAACAGCACCAGCTGTCTGTTGCCGGTGTGATATACCGTCTCCACAGCTTCCCGGATCTCCTCCAGCGTAGCCATACCGGTAGACATGATGATCGGTTTTCCTTTCGATGCCACGTACTCTACCAGCGGCAGATCGATCATCTCAAAAGAGGCGATCTTGTAGAATTCCAGTCCCATATCCTCCAGGAAATCCACTGCAGTATTATCAAAGGGAGTGGACAAAAAGTCGATTCCTACCTTGTCCGCCTCTGCCTTAAGTTGGGGCTGCCACTCCCACGGAGTGTATGCCTTACCGTAGAGGCTGTAGAGATTCTCGCCCTCCCAGGTACCGTTATTCACCTGAAAATATTTGTTGTGGCAATCAATTGTCAGGGTATCCGGCGTATATGTCTGAATCTTGATACAGTCCGCACCGCTTTCTTTGGCGGCATGGATGATCTCCTTCGCACGTTCAATACTCCCCGCATGATTCGCTGACATTTCCGCGATCAGATATGCCGGTTCCCCGCTTCCGATCAGACGGTTTCCGATTTTGATCTTAAGATGATCCTTTTCTCCCATACTTTATGTCCTCATGCCTTCCCCAGCATATGATATTTCATCTCTGCCAGTTTCCAGTCCTCTTCATTGTCAATATCCTGCACCTCTGTCTCCGGAAGCTCCATGGGTACTGTTTTCTCCATGATCAGATTCTGCTGTGCCAGGAAAGACGACACCCGCAGACAGTAGAACTGTCCCGCATCATGATAATAAGGTTCCAGATCCTGGGAACGGCTGTTACGATACTCCGGCCATTTGAACTTAAGATACCCTTCCGCATCCTGTACCACGCAGCGCTGGGGCGGAAAGCTGAAACGTACTACCGGAAGCAGGGTGTCCCCCTTTTTTTCTTCCAACAGGCGCATTGCCTCCGACAGCCTGTTAGGTGTAATAAAAGGAGCGGTGGGATAGATACAGCACAAGGTATCAAAATGTTCCCCGCGTTTTTCATATTCTGCCAGCACTTCTTCCAGCACATCCTTCGTAGTGGCATAATCATTTGCCGTCTTCTCACTACGCAGGAAAGGAACTTCTGCTCCATATTTTCTTGCGACTTCTGCGATCTCTTCATCATCGGTGGATACCATGACCCGGTCAAATACTCCCGAAGCCAGTGCTGCTTCGATGGAATACGCCAGGATCGGCTTTCCACAAAATTCCTTGATATTTTTATGAGGGATCCGTTTACTCCCTCCCCTTGCGGTTATGATCGCCACTGCTTTACCGGCTGTCTGCATTACAAATTACCTCTTTTCTTCCAGATCCACTGTTTCATACGATAGTAAACAAAAAATAAAAGATCCGATCTGCTCTGCATCCGGATCAGCTTCTGTTCCGGTGCCCCTGTGTGCTCCAGATAGTAGGGATTCTGTGCAAATTCAGGGAAACGGTCTTCCACACCCTTGCGGAGCTGTCTGATAAAAGCCAGCTTAGGATGGGTTACCCCTCCCATATAAGAGAACAGGGTAATGGCATAATACAGTTCCGTATAACGATACTCGATCTCCCGTGAATATTCCGTAAGGAACCCTCTTCTCTCACATTCCGCGTATAAAAGCTCCGCCGCCTTCATGCGATCCCTGCATTTTTCTTCCGTAATATGATGCACTGTGGATACCGCGTGCTGATAATAATAGTAAAGCGGCTCCTCCACTCTCGCAAAATGCCGGAAATACAGGCTCCACAAAGGTCCTGCGCAATTATCCTCATAAAAAATATGTTCCGGAAAATCCAGCCGGTTCTCCCGGATCACACTGTGCTTATAAATCTTCAAGACCATGCTGCCGGGCCGGATAAACAGACTTTTATGCTGTTCCTCCATCAGTTCCCCGGTCTGATCCGGTGTATTGTTGACGATCACTTTTCCGACGGTAAAGGTATGATGATCCACCAGACTGTAATCGCAGCCCACCAGATCCGCTCCGGTCTCCTCCGCTTTTTTCAGAAGCTTCTCATAATAATCCGGAGATACCCAGTCGTCACTGTCGATGAAGCCGATCCATTCGCCTTCTGCGTTTTTTAGTCCAACATTCTTCGCACCACCCTGGCGCAGATTCACCGCATTGGGAATCACACAGATCAGTTCCGGATAACGTTTCTGATAATCTAACAGGATCTCCAGGGATTCGTCCGTGGAAGCATCATCCACGCAGAGAATCTCATAATCATACACTCCCCGGATGGTCTGTCCCACCAGGCTGTCCAAACAATAATTCAGTTTTCCCTCCGCCGCCATATTGTAGACGGGTACGATGATGCTCAATTTTTTACTCATAGCTTATAGGCTTCCCCGTTCGATTTTCGCCCTGCCGTCTTCTACCCGGTAGACAATGTCACATTTTTCGATGGTCTGTAATCTGTGGGCGATAATGATCAGTGTCTTACGGCCGTGCAGTCTGTTGATGGATTCCATGATGGCGGCTTCCGTATCATTATCCAGTGCGGAAGTTGCCTCATCCAGGATCAGCACCTCAGGATCGTTGTACAGTGCTCTGGCAATACCGATACGCTGCCTCTGTCCGCCGGAGAGACGGATACCCCGCTCGCCGATACCGGTCTCTAAGCCTTCCGGAAGCGTCTTGATAAATTCATCCAGCTGTGCTTCCTTCAATACTTCCCACAATCTGTTCTCATCGATCTTATCCTCGGGCACACCGAATGCCACATTTTTGCGGATGGTATCGTCCAGCATGAAGATCATCTGCGGGATGTAGCCGATATTTTTCAGCCATTTCCGGTAATTGCCGGGGTCCTTCACATCCACGCTGTCCGCGTAGATATGTCCCGTACTCGGCTCCAGCAGTCCCAGCAGAATATCCACCACCGTGCTTTTGCCGGCGCCGGAGGTACCCACGATCCCCACGGAAGCTCCTACCGGGATCTTCAGATCCGCGTGATCGAAGATCAGACGCTCTGTGTTGGGATACGCATACGTAATATCCTTCATCTCAATGCTGTTCTTTACATCCAGCTTCTCCTCTTCATCGGTAGCAAAGGACATGTCAATATTCTGTCCGTTGATCTCATCCTGCAGATTATCGCTGACTCCCATGAAGAAGGGTTCAAAATAGGCAATGGAGTTGATCTGATTGTTTATACGGTTGACACAGGGCAATAGCACCAGTGCCGCTGCTGCCAGGGTTCCGAACACCGTCAGCATATTTTCCGTGGATACTCCGGTCGCCACCAGGAAGATCATGTAGCCCACCATAGTAGCCACACAGGCAGTCTCGATCAGCAGCTTCGGCACCTGATTATACAGGCTGTAACGCTGTACGGCATCCACATATCCCTTACCGCACTTGCGATACTCGGATACGAAATACTGCTCCTTGCCGGAGATCTTCACTTCCTTGATCCCCTGTACCGTCTGGGAGATCCATTTGAACAGACCGCTGTAATAGTCCTGATTGTCCTTACCCGCCTTATACATGACAGGCTTCAGCACTCTCTTGATCAGCCACATGAGAGAAAGCAATACCACTGCCATCAGGATCGTCATGGTTCCGCTGGAGATAAAGCAGTAACTGATAACGAACAACGATACCACCGTATCGGACAGCAGCTGTAAAAGTGCCAGGATCAGGGCATACATATTATTAACATCCGAAGTGATGCTTCGCTGCACCACCGCGGTATCCGCATTCAGGTAAAATTCATAGCCACGGCGCAGATAGTTGCGCATCATGCGTTCGGAAGTGTAAAACTGGTTCGTATAGACAAATGACAATGTCAGCTTCTGCTGTACATAAGTAAACAGATTCTTCACTACGAATACCAGGATCAGCAGTACCATGACAATAATCGAGAAAGTCCGGTAGCTCTCCACTCCCAGGATCTCATAGCAGGCTTCCGCCACCCGGCTGTGCTGTACTGCCTCCGGATCAATGACGATCTGCATGACCTCCACCAGCATACCCACACCGGCGGTCTGTAAAAATGCGCTGATCACCATGAGGATGATCAGCCCCACCATGGTTCTCTTCTGTTTTTTGTCCAGCAGGACATTCATTTTCTTAATTATCTGTAACATAGAGTTCTCCAGTTCTCCGGTTCTTCATTTCTCAGATCTGTTCATTCTGTCTGTGGATCAGGGGATCTTCATAGGCATCCATGAAATCCGGTCCCAGACGCACCGCTTCCTCTGCGAAGGGCAGCCCCTTCACTTCCGTCAGCACTCCCACTACTTTTTTAAACCTCAGTCCCGGGAAAAAATTCAACATTTCCATAGGCACGGTAGCATCGAACTGCGGATACTCCGGGAACAATTTCCGGTAATCCAGTTCATCTCTGGGATGCGGTTTAATAAAAATACTTCCCTCTTTTTCGTACATTTTGATAACGTCCCGGAATATCTTCTCTCTGACATCCAAAGTACACAGAGGATCCGTAAGGATCAGTATTTTATCCCCTACCTTGTTGCTTTCAGCAATCTGGTGCTCCAGCTCTTCCTTATTTTTCACAAACGCCTGAAGGATCAGCTGCTTGTCCGCCTCCGTCAGGCGGTCCACCAGCTCTTTCCTCGGCTGTTCAATGTATCTTGGACAGGGATAATGAATTGCCGAGATATCATTTACCTCCATATCCATGCAGTATTTGCCGTAACCGTTCTGTACAAAGATCAGATTCAGATACCTGGATAAAAAGGCCTTGAGCTTAAAATGGCCTCTGTTGTCATACCGGGCGGCATCGAAATTCTTCAGACAGTTCAGACCGTCCTCCACTGCATGATAACGGATATGATTCTGATTCAGATAATACCCGATGGGGTCGGAATCGCAATAGACATAAATATCCTTGTATTCCTTCAGGTTCACCGGTACGTAAGGTGCCTCCAGTCTGGCATATTCCCGCGTAAACCGGATACGGTTCTTCAGATTCCCCAGGAAATTCCCGGTATCCAGGCGGTATTTTGCCAGCTCCGGGAAAAAGTCCTCTCTCTTCTCATCGAACTCCAGGACTTCCTCAAACAGGCCCGTGCTCTCCACCCGGGCCTTCAGATTTTCAAAATTGTTGGACATTTTGGACAGCACTAAAGTAGCAGTTCCCGCCTTCCTCGCAGGATCTGCCTCTGCCCGTAATTTTAACTCTTTTAAAAACGTCACATATGCATGATAGTAAGTGTGACATATATAAATTCTGTCTTTCATATACCAGTCTCTACTATTGTTACGTATATTACTTTATTGTTATAACCATTTGGACTTACTATAACACACTTTTCTCTTCCAGTAAAAAATCTTATGAAATTTTAAGAAAATGAAGGTAACAGTTCAGCCATCACAGTTCATACACCCAGATTCCCCAATAAGAGTCGTCCGTTTCATAATAACCCACGAGCTCCAGACCCATGCGTTCGGCATCACCGATCTCGGCGCCGGAGAACAGGTATTCACATCCCAGTTCCCGTAATGCATCCATATCGAACTCCAGTCCTTCATACACCAGGGTATTGCCCTTTTTCAGTTGCATATAATTACCGGTAATACTGTTGAATAGATAACACCGGTTTCCCCACAGGTCAAAGTATACCCGTACTTCCTCATTTTTCTCCAGCTCTGCCGCAATAACTTCTCGAAAGCGGTGCTTATATTCCAGAGAATAATTATTGGAATATCCATCCACCGTATAAAAACCATGCATCAGGGACGGAGCCGGACTGATCCCCAAATGTGCCACACGGTAAGTACTCTTGTCCCGGCCGATAGCATCGTCTATTTCCTGCATCAGATCCTCTGCAAACCAGCTCTCCCAGGAGATATATCCCGTGACACCTGAGCCGTTATTGATCTGGTTCACATTCAGATACATGCCTGAATTCACTTTGAGCAGCTGAAGTGTCGGAAGCAGACAGATCAGAATGACCGCAAGCTTTCCCGCCTGCATCCGCACATCCGTATGCGGCAATTTTGTTCTCCATAGCACTGCCGCTGCCCATGCGAACTCCAGATACCATGCTGCCGGGTACAGCCAGTAGACACGGTGCATCTGAAAATAATGCAAAAATCCCGTGGCATTGTTTTTCCAGTCAACCACTGCCGTCAAATGACAAAATGCATAAAACAGGGCTATGGCGATCAAGAATAAAAAGTTGATCACAGCTGCCTTATAAAGGATCCGGTCGGTCTCTTCCTTTTTACAAAATGCTCCCAGGATCAGGAACAAAATAATGGGCAATATCAAATATTTATGTAACGACGGTGCGTGCTGTGAGCTGTTTAGAAAAACGCTCCGGAAGGTCTCAAAAAACGGCGTTGCGGAGGATATCATTTCCTCCCGGTGGCTGACATAGCTGCTGTTACCAATGAGTATCTCCAGGATCAGCGCCCTGTTAACGATCATATACGTTAGCAGCAGCTCTCCAAATCCCCATAGCGGCCATGAATTCTTTCTTTTTAGGATCACAGCGATGATGATCGCCAGGAGCCACAGACCTAACACCACATACCCGGTACATACCAGATGGCTGGTCAACCCAAACAACAACGTAGACAGCACAGCGAAAATGAATCTTTTTCGCTTCCAAAAACATAAAAATGCATATATTACCAAAGGAATCCCAAATTCTGTAAGACCGTAGATCGGGTATAAAGGCAATACACAAAAGCAGCTCCCGGCGATCACCGCCAAAATACTACTCTGCGTACTCTCTTTCACCAACAAATACATTCCGGCAAAGGCAATCAGAAAGCAAATAATATATTGCAGCAGAAATGCGATTCTGGGTGAATACAGAATATACAACGGAAGGAACAAGATTGCAGAAGGCTGCATCCCGCTGGCATTGACACCACCAAGCATTTCCGGATATACATTACTTCCATCCAGGAAATGCCTTGCCGGAAGTATATAATTCATAATACTTTCATCTAATTGATCGTTGATCTCAAAGATACAACCCTTTCCCAGAATAAAGTAAGGCAGAAAAAAGATTGCTGCAATGATCAGCCCCAGCCACCACAAGGGAAGCTGATCGATGCGAAGCAGTTCTTTTTCCACTCTGTTATATGCTCTGATTAAAATATTTTTCACTCTGCTCATTCTGTTTACTCCTGTAGGTCAAGCTTCCGGTCAAAATAATAAATACGATATTTTCCCCCATGTGATACGGTCAGTTCCTCTTCAGGTACCCCTATCGTTCCGGTTTTTTCTTCCAGATACGGCAGGATTTCCTCAAGAGCCTCTACCCCGAAATCATACAGGATCACATAAAAACCATTTTGATCATCTGTAAAATACTGCTTCATGGCCTGTTTCATGACCGGACTATAGGAAAACCACGTACCTGATACCATGTAATTATGAGGTCCGTTAAATCGATTATCCAATACCGCCCCCATATAATAGCTGAACGAAAAAGAATCCATCAGATAATTGCATTCGGGATGGCTGTCTACATAATCGTAAAGCTCCACCAATCCCTGCATATATTGTTCCATGCCTTCATTCTGACTTTTCAAAAAACGATACTGTTGTCTGCCACTCTGATATCCCATAAATATCAGGATCATACACGCAAAAACCGCACCTGCTTTTTTCCATATGCTCTTCTGCTCCACGGTCACGATTGCCACCAGCATGACCGTCAGGTAGATTGCAGCTTCTCCAAAATACAAGGGCAGAATCACTCTGTCAGGCATTCGCCCTTTATAGATCAGATATCCCCATATCACAAAAGACCCCACTTTGACCAAAGACACCGGTATCAGATAAAGATATTGTCCGTAAATAACTATAAGAATACCTGCAACAATAAACGAAGCCACTGTAATTCTGTTTCCATCCCACACACCGTCTTTCAGCATCACCTGCTGATAGGTTTTCAAGACTTCCCCAATTTCAGGAAATCTGTATTTTGCTTTGGCATATGCTGCTATTTTTTCTGCACATTCCGTATTGAGATTTCCATCTAATATGATATATCCCTTGTAAGCTTCATACTCAGCCCTGCTCACACCATACTCGCTGAGAATGTCTGAGACCTCTTCATATTCCGGTTTTCCATAATAATCAAACATTTCTGTTCTGGCATTATTATATCGAAGATATTCTTTCCATTCCGCATTATGATAGCCAACTGCAGTTCCCAGCTCTCCCAGAGCAAAACAGCCTATGACTATCCCCAGGGTCAGAAGCAGAAATCTGATCTTATCCCGCACATTTTTTCTCTTATCTGTCAGAAGCAATCCGGCAATTGCCGAAAGCCCCAAAGGCTGCAGCATTAGCATAGCATCTCGGCGGAGCAGACAGGCAAGCAGCATAAAAACTGCAAATACCAGGAATTTCCAGGAATCCCTGCCGGGCATATATATTGCACACAGCAAGTAAACGTATCCTGCAACAGCCAGCACGATTGCCGTGGATGTATATTGGATTTTTGCAACGGAATAAAAATTCTGCAAAAACAAGGTCATTACGATTCCGATACTGATCAGAATTTTTAATTTACTTCTGCCAAGTTTGATCACCGTGTCAAGGATCAATACATAAGACATCATGTGAAACAGTAAAAGCATCAGACCATACCACGGGATCTGCAGCGTAATCCGGTATAAACCGGACAAAAGCACAGACAGCCAATAATTTACATATACCGTATGCGCATCCGGTCGTCCTCCAAAGGCTCCACTCAGTATTTCTGTAATATTTCTGTCGTCATTACTTTCAAAATATATCCCCGCACGAAAATAAACCGCCAGAAGCATAGCAGCAGCAATCCCGACAGACATGCCAAAACGTGCTAACTGATATGTTCTTTCTTTCTCTTTAGAAATGAACAATAATATAGTCCCCCTTATCCACGATATATCCATCCTGTGGATATTCCGGCAGCTTCAGTGACTCTTCTTCCGCCTCCGCATATCTGTCGATATCCCCGCAAGCCACCAGTGAATGCCCGTGCATTGCGAAAAACTTTACCAGCTCCGCATCGGAATCAAAGGCATAACGGCCCCAGTCGATGACCGACAATGCCGGTGTCTGCGCCACCCACACACCTTTGGAACCACGATTGTATTTGTCCAGCAGATCCGGATCGATGAGATCCGTAAGTCGTTTCATCTTATAATATTTGCTATCGCCGTAGCTTACATAGGCATCCTTGACGATACTGTAAGGAATTTCATAATTCCCCGTGAAAATCACCGGCTTTGATGTATCGAAATCCCGCTCCAGATCCAGTGCGATCTGATCGACCGTCTGCACCGCCGCATCGTATTTCTGTTTATCAATGTAGAACCATTTCGTCATATCCATGCACTGGTTCCAGACGATCACCGCCAGCACAAGAATCGCAATCCCGCGCACGCCACGGCAAATGCGACTATTTTGAGACTTCTGTGTTTTCCGTTCCCACCATGCTGTCACCTTCCATACCGCATAGACAAAAAGCAGCACTCCGTATCCGCAGAAAATGGGCAAAAACTGTGCCGAACGGTACAGTGTTGCCTTTCCTTCGATAAATAACAGCGAAAATGCCGCCAGATAAGCCGTCGGCAGGAGGATCAGTGCCCACAGGTCTCTGCCGCGGATCACCCGCACCAGGGTAACCACTGTAATTACGACCGCCGATAACACAAAAATCCGGATTGGCAGATAAGCATAAGCAAACACACCGTACAATACAAAAGTACGTTTCAGGATCATGATCAGCTCGCCGAAGGCTCCGGTCTGCACCATCCAGCCTAACATCTCCGTCACGGAACGCTGTACCGCTTCTCCCTGTAAATATTCCAAATGAAATGCCTTTGTAAGCACTACGATCATCAGGCTTCTCAGGAGCACTGCAGCCAGAGCCGCCAAAGCCCCTCCTGCCAGTGTGCCAAAGACTCCTCGCTCCCCGGTCCGGGCTGTACGCTCCGTTCCCAGACGGATTCTCTCTGACAGCAACAACAGCAGAAGTCCCGCCAGCCACAGGATCATAAAGGATTCATAACAGCCCATGGCAATCCATAAAAATACCGCAGCTGCCGCAAGCTTCGTCACCGCCGGGCAGTCCGGCTTCTCCCAAAGACCGGATCCCTTGCGCGGCTTCCGCATACTGTTCTGCCACTCCCTCATACAGCACAGACTGACTGCACAGCTCAGATATCCGATGGCTATCCCATTGTGGAGAAAATATGTGAATACTTCGCTGATCAACGGACAGGATACAAATACTGCTGCGAAATAAGCATATCCCGTCATCGGGATCTTCTCACCGAACACCGAATAGAACAATGCCGACCACACGATTGCCGCCGCAATCAGAAGAAGTACCGCAGCAAAATCCGTTACAAACGGGGCAAATTCCGCCAGGGATATCACTTTATTCAGCAGAAACAATACCCACCGCCCCACAATGGCGATCAGTCCCTCTTCAAAATAGTATAAAGATGGGGTGTCATCGATACCGATGGTAACATTTGTTACCTTATAACCGTACGCACATACTGCTGTAAGCAGCAGGATTCCCATATACAGCCGGTTCCCACATAGCTTATGAAGCATCCCGTTCCAGTCTGCTGTTGTTTTCGTTTCTCTGTATTTCTCCATTCCTTTTTGTCTGCCCCTGTTCCTGATCTTATTACTGCTGTTCTATCGTCTTCGGCTCTATGCGATAAATCACAAAATCATAATACATATAATGGAATTCCAGCGCTTCTTCGTAGTCATATTCGTCTTCCAGTTCATTGGGTGTCCCACCCTGAAAACAGATATACCAGAGATTCTCGTAGGAATCCAGCTGGCTGTAATCCGTGAGTGCGTCCGTATTGACGAAAGGAAGACTGTATAATTTATAGCCGATGATATAATAATGCAGCTCCGGATGATATACGTTCAGAAAGATCGTATGCGTATAAGGTCCGATGACCGCATCGTTGTCCGTCATCTGTGTCTCCGCAAAATTCTCATAGATCTCCAGGCCTCCGTCGTACTCCAGACGGATCTCAGAGCTGTACTGAAGCAGGAAACACAGACAGACCGTACCGAGGATGCCACCGGCCCACCATTTTCTCCCATTTGTGCCACTGCTCTCCAGGATCTGTGCAAATCCCACCGCATACCACAGCATGACAAACCCCATGCCCGGGAATGCATAACGCCCCATGAAGCAATTATTGACGGTAGCAGAGATCACCCCGCCCACGATCCCGGTGAGGGCAAACGCCGCTGCCGCGATGGCCGGAGCTGCATTATGGTGCTGACGTACCCAGTCCACGGCACCATAACTCAATACCAGGCACAGTGCCATTCCCAACAGCACCACAATGCCGATGGGTGTCTCCACCGCGGAAAACCATTCCTTGAAATAATCCATCACAGAATTCAGGGTCGCCAGTTCTGCGGTAGAACCGTCATCATAACGCATCCGCAGGATGAACTGTCTGCAGGTCACCGCCAGCCAGGGGGAGAACACGATCGCCACTGTGAATCCAGAGATGAAAAATCCCTTTACCAGATCCTTTCTGCGGCAGATCAGAATCGCCGCCAGGAAAAGCATATAAAATAAAAAAGTCTGTATCAATGCAAACGTATGACAGTACACCGTACAGATGCTCGCCACACAGAACACGATCCATTTTCTCCGGGTCGCTTCCCGATAAATATCATAAGCCGCAAGTCCCGCCAGTGTCAGGAAAAACAATGCCATGGCATACATCCGCACATTTCCCGCCTGCACACTGAAAATAGGCATCAGCAGGGAAAATGTCATAAAATATACCGAAATCTTCCGATTGAACAGCTTCGCCACGTAATATTTTCCCAGCAGCATATATCCGGTCATAAAAAGTACAGACAAAAGCTTCAGTGACCAGAAATGTGTCCCCCCGCCGCACAGATGATAAAACAGCTTCAGGATCACATAATAGAACGGCGAATGATCATCCGTCGCCGTAATATAGATCAGCCGTTTCCAGGGCAGGGATACCATCGACGCTGAATACGCTTCATCATACCAGAGGTTATTCCGGATGCTGAAAACTCCCCAGAGGAGCAGTGCGATCACCGGAAGCGCATGCCACAGCAGCAGCCATCCTTTTGTCCATATAAAATTATCTGTTTTCCTGCTGCATGTCTCCATGGAACCTTCTGTCCTTCCGCTTCCTATCTTCTTATATTCTCTGACTTTAATACCTGCGATACAGCACCATATCCGCATCTCTTCCCAGTTCTTCATACCCTTGTTCGCGGCACTGCTCATCGATCTCTCCGCCGCTTACCGTAGCCAGATATCTGCTCTGAAGCTCCGTCAGATGCTCCAGAAGATATTCTTTCTCACAGCAGCTGATACCAAATCCTTCCGGTGCCCCATAGAGAAGCTGCCATTTCAGATTTCGGTTGCCCTCCGGCGTATCGTCCCCGAAGGTCCAGATCACCACATTATCGTAATTCGGTACCTGATCGGTATTCATGACCAGCTTCTCTGCGAAGATCTGTCTCCAGTATTCCACCTGTGCTTCCCGGTCCTCCGTGACATACGGTACCTGATAATCATAAGGCTCCACCGCCTTGTAACTGTACAGATACAGGAAAGCCGCTCCCAAAAGCACCGCTTTCTTATAGTATCTGGTCTGGAGCATACTCACGATGAAAATTCCCGCCGCAATAAAAGTCAGGAAATGTTTGCTTCCTTCCACCATTTTATACATCAGCAGATGGGCAAACAGCATCGCGATCAGACTGAAGGCGAAATGCACTTCTATGATCAGCTGGTTACGCAGCCCGGTCTGTTTCTCCCTGCGGTATGCTCTGAGATCCAGAAAACTCTGCACCAGCAAAATGGCAAGCAGCAACAGATAACCGTCAAAAAAGGCTCCGGAAGCCAGACCGCTCTTCGCACCGGACACACAATGCCTGTAGAATTCCAGGCCCTTCCAGTGCAGCGTTCCGAAGAAATTCCGGAAGCCGGCACCAATGCCGTCGGTGAAAAATGTCGTGATCCAGTCTGTATAGAAAAGCGGCGTAAAATATTCCGCGCCCAGATAGTGCTTGATCAGCACATACACCACTCCCGTGACAGCCACCACCAGAGTGGAAACGATCCATCCGCTCTTACGGCTTCTGCGGATCCGGAAAAAGCAGGCCAGCAGCAAAAACAAAAGCATGTACGGCCGCATCAGGGTCAACAATACCGAGACAATAAACATGGCAGTCAGCTTGGCCTTTGTCTCCTTATTCAGATAGGAAAAAGCCAGCCCGTAGAACAGGATCAGCATGCCAAAGCAGATGACCTCCGGCATACCGGACAGCATGTATCTGGTGAACAGTGTGTACAGGCCAAAAAGCACCGTCAGGATGCCCAGCTGCTTCCAGGTGGGTTTCACCAGCCATACGAACACGAACATGGTGATCGTCAGCAGTACGATATTACAGATCACCGGTGACAGCAGATTCCAGCCGAACACCAGTCCCCACAGAATCCAGGGAAATACCAGCACGGGACTCCAGGCTGCGAAAGACAGCTGCAGCGCATGACTTTCGTTAAATCCGAAATACCCTCTGGGAAATCCGTATTTCACAATGCTTTCGACCTGTTTAAAATAAAACAGTTCATCGTTCCATTCCGAAGAAGGCAGATACACCTGGCCGATGCTCCTCCCCTCTGCCGCCGTCCGCACCAGACAGCACACCACGGGAAGCAGCGCCATCAATACCGCCTTCACCAGTGTCAGATATCTTTTATCCTGTTTCCACCAGTCCGTAAATTGCTCTTTCTTCATAAAAATATTTCTCTCCCTATTCCTCCAGATGGATCTTCTCACGGATCACATACTGGGGAGAATTATTCATGCTGATGTAGATACGTCCCACATATTCTCCGATCAGTCCCAGCATGATCATGATCATGCCGCCGAAAAATACCAGTGCCGCCATCAATGCGCTGAAGCCCATAGGGACATTGGGATTCACCAGTCTCTTGATGATCGTATAGATTCCATAGAGAAAACCCAGTCCTGCGAAGCCCACACCGAGAGAAGTGGCGATCCGCAGCGGTTTCACGGAAAATGCCGTAAATCCGTTGAACCACAATCCCAGCAGCTTCTTGAGCGTATAACCGGAATTGCCCTCTTCCCGCTCTCTGTGACACACCGGCACGTTGGTAATGTTTTTCGTGGCACGGAGCACCAGTCCGATGACATAAGGATACGAATTCTCATAGCGGATCATATCCTCCACCACGAACCGCTTCACCGCAAAATAGCTGGAAATATACAGATTCGCGGGCTTGTTTAACATCATCCGCGTCATCAGCTCATTGACCTTGCTGCCCAGATTCCGGAATGCGGAGTGCTGCTTGTGTTCATAACTGGCATAGACAGCATCAAAGCCTTCCTCCAGCTTATTTAGCAGCTTATCCACTTCATCGGCGGGGGTCTGTCCGTCATCATCCAGGCACACCACATAATCTCCGTCGGAATGTCTAAGTCCCGCCATCAGCGCCGCATGCTGTCCGAAATTTCTGGCGAAGCCGATGCCCTTGATATTATCGTATTTTTCACACAGATCCTGGATCGTTTCCATGGTATTGTCCGGTGATGCATCATTCACCAGAAAAATATCATACGTATACTGTGTCAGTTCCTGCATTTTTTCGCGGATCTCCGTAACTACATGGGGCAGCGTATGCTCCGAACGGTAGCAGGGGATCACAAAACTTACTTTTTTTATTCTGTCCATTTTTTGTTGCTTGCTCCTTCTTAATCTGCCGGATTCACGGCTGCCATCCAGACAATATCCCGGTACACACCGTCAATACACACATCGTCTCTTAACAGTCCTTCTCTGACGAAGCCTGCTTTTTCATAGCTTCGGATCGCCTGCAGGTTCTCCGACAATGCCCGCAGGTAGACTCTGTGCAGCTTTTCCTGCTCAAAACAGTACCGCAACATCAGCTTCGCCGCCGCTGTGCCGATCCCGCGGCCTCGGGCGCTCTCTTCTCCGATGAAGATTCCGTACTCCGCCTTATTGTGATGTCTGTCAATATCCCGGATATACACAGATCCCAACGGCTTATCTCCTTCCAGATCACAGATGATCATCTGCACCACATCTCCGGTCTCCACATGGGTCCGGATCCAGTGCTCATGGGACCGTCTGGTAAAAAGCTCCTGATAGATAAAATTTTTGCGCACGGCATCGCTGTTACGCCATGCCACGATCCGGTCCGTGTCCTCATGGGTCATGAGGCGCAGATAGATTCCGGCCTGCGTATCCCGGTAGTTCTCAGAAATTGCTTTCGATGTTTTATTTTCCGATGTTTTATTTTCTGCTGTTACTGTCTGCATTGTGATCTCCTTACTGTCTGTAAGCATTGCACAGCTCGATGACTCTCCGGATCTCATCCTCCCGCATCTCGGGGAACAGCGGCAGTGTCACACAATGTGCTGCCAGGTATTCCGCATTCGGGCAGTCTCCCGGCTTATAACCAAGGTTTGCATATGCCTTCTGTAAATGGCAGGGCACCGGATAGTGCATGTTGCATTCCACATCATTGTCTGCCATATACTTCACAAAATCATCGTGATCCGGTACCGTGATGACGAACAGATGGAACACCGGTGTGGTGTTCTCCGGATGATGCTGCATGGTGATCAGAGGATTCGTGATCTCCCGGATATAGCGGTGTCCGATCTCCTGACGTCTCTTCGTCCACTCCGGCAGATATTTCAGGCTGACGCTCAATACCGCACCCTGCAGTCCCTCCAGTCGATAATTATATCCAATCTCATCATGATAATAACGCACATCGCAGCCCTGATTTTTCAGGCGGTCGATATGCTTATAGTACTCTTCCTTCTCACAGGTGACACTTCCGCCTTCTCCGAAAGCATAGAGGTTTTTGCCCGGATAGAAGCTGAAGCATGCCAGATCTCCCAGGGTTCCCACATTTTTCCCCTCAAACTGTGCCCCGTGGGCCTGTGCGCAATCTTCCACCACGAACAGTCCGTGACGGTCTGCGATCTCGCGCACGCCTGCATAATCAAAGGGCTGGCCATAGAGATGGACACCGATGATTCCCTTCGTCCTCTCCGTGATCTTCGCTTCCAGCACGGAAGGATCAATCTCCCAGGTATCCGGCGTACAATCTGCGAACACCGGCGTGGCTCCCGTATAGCTGACGCCCCATGCCGTGGCAATGTAGGTATTTGCCGGTACGATGACTTCATCTCCCGGTCCCACTCCCAGGGCCAGCATCGCCAGATGCAATGCGGAAGTACCGTTGTTCACACCGCTGGCATATTTACTGCCCACGTAAGCAGCAAATTCCTTGTCAAATGCATCTGCATATTTGCCTCCGGAAAAGGCGGTCTCCCTGCATACCTTCTCAATAGCCTCTCTGTAGGCATCCGCATGTGCTTCTACATCTCTCGTCAGATCGATTCTCTTAATATGTGCCATTCTATCGTCCTTCTTTCGCTTATATGTGCTTTTTGATATAAAACTCGTTGAATAACCTTGCGATCTGCACCAGATAATTGCAGATCGTCTTGAACACTTTTACCGTAGTATTATAATCTTCCTGCCACTCCACCGGATAATCCAGGATCTTCACGCCCCGTTTCTCCGCCCGGAGCAGGAATTCGATCATATAGAACCATCCGTTATCCCGGCTGCAGCCCTCGATCAGTGAAAGTGCCGTCTCTCTGCGGACAAACGTGAATCCGCAGATGGCATCCGTGGATTTCATCCGTAAGAACAGCTTTAACAGAATCAAAAGTCCCTGGGATGTGATCCTGCGGTACCATTTTCTGCCCCTGGTATCGGATTCTCTGGCAAAACGGCTGCCGTTGATATACTGGATCTCGGGTTGCGTCTCGAAGAGGTGAATAGCCTCTCCCAGATGCCTGATATTGGTGGAAAGGTCGATGTCCATATAGCCTACCACATCGCCGTGGCTTACTTCCACACCTCTGCGGAATGCGGCGCCCACACCGCGGACATTGATCCTCTCATATTTTACTTTATCATATTTTTTACACAGATTTTCTGCGATCTGCGGTGTCTCATCCTCGGAACCGTTATCCACGATAATGATCTCATAGTCTTCAAAAGCAATGCTTTGCAGATATTCCACCGTGCGGGTCACACCGCTCTCTAAGCGCAGACGTTCATTTAATACCGGAAAAATAATCGTAAACATCATTTTGTCAGTTTTTCCACTCCTTCGATTACGTAGTGCTGTCTCTTAAAGCTCATATTCAAGATCACGGACAGATATTTGAAGATCAGTGTCAGCATGACGGACATCATGAAAAATCCAAACGAGATCAGCGTCATCAGACTCATCCAGCCTTCCACGGGACGTACCGTGCTGAAGATCGAATACACGATCCAGGCAAACATGATCATCATCACAGAGAACAGGATCGCACTCACCAGCATAGAGAACTTCTCCAGGACATTGGTGAAAATGATCAGCGTATCCAGTGCAAGACTGCTGCGGGTACTGCGCTCCTCCCGGTTCCTGGCACTGCCTGCCTTCTTTTTATTCTCATAGACCAGCGTATCCGCCCTTAGTCCGCAATTCATATACATCGCCTTGCGGTAAGGAATGTACGCATTCATCTGATTCACACGATTCACTGCGCGGCGGGATATGATACGGAATCTCTCCTGACGCAGCTTATGGGTATTACGGCTTCCCAGATTATATACTGCATAGAACAGCCGCGAGGTCAGTGCCACATCTCTCCCCGGAGCGGCTGCCACCACATCATAGCCTTCCAGCGCTCTGTAATAAACATCCATGATCAGTGACGGCTCAAAATCCGGCAGGCATCTGTCGAATTCGAACAGGAAATCTCCCACTGCCAGGTCTCTTCCGGCATTCATGGCCATCTCGACTCCCTGATAAAAGCTTAAATTGATCATGCTCACCACATGATTTCCTCTGCTTTCTTCCAGAAATCGATGGATCTCCTCGATGGTATTGTCCATGCAGCAGTCATTCACACAGACGATCTCATATTTTTCGAAATGTTCTTCCATAGTGCCACAGACCGTGTTCAGAAAATCACGGATGTGCGCACCGTCGTTGTGCAGATACAGCACACAGGATACAAAATTTTTCTCTTTATTCAGGATTGCGGTTCTCTCCATAACGTTTCCCCTATATCTATTATTTATAATCTCTCGGAATGGTTATCCTAATCTAAAAAAGGATCCAGGTCATATACCGTGTTGATCTTGCCGGATAAGACGCTGATGAAGGTGGGACTTTCAGATAATGCCCGGATCACAGTAGGTCTCGAATCATCGATCTCCGAAGCCTTCAGGATCGGCTTCATGGAGAACAGTGATCTCTCATAGCGGAATGTATACTCTTCCCGCAGATACTTTCTCGCCAGCGTAGACATATACTCCCAGGCACTCTCCGGTCTGCCGGGACAGTCGTTGCAATTCCCCAGCCAGCCGCCTCTGCAGATATTGCCGTCCGCTCCCACACAGGAGAACTGCGGCGTAGCATCGTAGCTTGTCTTATGTGGTGTAAAAGTCACCGAAGTCAGGGAATGATATCCCGTCCTGCCGAAAGGCATAATGGAGAAAAACGGTCCATCCATTACCGTAAATCCAATGTCCCTGAGCTTGTCCCCCGGCTTGCACAGGATGATTTCACATAATTCATACTTCAGTCCGAAGGGTTCTGCTGTGACTCCCTTTACCTTTTCCAGCACCTGATTCACGGAAGCGTAAGTGGCATTCAGCACAAACGGTGCCCGGTACACCTCTCTATGGTCCTCATGCAATGCGGTGATCTCATAGCAGTCCGATTGTTTTACGATCTCTGTGATCTGCCGCCCGAAGTGCAGCTTCACTCCCGGATATTTCGCGATCTCCTCCATCAGATGATCCCGCAGGATATGGGCATCGTAGGTATACTCCTCGGTGAGAAAAGCTCCGTCGCACAGCCCCGGCTGGAAATATTCTTCCACAGGAAGCGCCTTACAGGGGATCCCGCCATCCCGGCAGAACTTCAAAAATTCCGCCGCATCCGTCCAGGAAAAATGAGCGGAAGTGGCATAAATCTGTTGAAACGCGGTATGAAGACAGAAAGAATAGTCCTCTGTAAAACGCTTGAAATATCCGGCGGATTTCATGGCCGTAGACAGAGACCTCGGGTAGTGATATCCCATGTGTACCCGGGCCTGATTGATATATGTGGCTCTGGTAAAAGGAGCCTCTTCCATCTCCAGCACCTCTACCTGTTGCCCTCTTTTTGCACAATACAGCGCTGCATACAATCCATACAGCCCTGCTCCTATGATCAGTTTGTCCATTCTGCTATCCTATCTCTGTCTCTGATTTATCTCTGTCTCTGTTTTCTCATTTTCCGTCTTCCGGCCGGTTCCGCACATCAGTGCCACCAGATACGGCAGTGCCAGCATCACCGGATAGACATATCGCATCTGCACCGTGGGGCCTAACAGCATCGTCCCATAATATCCGGCGATCACCGCCAGTGGCAGACAGTATCGCTTTCTGTCCACGATCACAAGTATCGCCGCCAGCGCCAGATACAGCCACAGATAACTGCCCGGCACGAACAGATATTTCAGTACCGGAAGCTTCAGATAACCGTTCCCATCCGCCCATGTCTCCAGGCGGTCATACAGTCCCGGCCATTTGCTGTCTTTGTAGATCCCTCTGTTGTTCAGGGTATCTTCTTCCCATCGTGTCTGTATATATCCAAGGCCCTCTCTCCCCTGCACTTCATTCACCGTCGCATGGGTGACATCAAAGGGAGATAAAAATCCTGCATCCACTGCCAGTGCGGCATTGATCATATCTCCGGGATAAGCTTTCAGCAGATGAAAATAGGTCCGCAGGAAATCTCCCGAGCGATAACGCACCACATACGTGTTGGTATGTCGCTTTACCGGATCCGCGATGCCGGGATCATAATCCCTGTAAGCCTCATCCAATATAAAATCATTCACCAGTGCCCGATCCTGCTCCGACATGGTACCGTCATCCTCAGGGAGTACTCCCACTCCTCCGTGGTAGATCATGCAGCGGGCCATCTGCTGGATCGGCATACTCAGCATCTCTCTCCTGTCTCCCTGTTCCGCGTGCGTTGCGGAGAACACTGCGGACAGCACAAAAAGCCCTATACAGAAAGCTGCCACACTTACCGTAAACAGTCTCCCCCAGAGCTTCCTCGCTCTTTTTCCAAAGCATACTGCCAGAAAAAGAAATGCTAATAGCACAATCATAGCATATTTTCCGTTATTGCGAAACAGTATCATTCCCACTGTTCCGATAAAAAACAACAGATCCCGGACTCCGGGACGCCATTCTCTGCGGTCCTCCAGCAACAGATCCGTCAGACTGATCAGCTGCAGCAGTAAAAAAGCACTGAATACCGTATCTTTTGTCATGCTGACACTCATATACCAGTGGAACGGGAAAAACATTCCAAGCAGCAGCATCACGATCTGCCAGCCTGCCGCCACCTGCCGTCTGTGCAATACCAGCACACCGTAGGACATGCTGCCCGCCAGCAGCAGCATCTGCAGCGCAGTGTACAGTGCCATTCCGGCATTCATACTCCCGGACAGCTGCGTTCCCAGCCACAGCATCCCCTGTAAAAGCAGTGTGTGCACGATCGGATGATGATCAAAATAATAATGCTCCACGATCTGTCCGGTCTGTACCGGTGCATCATAAGCACAGATTCCCGGGTAATATGCCAGATATACCGGAAGCCATGCAAGACATAACAATAACAGACTTCCGAAAAACACCTGTGCCCCGGCGCGGTTCTGTATCCACGCGGCAGATCTGCAGAACATGGCATCGCCTTTACCGGTATTGTCTTTACCGGCACCCTCAGGTGCCGGCCTCTCTGCCGCGCGATAGACCACAAACGTTCCGATCACACCCAGCAGGCATCCCATAAGCACGGTCCACAGCAGAGTGCTTCCCACATATCCGGCCGTCCACAGGATATTGCCCGCGGCCGCCAGATCTTTTTCTGTTTTTACGAAAAATACAAACAGACATCCCAGAACGCAAAGCAGCACACCGCCTCTGCGTCTGGGAAGTATTCTCTTCTCCTGCATATTATAATCCTTTACGTTCCTGATGTTCCCCATGCACACGGTTCAGACGATACTCGAAATCCTTCCGGTCCTTGGCCGCCATAACTTCCAGCATCATACCGGAGAAAAACGACTGGATCCCCGCCAGCAGAATGAATCCGCAGGCGATCAGCGTCGGGAATCTCGGCACCAGTCCCGTATTCAGATACTCCAAAAATACCGGAACAAACAATATCACCGACACCGCTGCCAGCAAAAATGCCAGCATGCCGAAGAAATGCATGGGTTTATAGTTTTTATACAGCTGCAGCATCTTGCGGATCACGCGGAAACCGTCACTGTAAGTATTCAGCTTGGACTCGCTGCCCTGGGGACGGTCACGATATTCCACCACCACATTCTCTACCTGCATGTTATAGTTCACCGCATGGATCGTCATCTCCGTCTCGATCTCAAATCCTTTGGAGAATACCGGGAATGTCTTCACGAATTCATAACTGAACGCGCGATAACCGGTCATGATGTCCTTGATATCGGAATGAAACAGGCCGTTGATCCCCGCACGCATCAGACTGTTGCCGAAATTATGAAACGGCCGCTTATTTTCCGTAAAATAAGTAGACGACAGGCGGTCTCCCACCACCATATCCGCCTGATGCTCCAAAACCTTTGCCACCATCTCCCGGGCACAATCCAAAGGATACGTGTCATCTCCGTCGATCATAAGATAGCATTCCGCATCAATCTCACGAAACATTCTGCGGATCACGTTTCCCTTTCCCTGGGCATATTCATGACGTATGATCGCTCCCGCTTCCGTTGCCAGTTCCACGGTACGGTCGGTGGAATTATTGTCATATACATAAGTCACCGCCTCCGGCAGGAACTTTTTCACATCGGATACCACCTTGGCGATCGTCTTCTCTTCATTGTAGCAGGGGATCAATACTGCAATTTTATCCATTTTCCATTCCTCTTATCTCTGCGTGTTAAAAGTGCTTATACAAAGTTTATTGTACCACGCTTGTTCCATTACAGCCACTATTTTTGCTTTTTCCCGCGTATTTTTCTTGGGGGCGGGCAAAAGCTATGATATAATGAGCCTCAAGGAAGAACAAGTGGCTGCGAAGCAGACATTTGTTTTTCTGGGCTCATTAGCGAACGAATATCCTGCGAAGCAGGATGTAAAGTGCGATAGCACGAATTCGTGAGCTTATAATGCAATGAGCGCAAGTGAGCCAATATGCTTGCATAATTGAAATTTGTTGTGGTTACGGAGGAATTGTTTCCATGAGTGGATCTCAGAACAGATCTTGTTGCAATATCATTTACCGCCTGGGACTTAACATTGTCATGCTTCTGACACTGTTGCTTTCCATGCTGCTGTTCGCCGGCAGCTTTCTCACGACCTGCTATGCCGACAATATGGAGACCCAGCAGGTTCTGCTGCGTCCGGACAATCTCCTGTGGAATCTGTTGGAGCTGGCAGGCTTCGGATTACTGTTTTGCGGATGTCTGTATCTGTATAAAAAAATAGGAGAGAAATTCCGTCGCGGACTGCTCGTTTTTACTTTGACCTTTGTATTTGGGCTTGGTATCCTGCTGATCCTCTTCGGACGCACGGTTCCCGCAGCGGATGCTCTGTCTGTATATAATGCGGCTGCGGAATGGATCCTGGGAAATACTGATATTATCCACCCCACCGTCTCTTATCTGTCTTATTATCCACAGCAGATCGGGCTGATGGCTTTTCTGGAGCTGTTGCTCCGGATCTGGAATCTCACCGGCCTGTCCGTACCGGCCTGGCACTTTATCAAGCTGGTCTATGTCTGTCTGTTGTGTGGGGCGATCTGGTTCCAACATCTGTCGCTGCAATATCTGTGGCCGGAGAATTACAAGAAGATCTCCTGCTGTTATCTCGTCTTGGTATGCTGTAACCTGCCCATGATCATGTACAGCTCCTTCGTCTACGGCGAGATTCCTTCCTTCGCTGCATTGTCGGTGGGATGGTATCTGCTGTTGCGGTTGCTGGGGGGCGTCTCTCCGGACAGCTCCTCCCGGGACAACGTCTCCCCGGGCGACTCCTATCGGGACAACGTCTCCCCAGGCGGCTCCTATCGGGACAACGTCTCCCCGGGCGGCTCCTCCCGGGATTGCGTCTCCCGGAGTGATGCGCCCTCAGTCAGTGCCCACGGTCCCGCCCCCCACTTGCTCTGCCGGATGTTTTTCACCGGCTTCGGCAGTATCCTGTTCCTCACACTGTCTGTGATGCTGCGCAAGAATTCCCTGATCCCTGTGATCGCAGTGTTGCTGGTTCTGCTGTTCGAAGCGCTGCGTTTTGGACGAAGCGTTCGTTCCCGCTTGTGCCTGCTCGGTATAGCGGTATGTCTTGCTGTTACTTCTGTGGGGATTCTGCCGCTGGTACAGAAATGTTATGAGAAAAAGGCGGGGAACACGTTAAGCTCCGGAGTCACCGCCATGTCCTATCTCGCCATGGGAATGCAGGAAGCTTCCCGCGGCTGCGGCTGGTATAACGGCTTCAATATCGATACTTACGATACCGCCGGCATGGATACTGCACTCGCCAACGAGATCAGCCGTCTGGTGATTGACGAGCGCCTGGCCTATTTCCGGGAACATCCCGGATACACAGCGGACTTCTATCTTCACAAACATTTATCCCAGTGGGCGGATGGCACCTATGCCAGCCGACAGGCTACCCTGGCTACCTATGGAGGGCGGAGTGCATTTTTTAAGGAAGTCTATGAAGGTTCTCTCAGTGGGGGATATATCGAATGGTGCAATGCATGGCAGAATGTTCTGTATCTGGGCGTGTTGGTGTTCTGCATCGACAGTCTTAAGAAACGTCGGAAGTCCAAAGTTGTCGGGCACATGGCTGACCAAACGGCGGGGCATACCGCAGGGTGCACTGCGGACCACATGGCGGATCAGCTTGATGCGGATCAGCTCGGTGCGGATCAGCATGGCGCGGATCAGCATGGCGCGGATCGGCATGGCGCGGACCGACTCTACATCTACGTCGGCCTCATTGCCGTACTGGGAGGTTTTCTGTTCCACACCTTCTGGGAAGCCAATTCGCGGTATATCTTCTCTTACAGCCTGTTGCTGATGCCCTACTGCGGGGCCGGAGTCTATACCGGGATCTGCCGGATACGGGATGGGGTACGGTCGAGATTTCATTAACATTTTCCATGCAGTATTATACTTGACTTACTAACTTGAGAGTTTACGAAAGCATAGCCGCACATAGGCAAAATAAGAACCGTGATTTGGAGCTTGCTCACAAATCACGGTTTTTACTTTTGACGTGATGCGGCGAACGCCGCGATATGAAATAAGATTGGCAGCGCCTTTTGCTGCCAATCTTATGAATAGCGTGACTCATTGCGGATGCCATCTGCCACCCGGGGAGATCTGTTTGTATTAAAAACACCATTTTCTGCTAAAAAAATACAAAAACATGAGATTTTGCCATGTAAAAAGCTGTTATTTTCGCTGAGCGTGCAAAATGAAGAAATTCCGTACAAAAATTCCTGATTTAGAAGTTTTTTTGTACGGATTTTGCTATTTTGATACGATTTTCACCAAAGCAATAGAAAGAGGGCTACGGGGCTGTTTCGCTAACTCCCTGCTTAGTAGGGCAAGCATATTACTGCCCGGAAAGTGTTTTTAGAAATCCAAGCAGTATTTTTATGGAAGAATCCATGAAAACGCTCTAAAAATTACTGCTTCGGCATAGGATGCTTCCATTCCGGCAGTAAATATCAGTCACTGTAAAAGAAAATCACTTCAAACTTACTGCTTATACAGCACTAAATAGATTTCAGGCAGTAAAGATTGGAATATCAAAACAAAAATACCACCCGGGAAGACAACAAAGTCATCCGGGCGGTATTCAACTAACTCTCAACTCACATCAATAATACATCGCTCCCTGTAAAAATCCCCAAAAATAATATACTCCGCACACGAGGTGCCACAGGTAAGCCATCCACTGTACTGCTACGACAATCCTTCTCTTCCGGGTGTCGGCGTTCGCTGTCGCGCGGAGCAGTACCAGCAGTGCTCCCACAAATGCGAAGAAGATTCCGTACATGTAGCCCCAGGAGAAATTGAAATCCATCTCCCGGAATCCTTTTTCATACAGGAAGAATGCCATGAGGAAGCTCATCACATACACCTGCCAGGAGAAACGGTAGATGCTGTCCTTGTGCAGTTCCTTGTAGTTCAGCAGAAGTACCAGGATCGGGAATCCGATGGCCAGGCCGATAGCCAGGGGCAGATTGCCACAATACTGCGCCCATACATGGCCAAAAGTAAATCCGATGCCGCCTTCCTGTCCCTCCTGCGGTACGAACACTCCCCGGAACTGGTAGAGCAGATCCATAAAAGTCGGAATAAAACATACTCCCAGCCACACCGTGGGGACAAAATTCCGGAATCTGCCACGGAACATTCTCCACAGCATCAAAATCCCCGCAGCTCCGACCAGCACTATGGTAAAACTGGGTTTCGTCATGGTCGCCAGCAGCAGATATATTGCAAACAGAATATAATCTCTCTTATGCTCTCTGACCGCATTTGGCTGCTCATACACCGGCAGCAATTCACCATACTTAAAAAATGCAAGAATTGCGAACGGCCGTGCCGCCATATAGGTGGCATTGTGGAATGGATTCGGCGTAAATACCCCGAGATATTTGTATTTGATACCGGGGAGATAAATCCCTGTCGGCGGATACACCATCGACACAAAAAACAGGGATACCGCTGCCGTTCCAGTGAGGATCCCCGGAAGCCAAGGTTTTCCGGGCATAGCTTCCTGCAGCTTTGCTCCCACATGCTTGTCCAGCATCACCTTCAGAGCGATCATTGCTCCGCTGTTTAACAGCATCGTGGCCAGTGCCATGGCCAGCTCCGCTCCGCCGGTAAAGGAGGCGGTCACCAGATGGATCGTCGCCGCCAGCTTGAACAAAACCGGGTAAGGGAAGCTGTAACCGCTGTCCAGTCCCTGCATCTCCAGAATATATGCCTTCATATCGGAATGATATAGTCCCGTTCCCAGCATGCTTTCCACACACTGCCGGTAAAACAGCCAGAACGTAACTGCCGATGCGATGGCTACCAGTGCAGCAAACACCGGAATTTCTATCCAATTTTTCTTATTTTCTTTCAAAATACCGTTTCCTGCCACTTTCTGATTCATTCCGCTATTTCCCATGATCCGGCACAGCTTGGGCATCCCCACAATCCGGCACAGCTCGGGCATCCCCACAATCCTGCACAGCTCCGGGCATTCCCCATGATCCGGCACAGCTCGGGCATTTCCCATGATCCGGCACAGCTCGGGCATTCCCCATGTTCCGGCACGGCTCCGCCCATTGCCGGATCTTATTTCAGCTTCGTGTAATAAGCTACCACCTTTTTCACTGCATGGATCACATCTTCCACATCGTCATCCGTCAATCCGTAATACAGAGGAATACTCATCACCTCGTTGTAATACTTCTCCGCATTGGGGCACAGTCCCTTCTGATATCCCAGCTTCTCATAATAGGAATGCCAGTAGACCGGCAGGTAATGCACCTGAGGGCAGGTATTTTCCGCATACAGAGCATCGAAGAACTGCCTTCTGTCGCAGTTCAGGTTCTCCAGATTCAGATGCAGCACATACAGATGCCAGGTCGTGTCAGACTCCGGGATCTCCTTCTGCAGGATCAGTTCCGGCATTTTGCCGAACGCTTCATTATAACGCTTACGGATTTCTTTTCTACGCTGTTCAAACGCAGGGAGCTTCTTCAGCTGGCTCAATAGCAGTGCCGCCTGGAAATCCGTCATACGATAATTGAAGCCCAGCTCTACCTGCTCGTTGTACCACAGCGCATCGGTGGGATGTACCATTTCTGCCGGGTCCCTCGTAATGCCGTGGGTACGCAGCCGCATCAGATGACGATACAGCTTCTCATCATTGGTCGTGATGGCACCGCCTTCTCCGCCGGTCACCGTCTTGACCGGATGGAAGCTGAAGCAGGTCATATCTGCCAGGCTTCCCACAGGCTGGCCCTTATATTTCGTGCCGATGGCATGCGCGGCATCCTCGATCAGGATCAGATTGTGCTCCTTACAGATCTCCCGGATCTCATCCAGCTCCACTGCCTGACCGGTGAAATCTACCGCAACGATCGCTTTCGTCCTGGGTGTGATCAGCTTGCGGATGGACGCCGGATCGATATTGTAGGTCTCCGGATCAATATCTGCGAAAACAGGCTTCGCTCCCGCATATAATACACAGTTGGAGGATGCAGCAAAAGTGATCGAGCTTACGATAACCTCATCTCCCTCTCCAAAGCCTGCTGCCAGCGCCGCCAGATGCAGTGCAGCGGTACCGTTACATACCACAACGGCGTATTTTGCATGGGTCAGTTCACACAGATGCTGCTCCAGCTCCTTCACCTTAGGTCCGCAGGTAATGTAGTCGCTGGTCATGACTGCTGCCACCGCATCCACATCTGCCTGGTCAATATATTGCCGTCCGTAGAAAATTTTATTCTCTCGTACAGGTTTTCCTCCAAAAATAGCTAATTCTTCCATTCCAAATCCTCCCGTCTGATTTTTACTGTATCTATGGTCATAACTTCTCAATTCGTCAGCTAATTTACTAATTTTATCATATCATCATGAGAAAAACAACAATGGTGTTGGCATTGCCCCGCCTGCTGGGGTATAATGAAGCCAGCCGGATCCGCCTGCCTCTACGGCCACCCGGCGATTTACAGAAAGGATCCCCTATCTTATGCGTTCAAATACAACCAAGAAAAAAAATCCATGGAAGCTCTTTACTGCCATCATTATTGTGATACTGATACTCGTTGCGCTCGCTGCGGGAATACTTTATATGAAAATATACGAGCCCGGGAAGCGTTCCTCCGACTTTGGCAGATTACAACAGGAATCCTATCAGGGCATATTTTTGTCCATGTCCACGCCGGAAGCTTTCCCCGAAGACATCTATCCCACCTATATGGGATACGACGCGGTATGCGGTTCCCACCGGATTGCATCCTTCTCCGACCTGTCCGATTATCTGGAAACGGCCTTCTCCTCCGGAAACGAGGTAACTCATGTCTTCCTCGTGCTGGATCCGCTCTCCCTGTGGAACAGCAGCCTGCACAACGATGCCCGGTTCTCTGCCTCCCTGGACGAAGACCTGCTGTCCTATGTGGATACCTACGCCGGTGCCGAATTCACGGTCATTTTCTCTGCGCCTTCCCTGGAATACTGGCAGGCACATGCCAATGGAGATCTGGCCACTTACTGCAATGTGTTCCGGGTACTGGCTTCCCCTCTGTCCGCCAAAGAGAACGTGACCCTCTGCTTCCCCGGCCAGGAAGAATGGCTGATCTCAAATCCGGATGCCTATGACACTCCCACGGAATTGACTGCCGAAGCCGCCCGTTCCGTAATGCTGCTGGTGCTGAGCGGCTCCCTGCAATATCGGAGCACAGAAAGCTATAACAGCCTGGATCATTTTTGCACACTGGTACAGGATGCCGTAGATTCTCCGGTCGATCATCCTGATCTGACCGACTGCGAGCTTGTATTTTTCGGCGACAGTGTCATGGGAAATTATCATGATTTTGCTTCCATCCCCGGAGTCGTCCACGCTCTGACCGGTGCCACCGTGCATAATCTGGCAATCGGCGGTTCCTCCGCTACCCGGAATAGCGATGACGATAAGTCCTTCCCGAATGTCGTACAGGACTTTTTAGACCATAATACGGAAGAACTCACCGGTGATAAAAAACTCTGTTTCCTCATCAATTACGGCTTAAATGATTATTTTGGGGGATTTCCCATCGATGATTACCAAAACGGCCTCCGCACCGGCATCCGGGCTCTGCGGGAATCCTATCCGGACGCCCGGATCATAGTCATATCCTCCAACTATATTCTGTCTTTTGAAAAGGGAATGGCACGCACCGGTGACGAAGAAAATGTATTAGAAGACTATATTGCCGCGGCTGAAGAAACCGCCGCGGCTGAAAATGTTGATTTTCTGAATATCAATAATGCTCTGCAGTGGAATGAAAATAATGCCGCAGAATACCTGGTGGATTCCATTCATCCCAACGAGGAAGGACGCTTCCTGTTCGGTGTGGAGGTGACTAGGGCCTGGAGATAATCCCTGTCCTTCTCAGAACTTTGCTGTTACCAGTGAATAGCTTCCCACCGTGTCGATCACTTCATAGGGGAATTGCAGATACTGCAGTTCGTCCTCGTGGAGTACCATCAGGCCATCCCCAACGAACTCCGCCAGTTCCGCTCCGGATCTCTCAGGATAAATGTAGTGATAACGCTGTGCGTAGTCCTCGCTCTGATAGTACCGGGCATCTATTCTGCAGGCATACTGGGTCAGGATCTCCGTAGCTAACTGGTTAAACTGCCAGCCAAGATTACCCGTAATATACAGGCTGTCGTATTCTTCCATGCTGTCAGCTTCGGCTACGGCATCTAAGAAATCCCTGTTGTAATAGTATCTGCTCTCTTCCGCATACTCTGTAAAATACGTCGTGAAAAACAGCACACTGCTGACTGCATACGCAGCTACAATGACCGGGAAAAGCTTTCCGAATTTATCCACTACCAGTGAAATGCCGTAAGCACACAGCAGGATCACCGGGTAGAAGATAATGTTCACACGGTTAATGTTCACTTCAAAGGTGATCAGGCCCACCCAGATCCCGGTAATGAGGAATCCCCACAGAGCCAGCATCTGCGTCTGTTTTTCGATCTGTTTCTCCTTAAAAAGGCGAATCGTAAATACAATGATCCCGATCAATACAAACGGTATCGACACATGATATAAGGGTCCGAACGCCGCAATCGAATTAAAGAAAATGTCCGGCAGCTGCAGGAACACCCTGCTGAATAATGCCCAGGCATTCCTGCCCAGCTGTGCAAAGGAAAAATTCAAAAACAGTATGTCTGCACTTCTGATACTATCCGGGAAAAATTGCATCGTGAAAAAAGGCATTTCAATGCTTTTGCCATAATGCAACGCATTGATCGCCAGCACGATCACCTCCGGCAAAGCCACCAGCGTAAATATTACCGCACACAGCAGTCCCTCCCGGAATTTCAGCTGCTTTTTCCACAGACACCATATAAAAAACACAAACAAAAATGCCGTGACGGAGTACGCCGCTATTCCATAACAATAAAATGTCAGGCCGAAAAAGAGTATGGATAAATACAAATACCGTCTTTTCTCCAGTCCCAACAGTAACAAATAAAATGCCAATAAGAATACATGTGGGAACAGGTTGCAGTCCAACGACCAGCGGCTCTGCATGAACTGCCAGGGGTTCACCGCCGTCAGCGCCATCGCTACTAGCGCAATCCTCTCATCAAACAGCTTTTCCGACACTAAATATACCAGTGCAACCGCCCCACAGGATACCAGCAGCATCGGCAGCCTCACCGTCACGGTGCTAAAGCCAAACACCTTGATAAACGGAACCATACAATAGGATAGCAGAACACTCATCTGACTGTATTTCCAGGCCTCAAAATGAACCGGCAGAAACGTGCCATAACGGTCAGTACCGTATTTTGATAGTGCCCATGCATCCATGGCTCCCATGGCTTCATCCTGGTTGATCCCATCCGGCACTGAGCCAAACCGGATACACCGCAGAATGATCGCCAGCATCAACACGGACCAGAACAGTATTTTTTTCTTCTTCGCAGTCATAGTCATCGTAATATTTAATCCTTCCGGTATTCATACTTGTGCTTATCATCCACGCTGATCTCTGCACCGATCTGCACTTCGATCACCTGCAGTTCCGTATCCGCAAGGATCGTATGCTTACAGCCTGCTTTCATAGTCAGGACATCGCCCGGCTTCACCGGCCGCTCCACACCGTCCAAAATTGCCCGGCCTTCTCCGGCAATGACCGTCCATACTTCATCGCGGAAATCATGACTATGATAATTCATCCCATGTCCCGGATTCAATGTCACCTTGATCGTCATACTGTGATCCTTCACATCCAGAACGCGGAAACTCCCCCAGGATTTTTCGGCGAACATTACCCGCTGAACAAATTGATTCACGTAAGGTTTGATATAGCTCGACTGCTCCTTATCCGATACCAGGATTCCCTCCGGACTGGCCGCCACGACCATATTTTTCAGTCCCATGCACAGAATCGGTACATTCAGTTCATTCACCACATGCACATTTTCACAGGTATCGTTCAGAACCCCCTGTCCGACACACTGACTGTCCATGGCCTCCGTCAGCGTATTCCAGGTACCCAGGTCCTTCCAGGTCCCTGCGAAGCGCATCACTTCTATGGCAGACTCTTTTTCCACCACGGCATAGTCAAAGCTGATCTTCTGCAACGTATCATACTTCTGAAATAAGTCTTCATAATCCGTAAAATCTATGAGTTCATGGGCGCGTTTCAGCACATAGCCTAACCGGAAAGCAAACACACCGCCGTTCCACAGAGCACCTTTTGCAATATATTCCTCTGCGGCTTCTTTCGTCGGTTTCTCCCGGAACATCGTTACACGGCTCAGATCGTCCGCCGTCTCCGGTATGATATAACCGTATTTTTCGCTGGGATACGTGGGTTCGATCCCCATGAGCACAAGATTCGCCTCAGACTCTCCCGCGCGATCGCACAATGCCTGCAGCGCCTGAAAATAAGCCGTCTCCACATAAGGATCCACCGGACAGATCACGATCGGTTCGTCTTCCGCTACCCCCAGCACATCCTTCAGGTATGCCACGGACAGTACGATCGCCGGGAAAGTGTCCCGTCTGCAGGGTTCCACGCTAACCCCTACATCCTGCCCCAGCTGACTGTAAATAGCTGACACCTGGGACTTGGAAGTGGCGATCGTCACCTGTGCCTCCGGGTCTACTTCCCGTATCTGACGGCATACCCGCTGTACCATGGATTCCAGACCGCCGTCTGCTGTATGAAATATCTTAATAAACTGTTTGGATCTTATCTCATTGGACAAAGGCCACAGACGCTGCCCGGAGCCACCTGACAAAAGTATAATATTCATAGCTTGTCCTCTCTGCTTTTTACTATCTCATCATACCACATTATTTAATATTTGCGAATCTTCATATAGGTATTGCCCCAGGCCTTCCAATCTTCCAGCCACACGACATCCTCTCCCTCCGGCAGGATATCATAACTCGGATTCACACATCCGAGTACCAGTTTCCCCTGGTCCATGGCAGCCTGTATCTCCTCCTGTGAAGATACCAGCCGAATCTTCTCCCGGTATTCTGCCGGCAACACATAATAATTCACGATCGTGGCCCCACAGCCGTCCGATCTGATCCAGATCTCACCATACCTGTCCACAAGGCTTTTGAGAACCTTCTTCGCCGTCACACCATAATAATCCATCTCGTACCGTCCACAGGCATCACCACCTGCCAAAATATTCGTATAAGCGCTGGAGCTCTGCCCCGTCAGTGCAATTCCCACTCCGTTACATCCTATGAACACCACCAGCATAGCAGTTGCAATCCTTCTCGCACGGATTCCCGGTTGCTGCAACAGATATCTCACTGCATAAGCCATCATCACGATCATCGGTCCATAGATAAAATACATATGCCGCCACCCGTTGTACAGATTCGGATCGCACAGCATTGCGGCCAGCACCGGAATCCCGGAGGTCAGTGCGAACAGCGGATAGATACGATCCACGAAATCCCATTGATGCTTTCTGCCTTTATAGATCCAGATACCGATACTGCACCACAGCAGAACACTGAGATAGACCGGAATCGTCAGGGCGATCAGTTTCGGCAGATAATACCATGGCAGAGGATTCGTGGAATGCACATACCATGTTCCGTCAAACAATACTTTACCGTCCATTCTGGAAAAGTTCGTACTGTTTGAAAGGTTCCACAGCAGAAATTCCCACAAATGAAATCCCTGCCCCCAGATAGCCGGAGTCAATGCCAAATAACTCAGAAAACCGATAACTGTTGCCGTAAGTCCCACGAAAAAAGTTTTCCCGCTCCACTTTTTCTCTTTCGTCAGGATCAGCAGATAAAAGCCTCCAATCATTGCAAAAACATAGATCCCGCTGATCTTCAGATTCCCACAGAATCCGGCGCAGATTCCCAGCAAACATGCATTTTTGAAATCCTTACGCTCCAAAAAGCGGATTCCGTAAAATAACATCACAATGATCAGGGACATCAATACGGAATCTTTATTGTTGTATAATCCATCCGCAAATATCCTGGGTGTCAGAAACAGCATAAGTGTTCCCAGCAATGCTGTCCTTCTGTCCCGGAACAGCTCCCACAGCAACCGGTACATATAAATCACACCCAGGAAAAACAGCGCATACGTATACGCATGCCATACATCACTCTGCAGCCTGGCCGCTTCCGGATGCTGCTCCAGCTTCATTAATAACGGTGCGCACAGATAATACGGTGCGCTGCCATGATCTCTTTCTATAGATTCGCAGATCGGGCGATACCCATCCTTCCATTGAAACCAATTTGTGATCTTCGAAATCTGTAACGTCTCACCATATTGCAAGATATTCATATACAGAATCTCTTCTTCCGAATGCTCGTCAAAATAAACACCTGTCTCCCGCAGGAAAAAAGCTCCAAAAAGGAACATTGCCACAAATATGCCCAGGATCGTATACCTTTTTTTCTGTTCTGTCATGGTCTGCATGTCTCCCCTAAAAATCTTTACTGCATAATTATAAAACGTTGTCATCGTATCAAGAAATATGATAAAATTTTAATTTTTCATCTATGTATAATCCCTCTTTATCACCGATACGTTTTCTGACTTTTTCCCATCCATCAGCGCCTTCTATTGCTTTGATAAATGCAATTTTCCCTGAAATTCTACGTTCCTCATAAAATAAATGAGTCTCATCACCTATTCCATATTCTCGTAGTTTCCTCGCCTGTTCCCGATAATTATAATATTCTTTTACTACATCATATATATATTGTCTGCCGACAGATAGTTTATTACCTTTCGCAAAATGTACAATATTTACGCCTATATACTTTATATGTTGCCCATCTTTCTGCAAAAACAATCTTTTTTTCTTCTTGGAATTAAGCTTTAATTTTAATTGTCTTAACCATTTAATAACCAGATCATCAATTTCATCGTATTCCACTGTTTCGAATTCTGTTTCTTTTGAAATCAGTATGTCATCTGCATATCTAGTATATTTATAGTTCTTTTTCTCACAATATTCGATAATTTGCTGATCAAATTTCAACATATAAATATCAGACAATACCGGTGATATTACCAACCCCAAAGGAAGCATACCTTCATAGTAAAAGCTTGAAATTATATTCCTCATCACCTTCTTGTAGGCAAAATTGATGGAGAATATGTTCATTACAGCATCCAGCAATATATCCATATCAATACTGTTAAAAAAGCTACTGATATCATACTTTATAAATCCATTATTATTTTGATGCAGTTCAACACATTTTTTTATCGAGCTTCCTTTTTTATATGCATAAGACTTCTCACTGGATACATAATTTTTTCTTAATGCATCATTTATTCTTTCATGAATCTTTCGGAGTTTCTTTCCTGTTTCTGTCTCACTGTATTTTATAAATTCTCTTCTTTTTCCATTTTTCAGCAAATAAAATTTTGAGTAAAACTCTTCCGGATTTTTCTGACATTGTATTAGAAAATCATAATCTTGCACCGATATATCAAATATCTCCAATGGATTCCCCATTTTTTTGTCAGCATAGGGTTCTAAAATAGTGTCCATGTGTCTGTCTACCAAACGCAACCCCATATATGTCGAAAAGCAATGATATATATAACAAAATGTCACTATATGATAAATCAAATCTCGAAAAGAACACTTTAAGATAGTATTAATCTCTATATCTTCATTCGTTGGCAAGCCCTTTCTTAGCAAATAATTATCAAAAGTATCTGTTGTCATCCTTAATATATCATCAACATCAAAATCTTTGATTGAAGCATTTGGATTTGTAACCAATTTAGCGCTATATTTTTCATACATTAAAGATGCTACAATATAAAACACCAAACTAATTGAAACATTTAAAAAAATTCTATTTTCCTTTCTTCTATAGCATATCCGGTAATCATCCATCGGTGTAGTTTCTTTTTCATCCAAACAAATCAAATGAACTTTCTTTGTTTTCAGCGCAATGTCATCCAGAAGATCTCTACGTATATTTTCAGGAACTATATCGTCTATAAATCCATAATGTTCCACAGCATAATCAGTTGCAATCACACTTCTGGTTATAGCCGGACGATACTCTATATATTTTGCCTGCCTGGAATTCATTTTTAAAATTACATCTTTTACAAAATATCCGACATTCTTCTTATTCAAAATATCTGATTCCTTCGGGATGTATGCTACGACTTTATTTAAGAACGCGTGGTTCATAAACAACCCCAGTTCCGATGCAGCAGATAATGTATCCAAAAAAATATATGTTTTCTGAGAAATTGACGCGAAGATTTCTTCCATTAATTGAATATTAATTTGGGGATCCTTAATATTCTCTTCCGTCAAAAAATCATCTATAATAAGAGGTAACACGCCATCTTTAAAATTATCTTTAAAGCACTTTCGCAAGATATTCCTTCTGTCACTTTTATTTGTTTTTTGACAATATGGTCCACATAAAAAAACAATAGGCCTTCTTATTATAATTTCGTCCCTTAAAATGTATCCCATTTTTTCTCCTTTTGTAAAAAAAAAGAAATCCTACCAGTTGAAAAAGGAAGTGCAAATCAATGTCTGAGCTTTTTGAGCGCAGGCGCGCGAGAAAAGTAAGGGCATTGATTTGGGCTTACTCTTCTCAACTGTATGCAAAACTCCTTTTTAATATCTTTGTCATAGACAAATACTAGGATTTCTTTATATTCATATTAGCATCATACTCTTTCTGCGTCAAATAATATTTATATGTCTCCCGTCCTTTGCGCAGTTCTTTCGCATGATATATGAAACGCTGCGTTCTGTTATCCCAATTCCATCCCAATTGCTGCAGTAGTAAACTATCTTTTTCTTCGAGCAAAATTATAAGCAGGCGGATAATTCCATTTACGTATACTCGTTTTTGTGCTGTGCTTCTTCGAAATAATGCATTACTTTTTTCCTGAATTAAAACAATTAATATAAGCAATTCTCTATTCGTTATAGAAAAACCTGTTTGTGGTACAGCAATTTCCAGCAAGTCTTCTATGTATACAGGCTTTTTCATTTTATATGACAGTCCCTGATTGTAAAACTCGCCATTCTCTTTTTGTTTCAATTGTTTTTTTAGGCATTCCTTAAAATATAATCTATTTTTGCTTTTCATCCCCCTAATTGCATCATATATCTCCACAATAGACATATAAATATTGGCTTTACTCCTGGTAATGAAAAAATAGATTTCATCCTGGGTCACTTGAATTCCATACTCATATGTCTGTTCCCCATAGGGCACCGATATTTTTTCTAACATCATGTAATGTTTTCTGTCCTGAATACTATATTCTTTATCAGTGTATTCTTTCATTTCAATCAAGCGCTTTGCTCTCATAACAGGTATAAAATTTTTCATCTGTATCTACCACATTTTATCTATTTTAGTCAAAGAAACTATAAATTATTTTTATTATAATATAGTCATTTTCAATTGTCACTTACTCTTTCAGCGTTTAAAAAACGAATATCTTAAATGTAACGAACACAATTTTTCTCCAGTATTGTTCTATTTTTCCATTCTATTTATTATGTCCAGCGCTTTAGATGAATAACAACTCAAAAAGGAACTCAAAAATTTGAGTTCTTTTTTGAGTTCCTTTTGTCTTGCTCTTACAAAAATAAACTACGACCACCAATACATACAAAATATAAGCACTATTTGCGCTCATTTTCCCAAATAGCTTTCAAGCTCCTCTACAAGTTCAAATACTCTAGTAGCAGGGACCATTGCTGACATACTTGCTACATCTGCATCAACAAATTCAGCATACATTTTCCGGGCCCTTCTTTTTGCTTCTTCTTGTGACCCCAATGAGTTCAATATGTCGTACAAGTCTTCTCTCTTTTTGGAATAATCAAAATATTTGTTTAATTTTTCTATATATTGTTTTCTCCCATTATCCGAACGATAATCTTCAAAGTACAGTAAAAACCATAATTCAATACTTTCGTTTGACCATGCAACAGCCATTTGTGGTTTCTTTCTAGCTTCCGCTTCAAACTGCGTATTATCAAAATTGTCTAAGGGAAAATCATCTTTATCGTACATAAGCCAAAACTTCTCATAATGCTTCCATTTGCCTTGATTAATCATACTATCAACAAATCTTATCAATCCCTGGGTATTTCGTCCGGTTCCATAGACTGCGATATGCGGATTCCTGGTTTCATTCTTATATTTTTCATTTACTTTATTTACAAGTCCTTTTATATATATAGGTTCCGTTTTAATGCCTTCACTCACTATCATTGTATATGGTGGAAGATGTTGCATTGATGCCATTTTGCTCGCTTTCACCTTCATTTTTTCTTCTATCTTTTTCAGATCACTTTTCTTTTTAGGCTTTAAACTCACTCAATCACCTCCCAGTTAACAAGGTTCTTAAAGTAAGGATCTGCTCCATATCTTCCTTCAAGATACTGTTTACTATAATTTTCATCATTACGCGGTTTATTTCCACCTTCTTTTCGGAAATCAACAAGTGAATACAATACAGATTCATCATATGCATTTAGAGCCGAAAACCATATCTCATCTCTTCTAAATACTTCCTTGCACATAGTTGTTAAGTCATGCGATGTGAATAAAAGCTGCGCTGTCCCGGAATTTATACTTCTGTCTGTATATAATTCAATAATTCTCTGTAAAAGAAGCGGATGTAATTTTGCATCTAATTCATCTATCAAAAACAAATAACTATTGTCAATTCCATCGAGCAGGACCGGAATAATACTAATGATCTTCTTAGTACCGCCTGACTCTTCGGAAAGTCGAAGCTTCTTTATTTCACCTGATAACAATTTATGAAATGTATAAATTTCGTCTACACTCCCATCATCATTATAGTCAATATGAATATCACAAATATCTATTCCCATTGACTGAATAACATTACATATACGTTTTTTATCTTTTTCAATCTGTTTTACAAATATCCTTTTATCCAGACTAGGTCTGTCATAATTCAAAATCCTTATCTGCATAAAGAATCTAATTACTCTATCAATAAAGTCAATATCTTTAAACATTGCTATATATGAAAGAATCGGCAAGCTTTCATTCATGTTTTCTAAATCAACGCTTTCAAGTTGATCGCACATATATATACTTTCTTTATCTCTTTCAAAAATGACCTCAACCTTTCCATCATTTTCCATATACAAATTTTCAACAAATATGTCCTCTTTTAAGATTTCAAATTCATAGCGATACTTGTAACTCTCTATTTCAAATAGGATGTTGTACTTAATTGGCTTTTCAGCCCCTTCACTATCCCACTTGTAATATGCATTTTTTGTACTTACATTTGAAAGGCTTTCCCTTAGCTGATCTATTGAAGCATCTCCCAACTTCTCATTCTTTTTTTTCATAAAAGCTAACTGTATCAATGGTTGCATTACCATCGAACGTAATTCGCTTATTGCCATAATCACACTACTTTTTCCGCCGCCGTTTGGTCCATAAATTGCGCAAACCGGCAAAAGCTTCTGACCATTACTGCCATTAATCAAAGATTGTTCAAATTCATTAATAGGTTTTGCTGTAAAATCAATAGTTGCTTCATGTCTATAAGAACGATAATTTTCAAAAGTAAACTCATATATCATATTCATTACCTCCGTGAGTTTTTTTCTCATATTTATTATATATCATATTTATGCTCACCATTCAATAACGTGTGAGAAAAAATCTCATGTTTTATCAGAAGACCTTCCGCCATCCATACTCCCACTATATCATGGAGTTCGTTATTTGCACTAAGTATTACGTTATTCCGACGGCTGCAATACCTCTGGCTTTTTATATTGAATATTCCTTCAATCTCTCTATAAACTCTCCACATGTGCTCACAACATCTTTACCATCAAGATGCTTTAGATACATTTCCTCCTGGCGTTTGCTCCTCGCATCCCACTTTACTTTCCATATAATCCTTCTGACTGGAATCTCAAGCGGAAACTGAATAGGAAATGTTATTCCGCTAGTGGGCTTTGTGATCGTTTCTACTTCTATCCCATGCTTCAAACCATTATTAGCATATTTAAATGCATCCAGTGTATCCTTGTCCAAATCATTACTCCGGATACGTTCTGCATAATCTAACATTGCATGAAGACACTGTCCTACGGCATAAAAGATGCTGTTCTCATCTTCGGTTGTATAATCTTTCTTCTTCAATATTTGATCTATTTCTATTTTCATCTCGGAATATGAATGTTCCATTGCATACATCAAATTATTCATATAGTACTTCTCCAAACAATACAATCCTATTATTCCATTTTCAACAATCCGCTACTGTTTTTAATCATATTAATTATCATTTCTCTAGTCTTTTTACCACTTCTATACTCCTCTAGCAATTTTAAAAGAACCGTTGTTTCAATTATTAAACTTCCATTCCTCTTTGCCAAATTTATCTGTGTGTCTTTTACCGGTTCTCTATCCTTAGGTGCTTTATTATTTTGATGATTCATAATTAACAGCGCCTTTACACTATTAGGATCCTTTTCTTCATGCTCATCCAAATAACCTTGAAAATGAACATCTAACTGTGATATATTTTCATTTTTTACATTATGTCTAACGCCCTTTATTTCACCAATAAAGACATTATCATCTATTTCAAACAAAAAATCTTCCTTTTTGTTATCTACAAATCCAGAGAGATCACATCCCATTAGTTCCTCTAAGATTTTAAAAACGACTTCAACCAATCTGTCTCCGGATGTATATAATATTGATTTTAACCGCACATTGTCAGCTAATTTATTTTGGGAACATTCTATATGATTCTCTATTTTCTCCACTTCATTTTGCCATTCTGAAATTTTTGTTTCCTGTTCAATATCATCAAACATTTTTATTTCCGAAATCCACTTTGGTGCCGCTTCCTCTTTCTCTAATGTTCCAATTCCATCAAGTAAATTCATCAAACTATCTGCATTAACTATCTTAAGCGTAGTTATATAAATCCTATTATTCCGCATTACGGTTGGCTTTTTACTCTTAATGGACCTTATAACAAATTCAGTATCCCAAAAAGCATTTCCCTCAAAGTAGAAAGCTGCTTCATATTCCATACTGCCTACATTAGATCTCGTATTTTCATAAGTAAGCGATATTCCAGCAAAGGAATCAAATAATTTCGACAAAATATTATTTTGTAATGAATATAATATGTCTTTCAACTCTGTATTATTCAAATACCTTTTATCATATTTATTATAATAAAACACTTCATTTTGAGGCAGTATAATCACCACATATGCATTTCGACTATTATCAATCATGCCTATTACGCTTTTTAAATCGTTGCTTATATTTACACTATTCGCTGTTTTACCACTGGAATACCAAATATATGGACTCGACAAATCAATAACATCAATTTCGTATTCATCTAAAGAACGTATATCATGCAACGAGTATTGAGCCATCTCTTCACCGTCATATTTTGTATCTTTTCCATCGTAGGTCACAACCTGTATCATAATGATTTTCCTCCCTGTTTTTTATGTCATATAAGCAAATCACCTGTGAACTTTTCCAATTCATAACAAAAAGGCAAAGATACCCAACCATTAGGAAATATACTTTACCAATTTCTCCAGTGTATCTCTATTCAATTGATATTTATTTATAATATTGGTATATGCATCCACTCTACCTAGACTTATATTATCAATTTTTATTCTACAATAGCAAATGCTCCACAACAAGTACTTTTCAATAGCTTCGCCTGCTTTTTATTTTTTCTTGATATCTCCAAGCATCTCCGGAAAATATGATGTAGTTCCCATTATTCCCGCTGTGGCGTTATCTGCATAATAATGCAAAAAGGAACTCAAAAATCTGAGTTCCTTTTATATTTCTCTGTCTTTAACTACTCCTTAAACACAAATCAGGCTTTCTTATCCTTCTTTGTGGTCAGCGCAACAGCAAGTATTAATTGAGCAATTGGTATTACAAAATAATTTATCCATGGCTTATAAATGATCGGTATTGCCATAAATATGCAGCCTACTACCGTTGATAATATAATCATCACAACCAATGCCACCAATTTATCACTTCGTTTCTTAAAAGCATTCATAAACGGGACACATATCGTAACAATTAAAAACCATATAGCCCCGGATATAAACTTTATAACCCTATTCCCCTGATTCTTTCCTGCTGCCAATGATGAATTCACCTCATCTACCAATCCGGTAACCAGTGAATTTACCGATCTATCTCTCTGCATTGCAATTTCCTGTAAAATACTCTCATATTCCTCTCGATACACCGGATTACTATTAATCTTACTTTCATCTAATTGCGTTAGATGCTCCAATATGCTTATTCGTTTCTCCATTCTGGAATAGTAAAATGTATTGGAATCAATATAGGGAAATATCAAGATAATACATATCAGAGTTCCTATTATTCCAATCCAAAGTTTTGGCTTTTTATAATTCCGCTTCAAAAGCTCCACTATCAATTCCAGCAGATTAGCAACAGCTTCCATCCAGACTCCTCCGTTTATCTTTTGTTCGCTTTGTATACATATTTCACATTACCTAGCCTCTCCCTTTCTCACATTTCCCCTGTGATTTTTCTGGTATTATGGCAGTTAGCTAACTGTGTAACTCTAATCACATGCCTAAAACTAATCCTCTACCACCTGACAACCAGGTTCAGGAACTGATCCGTATCCATCAACATGGCCATCCCATTCTTCCTAGAATCCTCCAGCTTCACCCGTCCCTGTTCTGTACTAAGGACCACATAGGATCCATCGCTTCGATGCAGAGTTATTTGTTCCGTAGGTCTCGTCAGAATCTCCATCGGATTCTTCATTTTACTGATACGTCGTATCTCGTCCTCAGGCATCAACAGCTCTATCTTTGCTATGTCTCTCTCTTTCTTCAATGGTGTCTTCCGGTGGGAGCTATCCAGATTATCCCACCTGTCTACAAAGCGAACCTGCTCCTCCATATCCTTCACCAATTCCTCTATTCCGGGTACTTCACTGATCGTGCAGCCCTGTATTACTTTTTCTATAATCCTTCCATATTGCTCCCGGCTAATTTCTATTGTCAGCTGCTCCCTGGATCTGTCACAACACTGCCCGGAGCCATAAGTAATTCTATAAGTATAATTGAAGCGCATTTTCATTCCTTCGATCAAGCTATTGTATCCAATCTACTCTTACTATTTACTAAAATCAATATTTTCCCAAAGATATTCTTCAAAATGCTTTATATTTAGTATAAATATCCCATTTTAATTATATATAAGTAATTTGGGAGTTTGTTCTATGTAACCTTATCATTTTGATAAAATACCGGAAACGAGGATCCGGATCATTTGAATGCTCTGTACAATAAAAAATACCCTAAAAATCCGCTTTCCTCAAAATCTTTTAAAAAGCACCTTGAATATTATCAGCTGCAAAACCCGGTCTACCTGGATCAATATTCTCCGGAATTACTGCTGTATGCGGTGCAGTCCGATTGCGACTCTGTATGGCATAGTATAGATGACCAGGCTACCTATACTATCATCAAAAATTATATCGAAAAAAAGAAGGAAACGATCGTCTCCTTCTACTTTTTCTGTTTAACTATATTTCCTACATAGAAATAGATGGCTACACCTATTTCCGCAATGAAAATCCACATCCGGTCAAGCCATTGCGTAATGCCTGCCTGGCTCTCTTCCCTGAACTATCCAGGTATCTATATGACAATGCTTGCATTCCGGATATGCAGGATAAAACGCTATTACGTTTCCTCCGCCACTTCACTGCTCTTAAGTTTTGAAGTATATCCGTCCCTTTCGTATTACTTGACATGATCAGCATTTCTTTACCTGAAATTTTCAATAGGGTATTGGTCTAAAAAATACAATTGGTCTGCAAAAATTATAGGAATCATAGCTTCTCATTTTCTTACATTTTCGCATGTGACTTTTCTGGTATTATGGCAGTTATCTAGCTGTGTAATGATGAGGTTTCCGCAAATGCTATCATGAAGCGCGCAACCAAGCATTATACAGTGGTAATTAATACCAAAAAAACTGATAAATAATTGACTGTTCATAGCGCCAGGCGACCGCTGGTCAACGCATCACCGACCGGCGGCCGGCGCAAATTGCAGATGATTACGTACTTACCGTTGCACAACAGATCAGGCAGGTCAAAAGACCGGCCTGATAATATCTCTTTGGTTCAATTTTAGCTTGCCCCTACGGAATGACCCTAAAAAACTCAACCATTTTTAGCGTCTGTCCCCACTAATTGACCCTAAAAAGCTTCGGGAAACCCTACTAAACTTTGGAGACCCGCTATAGGAGTTTTGTTCTATTTCTCATCGCAATGAAACAGAACATAATCCCCATAATCGAAACAGACATCTCCCCGTACACCAGTACCATATCAAACATTCCAAACACAAACACCGGGAGAAGGAAAACACGCATCATGATATCTTCCCACTCATGATATCTGAGTATAGACAAGAGGCTATACACACATATAAGCAAAAAAAGAATCCCTGCCGGTATGCCATAATCGTATGCCATCTGCAGGAGCATATTATGAGCCTGCTCAAAATATGTCCCCTTGTCGTACCAGAATCCTCCCCCCGCGTGTCCATAAAGATTTAATCGAGCGGCATACCACTTCCATATGGTCATCCTGGCAATGTCCGGGCCTGAATATTCCTCCGAGGTCAGCGCATAGGGATTTTCCGGGCTACTCCCCGGCTCGCCCAGTTCTGCCGCCTCTGCCCGGATTGCGCCAAAGTGAGTCTCTACCCAATTGGAAATTTCTTTGTAATCCAATCCAAACAGAGTAGTTATTCTTCCAATGTTAGACTCTGTTGCTTGCTGAAATGTAATATATTTTGGACTGTCCCAATTATCGAAGGAGCATACGCTCCCCCCTTCTACATATTCACCTTCGAACCAAACCGGATGGTGTAGAATGGTTGGCAGATACCGCACAGCCCCATACACAGCAGGAACCATTACCACAAAACATATTGCAAACAGCACGGCCTTCCCTGCCAATCTGTACCATATATCAACTTTTGTGACAAGCATAATAATTGCAACCATCAGCAGAACCACGAACTCTCCCAACAGTGCGGATTTGGTTCCTGAAAACAACGTAAAAGAAAATAGTGCGGTTATCATAACAAAACAGAGTGTCTTTGAAAGCTTATTGCACTCCTTCTTCAGCAGTATCACGTATTTCAGACATAACGCTGTAAAAACATACATATAATGCATTCCGTTCTGGGTTTCCCCGGAATACATGCCCCGATACCTTATGTAGTCATAGGGCCTGAAGCCAAATGCAATAATCTGTTGGAAACAGAACCACAGGATGATTCCATTTACCATGCTGTTAAGTATCTCTGGAATTTCGTCTCTGTCTAACAGCAAATAGAATCCAACAAATATCATCAAAAACCATGCCGGCAGTACTCCTCCATGCTTTGAGAGCTGCATCAGCACAAGCAACACCATCAGTGCCAGAGCAAAGGGCTCCTTCAGTTTATCTTTTATCCGTAGTTCTGCTCGATTGCTGATTATGTAAACCCACAACATCATCCATACGGTAAAATTCAGCACCCCAGATATCCAAACATTCTGATAATTAAAAAAATAGCTACCAAGCACGCAAAGTATCACAGTGAAAGCAAGATCAACCGGTATCGTCAAGGCATACAACTTACAAAGAAATCTCTTTCTATCCAGAGAGGGGATTAGCATCGCTGCCAAGACCAAGCCCAACAAGTTTCCGAACATCATCTGTACGTCACCGGTGGCACTGCCACGTCTCTGATCCATTAAGCCCAGCATCAAAACACAAATGATATAGAGCCATCTATTCCAGCTATTTTTACCTATTTGCCTGCACTTCTCTATCATACACAGTTTCCCCCACTACTACTGCTCCCAGCATCTTAATCTACCTGAAAATGTCGCAATCAAATGAATCTCTAATGCGCATAATCTTGCACACCGGTCACAGCTACTTTCTGAATCTCGGCTTCGCTTCTGCCCAGCTCGATGTCTTAATTTCAACAATCATGTATTGCTTGATTCAGCTTATTCCACCAGAATTCCGCCCAATACACAAATGTTCTGTCTGCTCATTAACTGAAGCTCTTTTACAACTTCTTCATACATCGTAGAGCCTGCTGTTTCCACCAGCACGATGCCTTTGGCATTCTCAAGCTTTTCCATTGCTTCTGCATCATAGAGCACATTGCTCAGAATCTGTACGCAAATACTTTCCTCCTGCAAATTCTTGCTGATTTGTTCACATTTCTGCAGGGTATCTCCCGTCACATTACATCCTAGGAGGTAAACTTCCTCCAATGTACGTTTCTTCGCCGCCATTTTCACCGCAGTGGAAGCCAGAGTAATTGCCTCCTCTGTCGTAAATTGACGACTGTTATGATAACGAAGCTTCAAAATCCTTGAGACTGCGCTACAATCGTAATCACATGTTCACCAATAACGGACTGTAATTCTGTCTCCTTTGTCTCTACATAGGAGATTACTGCATTCATCATATTTTTGCAAATGTCGGCATCATTGTGAACAATCTGTACGCTGATAGAATCTCTTTCTTCCGGCAACAGTCTATCAGAAGTGAATCCTGAAGCAGTGCCAACCGTAATAAGTTCGCCTACCTCCTGTGCCATTCCACACTGATTCTGCACATATTCTAACATTTCAGTGCTTGTCAGAAGCTCTTCGTATATCTTTTCAGCATTATAGGTCTGCTCCATTCCATCTGCCTGAATCAATAACGTAATAAATATCTCCACGTTGAACTTGATTCGGGTCTATCTGCATCAGAACAGACTGCTCCTTATATTCCAAACTCTGCTCATATAATCCTTCATATCGTATTGCAGTAACTACGTTGCTAATCTGCGTGTCTGTCAACTGTTCTTCCAGAAGCAGACGGCCTGTCTCCCATTTTTCTTCTGCAGATAGACCTTCTTGCTCTGCCCAAAGCTACTCCTTCGCTTTCAGCTCCGCATTTTGTACTTCCACTGTAGATGCAGACCGCATATAACTTACAGTACCAAGCAGTAAACCACCGATTGCCATAACAAACAATAGTGTTCTCCAGCGCAGCAAAATTTCTGCAATTAAGTCAACTAAGCTAATTTCTCGCTCTTTCATTCCCATCTGTTCTGTGTTCGTCTGACTCCTCTTTCCATATCCTGCACAAAATGATTGAGTTTCTTAGAATACTTCAGTCCTTATTCCTGGGTCTTTCTCCATACCATCTTATCCACCACTCCGGTATAAGACTGGATAATCTTTACAACTTTCGTACTTACATTCTCTTCCACATAGTCCGGCACGGGAATTCCATTGTCACCCTCTTCTACCATGTCAATGGCGGTAGACACTGCCTGTAAGAGCGTCTTCTCCGAGATACCCGCCAGAATAAAGCAGGCCTTATCCAATGCCTCCGGTCTCTCGGTGGAGGTACGGATGCACACTGCGGGGAAGGGCTTGCCGATGCTGGTGAAAAAGCTGGATTCCTCCGGCAAGGTTCCTGAATCAGATACTACCGCAAACGCATTCATCTGCAGGTTGTTGTAATCATGAAAACCTAAGGGCTCGTGGCGAATCACACGAGAATCCAATTCAAATCCGGAATTTTCCAGACGTTTGCGGCTTCTGGGATGGCAGGAATATAGAATGGGCATATCATATTTCTCTGCAAGCTTGTTCACCGCATTGAACAAAGAATTGAAGTTCTCATCCGTATCGATATTCTCTTCACGATGTGCAGATAACAAAATATACTTTTTCTTCTCAAGATTCAATTTCTGTAAAATATCTGAGTTCTCAATCTCAGCCAGATTCTGATGTAAAACTTCTGCCATAGGAGAGCCTGTCACATAGGTTCTCTCCTTAGGCAATCCGCACTCTGCCAGATATCTTCTAGCATGTTCAGAATATGCCATATTTACATCTGATATAATATCAACGATTCTACGATTAGTTTCCTCCGGCAGACACTCATCCTTACATCTGTTTCCAGCTTCCATATGGAAAATGGGGATATGCAGACGCTTGGCTGCAATAGCGGACAAGCAGCTGTTGGTATCGCCAAGGATTAGCAAAGCGTCTGGTTTAATCTGGTTCATGAGCTTGTAAGAATAGTTGATGATATTACCAACCGTCGCCCCAAGGTCATCTCCTACCGCATCCAGATAGACATCCGGGTCATCCAGTTTCAAATCATGGAAGAAAATACCATTCAAATTGTAATCATAATTCTGTCCTGTATGTGCCAGAATTGTATCAAAATATTTCCTACATTTATTGATGGTGGCCGCCAGACGAATAATCTCCGGACGTGTTCCCACAATGATTAACAGCTTTAATTTTCCATTATCCTTAAATGAAACCATTCTTTCGCTCCTCTGTCTATCCTTTTCTTCATTCCACCGGCTCATATATCGTATCCGGTTTGCCCGGATTAAAGCATTCATTACACCACATCAGTGTTACCAGATCTGTATCTCCTTCATTCACAATGGAATGCGTATACCCTGTAGGAATGTCGACCACTTCCAGCTTCTCTCCACTAACATGATATTCAATAATCTCCTCACTACCATGCTTGCGGAAACGGATTAAGCCCTTACCACTGACCACAATGAATTTTTCATTCTTGGTATGATGCCAATGATTGCCTTTGGTGATACCAGGCTTGGAAATATTGATGGATACCTGTCCTCGGTCTGCACTCTTTAAGATTTCCGTGAAGCTTCCTCTCTCATCTACATGCATGGTCAGCGGATAGGAAAACTCCTGTTCCGGCAGATAACTAAGATATGTACTATACAGCTTCTTCTCAAAACTGCCTTCGCATAAATTGGGAATCATAAAGTTATTGCGGCTCTCACGGAAACTGTACAGCAGATTCACAATCTCCCCCAAGGTCACTTCGTGTACCGCAGGCACAAAGCAATATCCATCCAAATTTACATGGGGATGTCTATCCAGAGCCTGCAGGAGTTCCTCCACCACGTCATCGATATAGACCAAATGCATCACTGTGCCTCTGTCGTTCACTTGAATAGGCAAACCATGGGCTATATTGTGGCAAAAGGTGGCTACTGCACTGTTATAATTGGGGCGGCACCATTTCCCAAACACATTTGGAAAGCGATAGATGTAAATCTCTGCTCCCACCTCTTGTCCATAGGCAAACAGCATGTCCTCCCCGGCCTTCTTGCTCTTGCCGTAAGGATTCTCCAAGGCTGCCTGAATCGAGGAAGAATTCATAATGGGGCAGGTATTTCCATTTCTGCGAAGAGCCTCTACCAAGGAAGTGGCAAAGCCAAAATTTCCTTCCATAAATTCTTCCGTATGTTCCGGGCGGTTTACTCCAGCCAGATTAAATACAAAATCACATTCAGCACAATATTGCTCCAGCAGTTCCTGAGGTGTATCTATGTCAAATGGCAACACTTCCACATTTTCGCGCTGTTCCAGTTCTGTAATCAGATTTTTACCAATAAATCCTTTGGCTCCTGTAACCAAGACCTTCATTATCGCTTCTCCCACTTTGCAAGTTCATCACGAATATAGGACAGGGTCATCAACTTCTCCTTCACCTGGTCCACATTCATCAGTTCGGTATTGTTGGAGTTGAACTCAGACAGCTTGGTTCTCTCCGTATTACCATCTGTAAAGTACTTATCGTAATTCAAGTCTCTCTTGTCCGCAGGAACACGATAGAAATTCCCCATATCAATTGCATGGGCACATTCTTCATTGGTCAAAAGCGTCTCGTACATCTTCTCACCATGGCGGATACCAATCACTTTCACTTCATCCTGCGCATGGAAGAGTTCCTTGACAGCCTGTGCCAATACACCAATAGTGCAGGCAGGTGCCTTCTGCACCATAATGTCACCGCTCTCTGCATTCTGGAAGGCATATACTACCAATTCTACTGCCTCTTCCAAGCTCATGACGAAACGAGTCATGGCAGGCTCCGTTACGGTAAGGGGCTTACCCTCTTTAATCTGACTGATAAAGAGAGGAATGACCGAACCTCTGGAGCAAAGGACATTGCCATATCTGGTACAGCAGATGCTTGTCTCCTTCGGATCCACCGTTCTCGACTTCGCAACGATAACCTTCTCCATCATTGCTTTGGAGGTTCCCATAGCATTGACAGGATAAGCCGCTTTGTCCGTTGACAGACAAATAACCTTCTTTACACCGGCTTCAATGGCTGCCTGGAGCACATTCTCCGTTCCTAATACATTCGTCTTCACCGCTTCAATAGGGAAAAACTCGCAAGAAGGAACCTGTTTCAGAGCTGCTGCATGGAAAATATAGTCTACGCCGTGCATAGCCTTCTGGATACTCTGCGGATCACGTACATCACCAATATAAAATTTCAGTTTATTACTGTACTCAGGATATTCGCGCTGATAGAAATGGCGCATATCGTCTTGTTTCAACTCGTCACGAGAAAATATACGAATCTCGCCAATATCCGTTGCCAGAAATCTGTTGAGCACTGCATTACCAAAAGAACCTGTACCGCCTGTGATTAATAATGTCTTACCTGTAAACATTTGTTGTCTCCTTATCTATATTTTCATATAATTATTTACTAATTGCCTATCTCGTTTCTGCTCTTTATGAAATTACTAGTTTATTGTACTTTATATTTATATCCATTGCAATAGCCTTAGAACCGTAACTAGTTGCTCCACTTTACAGTCGCATCTACTTCAATAATTACTAATCTACTCCAAACACATCTCTAGTATATACCTTTTCTCTCACATCATCCATGCAACTATCATAACGATTTGCAATAATAACGTTGGCTCTTTTCTTGAATTCTGCAAGATTATTAACTACTTCCGATCCAAAGAATCTCTCTCCATTATTCAATGTTGGTTCATAAATAATTACAGTTGCGCCTTTTGCTTTTACTCTCTTCATAACACCCTGAATAGAACTTTGACGAAAGTTGTCTGAAGTAGACTTCATCGTCAAGCGATATACCCCAATAATTACTTCTTTTTCTTTTTTAGGGTCCCAATTGGTATTTGAACCATAATAACCTGCTAACTCTAACACTCTATCGGCAATAAAATCCTTTCTCGTTCGATTTGACTCGACAATTGCTGATATCATGTTCTGCGGTACATCACTGTAATTTGCAAGAAGCTGCTTCGTATCTTTAGGCAAGCAGTAGCCTCCATAGCCAAAAGAAGGATTGTTATAATGCATTCCAATACGCGGATCAAGCCCAACCCCATTTATTATCGCTTTTGCATCCAATCCTTTCATCTCAGCATATGTATCAAGTTCATTAAAATAAGATACTCTAAGTGCCAGGTATGTATTGGCAAATAGCTTTACTGCTTCCGCTTCTGTAAATCCCATAAAAAGCGTATCTATGTTTTCTTTGATTGCACCCTCCTGCAGAAGTTGCGCAAAAGTCTGTGCAGCCTTTGTTAATTCTGCATCCTCTTTGTCAGTAGAGACTATTATTCTGGAGGGATATAAATTATCATACAACGCCTTAGATTCTCTTAGGAATTCCGGACTAAAAATAATATTATTTGTATTATATTTTTGTCGCACTGATACTGTATAACCAACCGGAATCGTTGATTTAATAACTATGATAGCATTGGGGTTGACTTTCAAAACAAGTTCAATAACTGCTTCCACAGCAGAAGTGTCAAAAAAATTCTTTTGGCTATCATAATTAGTAGGAGCAGCTATTATAACAAAGTCTGCATCCTTGTATGCAGTTTCCCCATCTAATGTTGCCGTCAACCGAAGATTTTTCTCTTTCAAATATTTCTGTATATATTCATCTTGAATAGGTGATTTTCCGCTATTTATATTTTCAATCTTCTCAGGTACTATATCTACAGCAATTACATCATGGTACTGGGCAAGTAAGGTAGCCAATGATAATCCCACATATCCTGTACCTGCAATCGCAATTTTTATGTCTTTATAGTCTCTCATGACCTATTCTCCCCGTGTTATTGACAATAGAACTTTCCATACCACTCAGCGTATCTTGAATCTTTTACATTATATTCATGTAATCAATCTTCTTTAACCTGAATTATTCATCCAATAATTGTTGACGGTGCTTCACGCCATATAGTTACTATGTTTTTGGTACTTTTTTCTTTCACCTAACAAGTGAAGAAAAATTACATAGAAAAAGGACTTCAAATTTTTAAACGCTTTAGCCTAGGAATCTCATCTATCACCTGTTCTACTGGTGATGTAAAAAGGAGTTTCATTTCTGCACCTCAATCCGTTAGTATTGTAGCAATGACAAGATCTGATGTTGTAATAAAAGGTCGACCATCGACAATTCAACATACTATATTCCTACGACGGTAATATTATTCTATTTTTTATCATTCGTCTTCCTAAATACAATTAGCTTTCCTAATATATAATTTAATATCAATACAATTGTAACAATCGCATACTTACTATATATTTTATTAAATTCAACAACTTCAACTAAAAAAATAAGACCAAAATAATCAATGAATAATGTGGCTCCTCTTGCGAAAATAAATCTCAAAAACTCTTTTATCCATTCACTAAAGCTAGTATTTCTTACCTTAAAAACAAAAAACTTATTACATATATATGCTGACATTTTTCCAGCGACAAGCGAAATCAAATTAGATATCTTATAATCCAACCCTAATAAAAGAAATCCCTGGTACACTCCCACCCCAATAGCCATCGTAAATATTCCAGACACAACATATCTTACTGTTTCATTGTTTATGACTTTTTGCAAAATATTCGAAATCATCTCATATACCTGTTATAAGAGGAACTATATCTCTAATTGTCGTACAACCACCACTATCCACGGAAATGAAATCCCCATATATTCTATCGACGCACCCCCAACCTTCTCAATAGTCGTCTCTATAAATTTGTTAAAAGATGTCATACTCCAATGATTAATATGCCCTTCAGGATTGCCAAAGCTTCTTACATGATTAAAAGATAAAAAATTAGTCAATCTAAACCAAGGTTCATAAGGAACAGTTACAACTAGAATATGTTTTGTAACTCTAAGCAATTCTTCTAAAGCATCTTCTGGTTTTTCTAAGTGCTCAAACACCTCTGAGCACACCGATACATCAAATGCATTATCTACATCAGATAAATTTGTAATATCACCTTGCCTAAATTCGCACCCATCAAATCTTTTTTTGGCTTCTTCCAACGCCTCTAACGTGTATTCAACTCCAATCACTTCTGCTTCAGCATAGTTTTGGGCTAAAATGCTTGTTAGAAATCCCTCACCGCATCCCGCATCTAACATGGTTCTTATAGGCATAACACCATAGTGATTGATTTTCTTGATAATCTTTGTCTGTAGTAAACATATTAATTTTCTTTTTAGAGGATTACTTGATGAGTATTTCCTTAAATTTCCAGCACTATACTCTAGCGCCCCATCAATATAGGTCCCAGCAGTCTTATTCTTCAACTAGAACTTCTCCTTTACTCGATTTTCGTTATAACTTTCTCTGGCGTGAGAATCAATCATCATCTCACCTATGATACCTGTTGAGAATAGCTGAAATCCAACAAGTATAAAAAGAACTCCAAGGAACAATGCCGGACGACTTCCTATTGCTTGTCCCATAAAATGAAGGACACTCATCCAAACACATATTAGTAAACCCAATGCTCCAAAAATCATGCCCCATTTACCAAAAAAATACATTGGTGAATCGCAGTATTTTAACAAGAAATTAGTCGTAATTGCATCAAATAAGCCGTGAAAATATCTCCTAAATCCATATTTTGAATGACCAAATTGTCTTTTCTTATGATTAACCTTAATTTCGGTAATGTTTGAAAATCCCTGACGATAAGCAAGTACAGGTAAATATCTATGCAATTCTCCATATACATCTATTGCGTCTATTACTTCTCTTCGATATGCCTTAAAACAACAATCAAAGTCATGAAGTTTTATACCTGACATATATGATGTCACTGCGTTAAAAAGTTTTGATGGCAATTTTTTCTCTGCTGGATCTTGTCGATTGAATTTCCATCCAGAAACCAAATCATATCCTTCTTCTAATTTGGATATCATATTTGGTATTTCTGCCGGATCGTCTTGTAAATCAGAATCCATTGTAATAACTATACCACCACTGACATTTCGGAATCCAGCTTGGAGTGCTGCTGATTTTCCAAAATTTTTTCTGAATGAGATAAGGTGAACATTGTCGTCATTATCATGTAATTTATGTATGATTTCAACCGAATCATCACTAGAGCCATCATTAACAAAAATAATCTCATATTTAATTGGTTCATTACACCACTTTGAAAGAAGTGCATTCTGAACCACTTGTCTATAAAGTTCATTCAATGATTCCGCCTCATTAAAAACCGGAATAACAAAACTACAAAGCATCATTTGCACCCCCATTGTGAACAACATTGATTTTACCCTCTATTACTTTAATTCTGCTACAACAAAATATAGCCACCAAAAAAATTGTAAAACCCATTCCTACTAATGCCGTCTGAAAATATCTAGTATCTACATATCCGATTACACTCTGAATAGTCCCCACAAGCATTTCAATGAAAGATATCAAAACTAATGTTATAAGCAATCTCTTCTCGTTAATACTAAACAGCTTTCGAGCGTTGCAATAGACTAAGCCTCCTGCTGTAATCAGTGTCGGAATCAATAAATTATGGACATTAATTATCCCCTGACTTAAATACAGGTCTTTCACGTTAGTGAATTCGATTTGCATAACATTGATCAACGTTTTTCCAAATTTATTCATCCAAGTACTAATAACAAATCCCGGATCACGTGTAAAGATATCGAAGAAGTAAGCTTTACATGCTTCAAAATATTCATTTGAATAGAATTCATCTGTCGGTACATTAGTATATATTGAGCCCACAATTCCCCTTATCGTATCATCGCTCCATGCAAGACCATATTTATTATCATATACGCCAAGCCCACATAGAATCGAATGCCAAAAAAAGCCCGTATTATTCAAGACTTTCTGCCCCATTATAGTCCCGATGAATAAGGGTAAATATTTATCAAACAGACCATAGCACAAATAGAAAATTACTATTTCAAAAACTGATGCAAATGTGCCCTTTATATTCCCATCTCTCAACCTTTTTACAGCTCTCAATATACATATTAGAACAACAACTGCTAAAACTGTTATTCCGTTATGATTCCTTACAATATTAGAAACAGAACATCCCCCACCTATAAAGCAAATGTAATAAAGCTCCTTTTTGATTGAATTTGCTTTAATAAAGTCATAAATTAAAGGAAATGTAATAACCAGTGCCCATCCAGCTGGCCAAAATGTATCAGAATTATATCCATATAAATAATTCCCCACAAAAATATGAAGCAAAACAGGAGCAATCGAAGTCAAAAAAAGATTTTTCGTAATTTTATATATCTTGTATGTAACAAATATAATTGCAAACCATGAAAAAGTGAGATTAAGATAAGCCAAAATTTTCCAAGATTCATCTATATTAAGTGCGTTCGCAAGGTACGGCAAATATAATCCATATCCCCAAGAATGACCATTAATTGACAGGAATGGTGGAACACTCCCATTTCTTATTATTTCAATATATTCATCTAAAATGCTTAATTTGTACCAAGAATATTGGGTTTCCGAAACATCTTTGGGCATATTAGCAATCATTATAAATGTCGTAAATAGCAATGTCCATATAATTGTTAAGGCAACTTTCCCTTTATCATACTTGTTTGATTTATCTAATATCATATTTTCCAAACCTCATGTGCTATTGAATTGTTCCTACGTCACTTTTTCATCTAAAGATATAAATACAGACTATTATGCATCTTAGTTATAGGTTATTGACTTCCGTTTTATAACGTTTTCAAAAATTGAAACCTTTTTCCAGTATAAACCTAACTATTGAATTTATGGAATATTAATATGTAATACATTCTTTTGTCGCTATTTTACTCTCTTAATACCATTTTCATAATTTTTTTTATTTCTCGATAGTAACAAAGCAAAACAACAATCCCAAATACTACAAGTTCGATAAATGAAACCAATACGCTATTAAATCCAAACAATCTCCATATCACAAAAAATAGTATGAACGCAGCACTAACAAATACAAACTTCCCATGAATATTAAACAATTTAATTTTATATAAAGCGGTCGAGCATAATACAACCGAAAATAGATACCCAATCACCGTTGAGATTGCTGCGCCTTCTATTCCCAATATAGGAATTAGCAATTTGTTTAAAATAATATTCACAAGTGCCCCAGTTCCAAGTATCAACATATTCGGCCACGACTTAAGTTTAATTAAAAATTGATATGCGTTTACCTGAAACATCATTAGTAGCAACGGTGACAGAAACAAATATGGTGCCGCAACCGCTCCATTCATATATTCACTCGGAAACAAAACTCTAAAAAAGAATTTAACAAAAACACACAGCATTCCTGTTGCAACATATGAGATAACTCCCAAATACTCGAAAATCTTAGAATTAGTTTCAACTTGATTTTTATCTTTCATTACTGAAAATGAAAAATACTGCCAACCACCAATAAAAGCTGTATATATAAGTTGACTAACATGACCAAGTTTTGCTGATATTCCATAAATACCGGCCTCATTCATTCCTAGCAGATTAAGAATCATGATTCTATCACATGAGTTAAAAACCCAGTAAACAAGCAGATTAGGAATTTGTGGAATTGAAAGTTTGAGTAATAACGGTAAATGTTTAATATTTACTTTTTTTGTCTGAAACCATTCTCTATTAATTAGCAAAAACGAACTTTCTATTATTACATTCGATATCAATGTTGCTAATGGTAGCGCAATTACATAATGCCCATTTAGAATCAACGGAATAGATATTGAGTATGAAATTAACGGACATAAGGTATTTAACACCAGATAAATCTTTCGCCTATTCTGCATCCTAATTGGCGCAGATACAATACTATTAGTTGCTCCAACAAAAACCGTCAATGCACAAATATAAACAAGAAAACCGTTTTTTCCTTCTAACATCAAGGCAGTAATTGGTTTTTTAAAAATTATCATAATTACCGCTACAATAATTGATGTTAAAAATGTAAATGCTAATGAAGTGGAACATATTTCTCGTTTATATTCTTTACTATCATTTTCAAAGAAAAGACGATACATTGAGTCGTACATTCCCATCAAGGCAAAAGCATTTCCAATCGAAATAATTGCCGTTGCCATATCACTAATTCCGATATAAGAAGAATTGGGCATTAATCGCGTAATTACCGGAATCATAATTACTGGAATGGCACTACTTATTGCTCCTCCCATTCCGTATACCACAAAATTTTCTATAAACAATTTAATTTTAGATTTATTATCCATAAAGACCTAACTCATCTCTTTTATTAGATGTGACCTGACCAATCATAGGTAGTCATAACTTTATTTTTCATTTCCTCAGATGGCTTCTTTCGCTCACCTACTTTTTTACATGGTGCTCCTACATAAATCCCCCATGGTTCTAAATCCTTGTTTACAAAAGCATTAGCTCCAACAAGTGCACCCTCACCAATAGTAACGCCTGGCATAACCGTACAATTTGCACCTAAGTACGCATCATCCTCAATTCGGACATCTGCAAAGTTTACTTTATGACAATCATCGGGAAGAAATTCGCAAGTATACACCCCTTGAAACTCATATGTTCCTGTTAAAATTTTTGTTCCAGGTCCAATAAAAACTCTGTCTCCAATATATGTGCTTGCCCCCCCTTCAATTAACACATACCAAGTAATAATAGTATTTTTTCCTATTTTTAATGACTTTCCAGCGTCAATCCATACATTGTCTACTATCTTACAATCATTATCTAACTCAGCATTTTCTGCATGAATCATTTTACATAATGGATAAAGTCGAACGTTTGACCCACAGTACTTTAAATATTTTCTAATATTATCTCCCATAAACTCAAGTCCTGTTAAGATTCCGTTTTGATTATTCATTGTTTTCCTTCCATTCTTTTTAAATAATTTTTATTATGCAAAAATGTTCCTTCTGCTGCACCATTCAGAGAAATCACGTCTACTACGCTATTTTTAGAATAGTCTTTTACAAAAGTAACTTTTGCAGAAGTATCACATCCTATACTTATTTTAAAATCTGACAAACCATAATTTATTATTCCATGATCAGTTGAAATTCCAATATCTAAATACTCAAACCCTTTTTCGCCATAATATTGTATAAGATTGTATGCAAGAAAATTAATTGGTTTATAATCTGAGAATCCCGGGATATCCCCCCAGTATATTACCTGTGCAATATTGTATGTAACATGGTATATCAGAGCCGCTGCTATCTGTTTCCCTCCACATTCTACCATGAACATATCGTGCTTAACCAACTTAATAGTCGCCATTACTTGACCCAGCGACATATTTAACGGATACCCCCTACTCTCACGATTTTCTTTGATAATTTCATATGCTTTTATTTCATCTTCTCTACTATTACAGTGAACCAACTTTAATTCACCATTCACCGCAATTTTCATGTTCTTTCTTCCATTGTAGGGAAGCAAGTTTAAATAATCTTCAATTTTCTCCCTATAAGTTTTTTTTAAGTCTATTTGAAAATTTATATCAAAAGACAGCGGGCGATACCCTACATTAAACAGAGAATTTTGCATTACATTAACAATTCGTGGGCAATAAAATTCAGGAGGAAGTCCAAAAGAAACTTTTTTACTCTGTTGTTTTGCGTATTCATCAAACGCTTGTATTGATTCATCTAATTGGTAAATATCCCACTTACTTTTAATATTTACAAAAGTACTAAAGGGAGCCGAAAAAGGGCAGTACCACCCATCATCCTTCTCACCAATTGCCACTCCAAATCTATTTTTACTATCTTTAAAAATAAGATAATGAACGCAGCTTGCTCTATTTTCATTCAATTTCAAAAATTCAGGTTTATTATAAAACGCTTCCGGATAAACAATTCTTGCATATTCATCTTCTGATACTTCATATATTTCCACTATACAAGCCCCCTTTATGCTTATTTAAATTCATTAACACATTTGATTACATACTGAATTTCAGCGTCATTCATCCCATAATAAAGAGGTAATGATAATTCCGTTCTGCTAATTTCCTCAGCAATTGGGAAATCACCCTTAGTATACCCAAGCTCTTGGTATGCTTTCTGCAAATGCATTGGAATTGGATAATGCTTATTGGTACAGATACCTGCCTCACTTAACCACGCTTCTAGTTCATCACGTCTTTCACACCTAATTCCAAAAATGTGCCATACGGGATTTGTATACGATGGAACAAACGGAAGAATCACAGCCTTATTCTGAATACCTTCCAAATACTTTGTAGCAATCGCTCTGCGATTTTCATTAACGTGATCAAGCTTAGGAAGTTTAGCTAATAAGAAAGCTGCCTGAAGTTCATCAAGTCTACTGTTATTTCCTTGATAAATGTGATGATATTTGTAATCTGAACCATAATTTCCTAGCGCTCGTATTTTGTTAGCAAGTTCTTCATTGTTCGTGACGGTTGCACCTGCATCACCTAACGCACCAAGATTTTTCCCTGGGTAAAAACTAAATCCCGCCGCATCACCAAATGTACCTATTTTCTTCTCTATACCATTCGAGCATCTATACGTAGCGCCATGAGCCTGTGCACAATCCTCAATTATATAAAGCCCATGATTCTTTGCAATATCAACAATTAAATCCATGTTACAAGCCTGTCCATAGAGATGAACTGGCATAATAGCTTTGGTCTTATCAGTTATAGCTTCTTCAATTAAATCTGGATTAATATTAAAAGTCCTAATATCTGGCTCAACAAAAACTGGCTTTGCACCAACATAGGTGACTGCTAGTGCCGTGGCAATATATGTGTTAGATGGGACAATAACCTCATCTCCTTCTCCAATTTCAAGTGCTTTTAGGCTCAGCATTAATGCATCTAATCCATTGCCACATCCTATGCAATATTCAGTACCTATATATTCTGCAAATGCTCGTTCAAATTCTTTGTCCTCAGCGCCCTCAATATACCACGAACGACTAAGTACTCGTTCAAATGCATCTCTTAATTCCTTATCCAATTCACGTTCTAATGGTTGAAACGTAACAAAAGGGATTTTCATACTCATTTTCTAGATTCCTCTCTCATATTCGGCATATGAAATATTACTGTATTTTTTCATCCGATACTTCATCAACGTCATCTTGACTTTTTACAAATTCTAGAAAGTCGTCATAATTTCTAATATAGTCAGACTCATCGTACAATTCTGACGCAAACACTAGTAATACTGCGCCCTCACTAAAATCATACATTTCTCTCCACATATTATTTGCTACGTATAAACCTTCATATGGTTTTTCCAAAGGTACGACCTTCGTCTCACCTTTACCATTATCCAATTTAATCTTGACGGATCCATGAATGCATACCAAAATCTGTTGGAGATTTTTGTGAGCATGCTTTCCTCTGACAAATCCTTCCATTGTTTCATACATATAGTATACTCGCTTAATTCTAAATGGTATATCCTTGTACTCTTCTAATGCTACCAATTGTCCTCGCTCGTCTCCATGTGGCTGAAATACATATTTAACTACTTGCATTACTTTCTCCTCACTCTCACCTTATCGATTTTCGAAACAAAACAACGTCTGGGTATTTTAGTCCAAACAGTATCTTTTGTGTAATTGACATACTTCTTCTTGAAATCTTTAATCTACTAATTTCATATCTTATTCTTCTTTTTTCCCAAAAATTGAATTGATCTAGAAAAGGTAATACTTCAACGTCAAACATCCTTTTAATATCTTTTAATAAAAGCTCATTAAGATTTGTACTCGACGAAACACCATTGCCTAACCGATAATAACAACTCACGATATTGAGCCCATCAATATGATGACCGTTTCTTGTTGTCTTTAAAAGCATTGGTCCATCTTCCTGCAATCTATAATTTTCATCAAAAAATCCCTGTTCTTCTAAGTATTTTCTGCTATAGTATGTTCCCGGCCCAGCAATCCCCGCACCAGTAGCAATAGCCCTGAACTGCTCTTTTGCTGTCATACCAATAAATTTATTGAAATATCTTTCGCTTGGACTTTTCCCTACTGTCTTTCCGTTTCCATCAACGATTATCCTATATGTTGTTATAACATCTGAGTTCAATTCCTCCATTTTATCTACAATTTTCCGCATGACATCACTAGATGCAAACGGATCTTCCGGAGAAAGATTAATTATATATTTACCCTCAAACTGCCTCTCAGCATTATTTATATTTTTGACCGTTCCAAGATTCACTTCATTTTGGACAACCTTAACTTTTATGATATTAGATTTTTTTCTTTCATTTATATAATCTTTAATTTTCTGAGCAGGAAAATTTTTTGAGCAATCATCAAAAACCCCTAACTCGATATTAGGATAATCTTGAGCAAATACAGAATCAAGTGATTCATATATCCTATCAAAGTGATTATATGTAAACATAATACAAGTAATTACAGGCATTGCTTTGTTCTTATCCATGAATTATCAAACTCCTCGTCATCAACTACCACCTCAAGTGATAGTTTGAATCATCCCACATAAGGACATATTACTTACTTCCACGAAAGACAGGTATCGCAAGTTTTGTTACCAGCAACCTCTATAAAGAGTCTTACTCGCCGTCTTCTTTCCTTGCATTTTCCAGTTTCTCTTGTATGTACTTCTTTATCGCTTACACAGATATACTGTAAGCACTCGATTGGTTTGCACCTCTTATCTCTTTCATAATATAAACTAATCTGTAACCCTAGTCAAGGACACAACAAAATACAAGCCACTTAAATTAATGTTCAGAAATAATGATACGCAATCCGCCTTAAGTTCTTCCATTTTATACTTGCTCATTTTCTTGAGTTAGAGATTTCGGTAATATACCTTTCCAAAAATAACTTTCTCGTTACCGTTTTTCCTCTAATATACCATATCCTCTTAATTCTGAATCAGCTGTTCTGTGTTCTCCTTCCTTCCATACATATTACAGTGCCAAATTGAATCCGCCATGTGTTTTCTCTCAAACAAATGATTTTCTGCTTGCGAAATATACATGGCACATGTTTTTTCAGAAATACTTTGATAAGCCTCATCAATCTTTTCTGCATCAACTTTTGATTCACGCAGCGTGGGTGGGGCAACTATTAATATTTCGACACCTTTTCCTTTTGCCTCCTTTACCATAGAAGTAACAAAATTAACTGTATCAATATTCAAACAACTAGCATTTATATAATCCCTTGTTTCATTGTTTCCGGAAATAGTACATTCTTTTATTTCTACAATAAAATTGCCTTTTTCGTCAAATTGATCCGCATACTCTATTATAGACTGACTCCCTGTCAAATAATCTATCTTTTTACATAAAAAAACCGATAAAAATCGTAATGAATCTATGTAGTTTTGGTTATTCCAATATTTGATTAATTCATGATTTACATCATACAGATGATACTTCATCCCCTGTATCTGACGGCGCGATTTCCCGGTTACTTAAGACGGTGAGACATGCTTAGATATACAGCTCTTCATCCGCAGCTTTCATCCGCATTGTCTACGGATACATCACCATAAAATATGAAGTCAAATTGCTAGCCTCCATTATCGAAAGCCTCTAGCATATGAGTCTTTGTGTTCTATTTACTCTCTTTGGAGAATCATCTATTTCCGCTTCATACAAGTACATGCCATACATACCTATATAGTGCTTTTTTACCATCCCAGTATTCTCCCTCTGTCAATGTATGATAATATATCCTATATTATTTTTCTTGCCCACATTTTCTTTTCTGAAGTGAAATTAACCAAATTAGTGCAGTACCCCAAAAAGTAACAAAATATCCTCCACTATTAAATGTAATGCAGTTTGCTGGTAAGAATAACAAAAAGAGAGCTATCTGTGAAACAAATGGTATACCATATACATTTTTCTTTTCAAGGATGTCTCGCCATAATAAAGCAACTACTGCACCCAATCCCCCCATAAATACGACTACACCAGGGAAAGTCAAATCACCTGCCAGCTGTACATAAGCCGTTGGCCATCCATACACACTTACCATGGACGGCTCTGTTACATGTGCAACTCTACTACCATATGTTATGCTCTTTATGTCAATTCCTGTAAACATATTTAAATAATCTTGTAGAAATTCAGAAAATCCGATTCCATATGTCCATTGGTGTTCTAATCTCAACGCCACTGACAGCGCATGATAACTTCCCGATGCGTATGCATCTGCCATAACACATAGAAATTTTGCAGAATCTGGAATCGCTTTATAAAGCAAGTTGTCAGGATCAGCATATTGCTTAGTATATGGATTCGTATACATTGGAAATATTTTTGCCACTTCGTCACATTTTTCCTTTTGCTCTATTGTAATGATTAAATCTTTATACTGTAAATACACTCCAGTTTCATCATTCTGCCCCTGATTTGTTTCTTGATTTACCGAATGATTTGTTTCTTGATTTACCGAATGATTTGTTTCTTGATTTACCGAAGTGATTGTCATTTGTTCTTCTACGTCATCTGAATAAAAAGTACGCGACTTCAAATTCATAGTAAACATAACTATAACAAGTACAATTGAAGAAACACAAATTAGTGTATCTCTTATGAATGTCCTAAGGCTTATTCTATCGGAGCACATTTTAACAATGTAAGTTACAATGACCGAAAGAACAAACAACAAAATTGGCATGTTTCTTCCTCCTGTACAATAAAGCAGCAAATACCCAAAAGCGGTAACAGCACTAGCCAACTTTAATTTCCATTTCAAAAAGTCCCACATAATAAACATTAGTGGAAAAATCATAAATGGGAAAATGTCAAAAAAGCCAAATATTCGTAGCATGCCGTTTTCTGAGACGCTGGCAATAACTTTTTGATAAGTTTCACCAGGATTGACTAAATTGTTAAAAACATCCGGATACCAATTTCCCGTGTACCTCATGCTATTTGGTATGTATAGAATTACTGCAACAATGGTGGAAATGAGCAGTAATTTCTTACCATTCTCAATCCCCATCTCTACATTTTGTATACAATTTTTTCTTTTGTGGTGACATATTATCAAATATCCCATTGCAAAGAACAAATTGCACATTGTCAAAAAAATCAACACACGGCTATCATTAGCAAATGGGTATTTTATAATGCCATAGCGGTAAATAATATATGTAATAATCCAGTAAACTTCAACCAAAATTAGTGGCATTACCAACTTAAAACTATGCCTTCTCATCTCGCTTTACACCTTTCTAATAACGCTCTTATCTTTTCCATGTGATATAAATATTTTCTAAATGCATATCAACATTATTTCAACAGAAATAGTATATTTACTAAAAAATCAAGTCAAATCACCGAGTATTTTCCACATTTCTTCCCGATTGTGTTCTGCCACATGGTTTTTCAAATATTTTTCTCTTGCTAACAAGCCATAATTGTTCAAAAGCTTTGGATTAGAAATCAGTTCATAGATATTGCTATACATCTGATCAAGATTTGTAACACAAGATGCAACATCCGACAAATACTGCATGGATGAAATCTCTGCTGGCCCAATAGCTAAAATGGGCTTTCCAACAGATAAATATTCAGGAATTTTTGTGGACAATGATAACTTGGTGTCATAAATGTTTTTTTTATCAAATGACTCGACATGAACCAATATTGTAGACCTATTTAAAATGTGCTTTAATTGTTCACATTCCACTCCCCCCATAAAATCAGATACATTTTCAATTGTTATTTGTTTTTTCACTCTATCCGTTATTTTTTGTGCAGAATAGATAAGCAGCTTACATTTCTTTTCAGTCTTCATATTAATTTCTTTCAGGGTACATGCCAGCTCATGTAATACCTTGTATCTATTTAAATGCAGCCCCCCCGCATATACAAATGATATTTCATGATCTTCAATGTTCTTATTTGTGGGCTCTTCAGCTAAAGATGGGCTCATGTTGACTGCTACATAACTATCTCTTTTCAAAACTCTCTTATATTCTTGCCGCATTAGTTCTGAAATTGTAAAAAAGATGTCAGCTCTTTTAACAGCTTTTCTCAAATAATTCAATATATAACTACGCCTAATCCACCAAAAAACTGAAAGTGTACGCCGTGGCATTATATAATCATCCGTAATATACAAAGCCATTTTTGATTTATATCTTTCCACCAATTTCAAACCAATTTTGTATTCAAATACAACATCACCAACAACCATAAATATGATTTCAGGCTGGAAATCATCCAACCACTCTTTTAATTCCTTCGTATCCCAGTTATCATTCCATACTATCTCTCTCGCCAATCTGGTAAGATTGTTTTTTCTTATCTGTTTACCATTTGTCACATTCTGTACGGCAGAATGTTCATTTTCTTCCAAAACTTTTCTTCCACATTGGAATTCTTTGCTAATCCGAGACTTAATCATATCGCTGTCGCTAATTCTATAAAAATTATTACATATTCGCATCTGGGGCTGTTCAGAGGAAAAAAATAATTGTGCTATATGCGTTCGGGGATATCCTTCAAAAAAGGAAGTTAACGTTTTTCCATTATTGTATATATCACTCAATGGGTTCATGCTTATAATTAAAATACGTTTAAATTGTTGCATAATATAGTACTCCTATTTCAATTCCTTATTACTAAAAGTGTTTCATAATTGCCGAATAAGCAACGTCCACTGAATAATTATCTTGTAAAAAGAGCAGCGCACGCTGTCCATAAATAGACAGTTCCTTTTCATTTGCAATCTTGACGAATGTTTCAATCACATCTTCAACATTTTTGCTTTGGCAACTCCAACCAAATCCCCCATCTTCTATTACTTTTCCTACATCTGTTACATCATCCACAATTGCCATTACTGGTAATTGTTTATCCATATACGCTAACAATCTAGAAGGAAAATTGGGAATAGTAAATCTGAAATCTAAGAAAATCAACCCCACATCGCATAATTGCAAAAAAGCGTCATAATCTTCTTTAGGCAATGCCGCATACAATTTTGTATTTTTTAGGGATTTCTTCTGAATTGCCTCTTCCAGTCTTGCGTATTCAGTTCCTGATCCAATAATTATTATGTATATACCTTTTTCATGTTCTATTCTTTTTATACATTCAATAATAAATCCAATCCCCTGTGGGCGCCCTAAATTTCCACCATACACAAATATCTTCTTACCCTGCGGAATTCCATACTTTTTCTTCAATTTAGCAATCTCTTTTGAATCGAGTTTCTTTACCTGCGAACTTACTTCAATACAATTGGGACATATTTCTACTTTATTTCTTTCAACCTCCGGATTATGCTTCAGCACATAATCCACGTTTGCTCGTGACATGCACCCAATATAATCTGAATCTCTATACAATGCTTTTTCTTTTAATCTAAAATACTTATATAGTATCCCCTTTAATCCATGTTTAGATAGCATCCCCATATCAACTGCATTCTGTGGGAAAATGTCCTTTAACATAAGATACGTGGTGGCATTATCTCTTGTTTTGACATATTTTACAGCTTTTTGCAAAGTAATAGGTGGTGTAGAGTAAAGTATCAAATCAAACTTAATATCAGAATAATACTTTTTTATACCTTGAATGAATTTCTGCTCCAATGTTACTGTCGAAATTCCCTTTTCAATAATATTGGTTTTCTGAATATTTCCTATTTTTAGTTTTAAAATCCCTACATGATTATCACATTTTATATAGTGCGTTTTTTGATTATTTTTTCGCTCCACAGGGGATACCACATACACAGAATGCCCTTCTTGGTAAAATTTACGCAATAAATCCGTATATATGTTATGTTCATCAATACTATTAAAATCTAATAGTGTTAGGAATAAAACGTTCATTATGCATATCTCACTTCATTTTATTTTTTAATGTTATTGTACTACATTTGCTGGAACCCCTATATATGTTCCTTGTTTGTCAATATTTCTAACAACTACCGCCCCTGCACCAATCACACAATCTGCGCAAATAGTAATATTATTACTCACAACTGCTCCTGCACCAACCCATGAACGTTCTCCCACTCTAACAGTTCCAGCCAGGTGGCTGCCCACTGAAACATGTGCAAAATCACCTATTTCATTATCATGGTCAACAGTTGCACCCGTGTTGATAATACATCCTTTCCCCACTTTAGTTCCAGGATTAATAACTGTGCCCGCCATGATAACTGTGCCTATACCTATTGATACTTCCTGTCCAATTACTGCATCAGGATGAATAAGCGTAACTACATTTAGCCCTTTATCGCATAATTTTTGTTGCAGCTTTTCTCTAATTACGGAATTTCCAATTGCTACAACTACATCCGATTCCTCTTTATCATCTATTGAATCTGTCGTGCCAACAACAGGAAATCCCATGCAGAATTTTACATATTTGTCATCATCTAAAAAAGCAATTTCTTCATATCCACTTTTCATTGCAATATCTGCAACTACTTTTCCATGTCCACTGGCACCGATAATCAATAGTTTTTTCTTTTTTTCGCCCATTACTTATTACCCTTAAATTCTTCCATCGTCACAGCTGTTTCAGAGCTAATCCCTTCTCTTTTGAGCACTGTTCCCACAGTCTGAAAAATGATTTTCCAATCACCCAAAAAAGTAACATGATCCACATAGTGCACATCTTTGTCAAATTTGTCTTCCCATGTGATACTGTTTCTCCCGTGTACTTGTGCGTACCCTGTAAATCCAGGTCTCACTTCATGCCTTCTTGCCTGATTCTCATTATATAATGGTAAATAACGAACAAGCAGTGGACGAGGACCAACGACTGACATATCGCCTTTCAAAATATTGATTAACTCCGGGAGTTCATCTAAAGATGTACTTCGAAGTTTTTTTCCAAAACTTGTGAGCCTTACATCATCAGGTAATAGTTCTCCGGCTTCATTCCTGCCATCTGTCATTGTACGGAACTTATATAACGCAAATATTTTGCCATGTAATCCCGGTCTTTCTTGTTTGAATATCACAGGAGTTCCCAGCTTTATTCGAACAAGTATTGCCGTAATCAGCATCACAGGCGATAGCAAAATGAGCGCCAAGAATGCGCAGCAGAAGTCCTGCGGACGCTTTATATAACTTTCATAAAATCCTTTTTTGTGAGATTCCTCGCTCATCTAAAACATCCTTTAATAATTTCAATAATAATGTCTTGTTGTTCTGTTGTCATTTTATTATCACTAGGCAGGCATAATCCTCTTTGGAAGATATCTGAACCTATATCCAGACAACTACCTGCAATGTAAGCATTAGTTCTTGCTCTTCCATTACCATCACGTGTTATAAAACCATTCATTCGATAGATGGGCTGCATATGCATCGGTTTCCAGATAGGGCGACCTTCTGCATTATACTTAGCAAGTGTTTCCAAGATTTCAGTCGGACAGCTTTTGCCCGGCTCTGTAATATACAATGCTTCCCTCTCCCCTCTGACCTGCTGGCACATCGCGTCTTCATCTATCAGCATACAGCTGAGCCAGAAATTGGGCTCCGTATTTTCAGCATCATAGGGATTCATTTGAATCGGTAAATCTTTAAAACCTTCCTTGTACCTTTCGTAGATTGCTCTTTTCTGAGCTATATGCTCTTCCAAATAGGGGTACTGTCCTCTCACTACTCCGGCAATCACATTGCTCATTCGATAATTGTATCCCAATTCCTCATGCTGATACCAAGGGGCATCTTCTCTTGCCTGTGTAGACCACTTTCTTACCTTATTGGCCGCTTCTTCATCATCTGTCAGGAACATCCCACCTGAGGATCCTGTTATAATCTTATTCCCATTAAATGAGATTGCATTATAGTTGCCAAAGCTTCCTGTCTGTACTCCCTTGTAAGTTGCGCCAAGAGATTCTGCTGCATCTTCGATAATCACTGCTCCATGTTTGTCGCAGATCGTTTTAATCTCATCAATTTTGCCCGGTGTGCCATATAAGTGTGCCACAACTACCACTTTTACCTCTGGATAGATTTCAAATGCCTTTTCCAAAGCAACCGGATCCATATTCCACGTATCATATTCCGTATCAATGAATACAGGATCTCCACCTTCATATTTCACAGGATTCACCGTAGCATCAAAGGTTACGTCTGAACAAAATACTTTTTCACCCGGTTTTACACCGGCTAATTTCACTGCCATATGCAAAGCCGCTGTTCCTGCCGAAAGGGCTACCGCATACTTGCACCCGATTTTCTCACAGGTTAGACGTTCTACTTCATTAATATTTTTACCCACTGTTGACATCCAGTTCGTCTCATAAGCCTCGGTAACATATTGCAGTTCCGTTCCATGCATGGTCGGTGATGAAAGCCAGATTTTATTTTCAAATATTTCAAACTTTTTCATATGTCTCTTCCTCTTTATCTTATATTTGCCTTTCCTTAGCATACAATTAATTATGTGCAAAAAAGACAACCTGCATTTAGTTGCCATAGTATTTTCATTATTTTATCACTTGTGGTGTAGAAATGCAATTTATTTGAGCATCCTGGTCGGGTAAATTTACTGTAGGAAATTAATAGACAGAGCATCCCTGAGATATGTTTCAGAATCAAAGTTTTCTCCATCATTATAACCTTTTTATTCCTTTTTACAAACCCCAAATGTGGTTTTTGATAGAGTAAACTTACTGTCAGTTGGAGAGTCGCAGAAGATTCCCTGCTATGGACTTGCTCAGATCGCTTTTCCATAGTCTACTTCTCCTGCATCGTTTTGTCAAATACCTCCCAGTTGCTCCCGGATCGCCAGCTTTTTTCGAATGTCTATACTCGGGATGGTTGCCTGCATTTTTTCGATGTATACCCTGTCATTGTCATGACGGTGGAGCAGCAGTTCCCTCATGTATCCCCTGTTTGGACGCACGGATATCCCTTCTGTTCCTGTTGCTTCTTCCTGTTTATGGTTCCGGCGGTACTTTACCAGTTCCAGGATCTTTTCTTCTCCGTAATCTTTCACATAGCATCTCAACTGACACATCGCATCCGCTCCAGCTTCACTCCAGCCCATTGGACGGGAACTCATCCGGTCGGAATACATATGACTCACATGTCCTTCTGCGCTGCACCCATAGACATTCTTATCCCGCATTCTTCTGACTGCGCTGTCCCAGTTATTCAGCAGGTATTCTTCACAGTCATTCACTGCTTTTTCGTTCGGTGCACATTTCCGAATAGCTCTTATGGTCTTCACGAACTTTTTCTTCTTTCCCTTATACAGGGCTTTCCACAGCCGCCCTTTCGCTTCCCCTGCTTCATCCAGCATCTGGTTGGCTGCCTTGTTTATGTATTTCATCATGTGGAACTTATCCAGTACCGGAACTCCCTTTTCAATGTATTCCGCCCCTGCTTTGATCCATGCTCCGCCATCTCCGCTGATATATACCGCTTTCAGATACCGGCTCTCATAGTTCGTGTCAATGTATTCCTGCATTCTCTCAAACAGATGCCTGTTTGCTTCCCCTCCGCTGCAAAGGTCTCCCAGATAGAAGACATTCTTCAGTTCCTTCCGTCCGGCCTTCTTTTCCTGACTTTCATACAGATACAGCAGTTTCCCGATCATGCTGCTTTTCTTCTCTGTTCCCGTTTTATCCTGCTTGTGGATGTGGTCTTCGTCTGCCTCGATATAAAGGTATTCCACACACTTTTTCTTCTCCGGTTTCGGGAAGGGCAGTTGTGTCTGGATCCCATGTACCTTATCCATGACCGCTGTCTTGCTGATCACCGAATCTTCTCCCAGCACTCTGGATGCACTCGCATAGCTGGTCTTTACCGCCTCTGCCAGCACCTCTGCTTCCGCACGGCTGCTCAGCCTTTCATGGGCATCCAGTTCCATCCATTCATCCAGAAGATAATGGCAGGTCCCGTCCTTACGGCTTCGGAACAGCGTGTGGGTAAAACGAACCGGTCCCACTGTAGTCAGCAACTGGCGTTCATCATGCCTCTGGATGGTATATTTTTCTGCTCTGGAAATATCCTCACACAGCATACGGTTCATGTCGGTGTACAGGGCTGCCATGTGCTCTGCCGCAGCCTTTCTAGTAGCCTCTGCAATCTGTTTCTCGTACAACTCCATGTCTTTCATCCCGGAGGAGAGAAAAAATTCATCCGCCTTTTCAAAATCCCTGTACAGCTTTTCTGCTGAGTATGCTATAATGTTTTTCATGAGAGTACCTCCATCGACTGTGTTTTAGATTCTAGACAAATCCATTATAACAGAGATGTTGGTGCTCTCTCTTTTTCTTTTATTCAACTGACAAAAACTTTACTCTATACTATTTCTACTTGTTGGTCTGCTCTTGGGTCAACTCTTTAATGCTCTTCACCCATTCCTCAAGGCTTTCAGCCTTGATTGCTTTCTTGAACCAGTCCTGCAGAATTTCCAGGTTCTTCTGGCTCTGAACCTTTTGAAGGATGCCATCCGGCACCTCGCCAAATTTAGCTAAAACCTCTATAAGCGAATTGGCCGTTCCCTGTGTTATTCCCTCTGCAATTCCTTCATTCCTTACAAACTCATCTTCCGTAATTCTATCCATGCGCGCAAGATTCTTATAGAACATCCTTATACGCATTCTCTCTAAGAGTCCAAATTCTTTCATCGTTTCAATCGCCTCCCGAATTCCTGGGTTCTTGGTCTTTGCCATCAGCATATTCAAATCCTCCTCTCCCTTCGCATTTAGAAATTCCATCCATTCCGCCACCGGACCACTTATCGTAACGTTCCCTTTAAGCTAACCCCTGAATGTACGCTTTTGACCAGTAGAATAACTGCCGCTTGTCCCAATGCATCTTGTTTTGCAGTTGTATTTCAATTGTTATTCTGCTTCCATCTCTCAGCTCCACTAAGGCATCCACAATCCCCTGTTTTTGCTTCGAATGCTCTCGCCACAGAAATGTATTTATCATCTTAGAAGACTTTATTTCCGTTAGGGGAATTCCCGTGACATCGCTGATAAAGCGTTCGCGGATGGTCTCATTTTCCAGTAGTTGCCGGAATGCGAAATCGCTCTTCGGCAGGATAAACTGCGCTTGCTTCGTTCTTCTCATGTGTCTCCTCCTGTCGTTGGCAGGAAGAGCCCAGTAAATTTGTCAATTCTTTTTGCTTTTTACCGCATATGTAACGTATTCGAAATCTTTTCTACTGGCACTAATTACAATCCTTCACCACATGCACTCCTTGTCCTATGACCTGATTACTAATCTGCTTGAATCCTCCACCTTTCACAAACACATTATTACATTTCACATTGCTGTTTATATTATAGATTAAATTATCTTGAACCGGATTATCCTCCAGAATACTGTTTTCTATGTTCAACAAACCATCTGACACTTGAATTACTCCCTCAGCACAATGATTTTGCGTAAAGACAGAGGATGCAATCGCGATATCCGATTCCTCTGCCTTACATGCAACACTGCAACAGCCTTGTAATTTTCCACCTTCTATGCATACCTTTCTGCACTGATGTATAAAAATTCCTTTTCTGTCCCTTGCCTCAATTTCAATTTGTTCCAGGTTTATTCCAGCGCAATTGTCAAATCGCAAGATTGGTTCTGCTTCCACTTCCTCCGGCACACAATCCTGCTGCTTAAACGAAATGCCATGCAATGTAAGATTCTTGCAATTTCGAAAACACAAACCATCTCCACCATACAATGTGATTATCTTGTGTTGTCCTTCCACCGTCAGATCTTCAACATTTTCTACTATGAGCATATTTCCCCTATATATCGGGTCACAGACAGCATGAACATTCTCCGTTTCCAACGGCGTAATAGAGCAATCTTCCAGCAGCTTAATATGACTGCATCTACCCAGCTTTTCTGCTAATTCCTCGAATGTATAGACTTCTGCATAATTTTCTGAACACTCAGTGATTTCTTGTGTTTTGGGCATACGCTTCTCTATCTCATATGTTTCATCATACGCATACTCGAATTCATGCAATGTATAAAAAATATATTTAATTGCATCAACGTAATCCTCTGCACCGTTATAGTCCTGACATATTTTTTCCAGACAAATTTCCGGTTCTCCTCCTTCAAACCGATAATATTGATCATTCTCTCGAATTGCCCGCTCAACATATTCCTCAAAAGATTGCTTAACCTTCTGACATCCCATTTCTACACTTTGCGCATCCCGAATGAATTTTAGCGTTTTTACCTGCATAATGCCCAGCGTCATTGGACGTTTTCCCAAGAGAAATATGATATTTTCACCCCAGCGCTGTGTTTTCGTCCGATTAAAGTTTTCATAAATCATAATGGAATAGATGACTCTCTGCAAATAATTTCCGGGAGCGATTTCATTGACAATGGAATCATATTTCTCCCTAAAGGCATCATACTTGTCCAAAATGTACTTTTTCTTCATTTGCTGTGTACATACCTTATTCTGACGATTTTTCGCGGATCGCCCAAATGTTCTGATGACAAACTGATACGCCAACGCCAGGAATACCAACCACAGCTGTGTACGAAATTCTTCTACTGTAGGGAGAATCCCCTTTCCCGGCAGAACCAAGGCATATTGCACCGCAAATGCCAGTATCGTCCCCATCATTGCCACCTTGAATTCATAACCCGGATTATATAATTGCCTTTTACCGGAAACGACCGTTATCATAAATCCTCTTACAAGGTAGTAGCAGGGAACGATATAAACCGCATTTTGAGCTAGCTGATTCATTTCAAAATATTGTAATGCCGCAGCAATAAGCAGCATATAGATTATGGGAGCAAAAACATTGTACTGAATATTTACAATCAAAGAGTCCTTGCTGTCTTTGCCAAATACAACATTCTGATAACCCTCACCACTTCCCGTAATATGCTTATCAGCAAGCATCTCTCGTCCGATTATTCCGGTTAATTCATAAAAAATAAAGGCACATCCAAAGCAAAAAATAACTACTGCCACGAGTTTTCTCCTTATGTAAAAGCAAAATACCACCAACAGGCGCACACCTATTGATGGTATTACATTTGTGCATAGCAAACTATATACTTCTTTCCACCCTTTTCCCACAAATGCTATTCCCAAATAGCCTTATAAGAAAATTGTAGCATTCATGTGGTTTTTGTCAAGAAATTTCTATTTCTGCTTGTTGGTCTGCTCTTGGGATCAGCATATTCAAATCCTCCTCTCCCTTCGCATTTAGAAATTCCATACATTCCGCCACCGGACCACTTATCGTAACGTTCCCTTTAAGCTAACCCCTGAATGTACGCTTTTGACCAGTAGAATAACTGCCGCTTGTCCCAATACATCTTGTTTTGCAGTTGTATTTCAATTGTAATCCTGGTTCCATCTCTCAGCTCCACCAAGGCATCCACAATCCCCTGTTTTTGCTTCGAATGTTCTCGCCACAGAAATGTATTTAGTGTCTGCTGATTAAACCGTTTCCGGTTCAAAATCAGCAGACACTAATTATCAAAGTTTATTTTTTAAATTGGTACGTCGGTACGATCTCCTTGATATCCTCGCGGATCCGATCCGTCTCCGCATAGGCATCCTGATAGATCTTGTCCAATTGCTTTTTGAAAACATCATCATCAAATTCAATCGGTTTTCCGATATAGATCATCTTGTTGGCAGTCTTCTTCAATCCCTCTTCGTTCATGAGAAGTTCTTCGTACATCTTCTCTCCGGGACGTAATCCGGTGAATTTGATCTCGACATCCTCACCCGGCTTGTATCCGGACAGTTTGATCAGGTTCGTCGCCAGATCTACGATCTTAACCGGCTCTCCCATATCCAGAACGAAGATCTCCCCGCCTCTGGCATAAGCTCCTGCCTGCAGCACCAGCGATACCGCCTCCGGTATCGTCATGAAGTAACGGATAATGTTCGGATCCGTTACCGTAACAGGACCGCCTTCTGCGATCTGTTTCTTAAACAGGGGAATGACACTGCCGTTACTACCCAGTACATTACCGAAACGTACTGCCACGAAATTGGTCTGTGACTTACGGTTCATCATCTGGATCACCATCTCACACATTCTCTTGGAGGCACCCATGACATTCGTAGGGTTCACAGCCTTATCCGTGGAGATCAGTACGAATTTCTCCACACCGTACTTGTCCGCTGCCTGTGCGGTACGATAGGTTCCGAAGACATTGTTCTTGATTGCCTCGTTGGGACTGACCTCCATGAGGGGCACGTGCTTATGGGCTGCCGCATGGTAGACGATGTTCGGACGATATCTGCGGAAGATATCCTCGATGCGTTCCGTATTGCGGACAGAGGCGATCAACACTACCAGATCCAGTGTCGGATACTTACGGATCAGCTCCTGCTGGATCGCATAGGCATTGTTCTCATAGATATCGACGATGATCAGCTGTTTCGGCTGATGACCGGCGATTTGCCGGCACAGCTCGCTGCCGATGGACCCGCCGCCACCGGTGACTAATACGACCTTATCCTTCACATAGTTCAGGACTTCTTCCGTATTGATCTCTATCGGATCTCTTCCTAAGAGGTCTTCGATCTCCACTTCTTTTAATTTGGCTACCGAGACATCGCCATTGATCAGCTGATACATGCCCGGGAGCGTACGCATCTTGCATCCGGTCTCCTTGCAGATATCCAAAATCTCTTTTTTTACCTGGGTATTGGCAGAGGGAATGGCGAAGATGATCTCATCCACACTGTACTGTCCTACGGCATCTGCGATCCTGTCTCTGCCACCGACGATAGGCACGCCACGCAGGAATTTCCCATGACAGCCGGGATTATCATCGATGATGCACTTCGGATTGAGATTCAGATAGCTGCTGGTCTCGATCTCTTTTAAGATAGCATTCGCTGCTGCTCCGGCGCCGATGAGCATGACATTGCTGCCGTCCTTCTTCGTCCTGAGTTCCGATCTCTTGGAATTGATCAGACGTAAGATCCGGTAGCTGAACCGGATCACTGTAGTCAATCCGAACAGTAAGAACCAATAAATTACATAGTAGCTGCGCGGCATCTTCTGGTTCAGGATATGGCACAGGATCATCTGTGCTATGCTTGAACAGGTGGTAGCAAATACGATATTCAGTAGTTCCGTCGCACTGGCATAGCGCCATACACTTTTGTACAGCTTCCACAACGCGAAGAAGACCAATGTCAATATGATATTGTAGACAATAATATTTTCAAATTTGATCAGGTATTCCTGAGGGATGCCCTCGAAGCTGAAATCAAAGCGGATATATAATGCAGCAAAGGATGCCACAACGATAGACATGATATCTAATAAGATCAACGCGATAATTCTGTTGATGGGTATTTTCAAAAAGTTCTGTTTCATCTTTTTACTTCCCTCTCGGCACACACAAAAATAATCATAAGTTATTTTATTGTACCACGCAGGGAAGTAAAAAGCAATTTTCACATAAGAATCCACAAAAAAATTAAGAAATCCTCCCTGCAGCCCGGGAGTTTGACACTTCTTTTTTAACATTTTAATGCAAATCCTTTATTTAAGCCATCTATGTCTTATTTTTTGTCAAATTTTATGTTTTTATAGTGCTATTTTGTACGCTTTGTTGTATAATAAAGAAAATGGATTTTATTTATAGGAGAAAAGCGTTATGTATGTATCTATCACTGGAAATAAAGGTAATCAGGATGTTTATATCAAGCAGTCCTACCGCAAAGATAACGGTAAAACTTCTTCCCGCATCTACAAAAAACTCGGGAAATACAATGATCTTCTGGCACAGTTCTCCGGAGACGAAACTGCCATGATGGACTGGGCGAAAAAAGAAGCGGAAAAAGAAACTCTGCTCTACAACCAGCGCAGGGAAAAAGTTACGGTTTCCTTTTCCCCGCTTGCCCGTATCCCACTGGACGAAGAGCGGCTCTTCAACGTCGGCTATCTGTTCCTGCAGCAGCTCTGCACCAATCTGCGGCTCGACAACATCTGCAGAAATATCCGTAACCATCACAGGTTTACTTACGATTCCCATGCTATCCTTACGGATCTGATCTATGCCAGGATCCTTTCCCCTTCCAGCAAGCTCAGCAGCTTCTCTTACTGCCAGTCCCTTCTGGAAGCGCCGAAGTATTCCCTGCAGAATCTTTACCGTTCCCTTTCCGTTCTTGCAGAAGAATCGGATTACATTCAGGAAGAGCTTTACCAGAACTCCAACTTTGTCCATCCGCGTAACTCAAAAATTCTTTACTACGACTGCACCAACTATTATTTTGAGATTGAAGCGGAAGATGGCATGAAAAAGTATGGCAAAAGCAAGGAACACAGACCCAATCCCATCGTGACCATGGGGCTTTTCATGGATGCAGACGGCATCCCCCTTTCCTTTGACCTGTATCCCGGATACCAGAACGAACAGCTCACCCTGAAGCCTCTGGAGACGAAAGTGATCCGGGATTTTAACTGCAGCGAGTTTATCTTCTGCTCCGATGCCGGGTTTGCCAGTAAGGGCAACCGCTTTTTTAACAGCTTTGGAAACAGGTCTTATGTGATCACATATTCCCTGAAAAAAATGAAAAAGGAAGAACGTGAGCTGGCGCTCCTGCCGACACAGTTCAAGGTTCCGGGGGCAGATAAGTTCATAGACATTTCCACGCTGGATGAAACCGACCCCGAAGTGTACAACACTGTTTATTACAAAGAATACCCCATTGTCACGGGAGATATGGACGAAACTGTTATCATCACATACTCCCCGAAATACAAGGCATACCAGCAGAGGATCCGGGCTGGTCAGATCGAACGTGCCATCAGGATCATGCAGTCCCCGGATAAAGCCAGGAAAGGAAAAAATCCTAACGATCCTTCCCGTTTCATTCAGAAAACAGCAGTTACCGGTGACGGAGAGATCGCACAGAAACAGATTTTTCAGCTGGATGAAGAGCGTATCCGGGAAGAAGCCATGTATGACGGTTTCTATGCAGTGGTAACGAACCTGGAAGGAGATATCCGTGAAGTCATCAACATCAACAGACGCCGCTGGGAGATCAAAGAAAACTTCCGGATCATGAAAACAGAATTCGAAGCAAGAACTGTTTTTGTAAGACGGGAAGACAGCATAAAAGCACATTTCCTGACCTGTTACATCAGTCTTCTGGTGTACCGACTGCTGGAAAAAAAGCTTTTAGAAGAATTCACCTGCAGCGAAATTTTGAAGACACTCCGGGAAATGAATATGACCCTGCTGTCCAAAGACAGCGGCTACATTCCTTCCTACAAACGCACGAAACTGACAGATGCCCTGCACACAGCCTTCGGTTTCCGAACAGATTATGAATTCATCTCGAAGGCAGATATGCGGACAATCATCAAAGAAACAAAACAGAAAAAATAGCACAATTTACAAAATAGTACAATATCGATGCAAAAGCCAAAACAGCCACACCCCTGATAAACACCGGGGTTATGGCTGTTTTGGGCTTTATAAAGTGTCGAAGATGGGATTATATTCCCAGCAAATATCATGTGCAAGTAAATTTAAATATAAAGCTATAAATTCTTAAGAAAACAACGGATTTACATATCAAATAGACAAACCCGATACAACTATTCATACTTGATGAAAAAAGGAGATTTACTTATGAATACTTTAAACAAATACACTGCAGAATATATCAGCTATTGCGAATATCGAAAACGTCTGAATTTCAAGACATTGAAAGCATATCGGATCGATTTAAACCAGTATTCTGTATTTTGTAATAGCTCCATGGATTTTCTATCAAGAAATACACTGGATCTGTATATTACAGAATTGCATAAACACTACAAGCCCAAGTCTGTCAAGCGAAAAATTGCCAGTCTGAAAGCATTTTTCCATTATCTGGAGTACGCAGATCTTTTAGTACCGAACCCTTTCGACAAACTGGACGTACATTTCCGTGAAGCCAAGCTCCTGCCCAAAACTATTCCTTTTCATTCCATTCAAAAGTTCTTGTCTGTACTCTATGCACAAAAAAATCAGGCAGCCTCCACTTATCAGTTGAGGTGCTGCCTGCGGGATATTGCCGTGATTGAGTTGTTATTCGCTACAGGAATGCGGATTTCCGAATTATGTTCCCTTCGTCCGTCGGATATCGATCTGGAGAATAACACTGTGCTGATATACGGAAAAGGATCCAAAGAACGCATCCTGCAACTCGGTAACCCTGAGGTTATTTCTGCCTTAATGTTGTATCAAGATTCATTCAAAACAGATATTTCTGTCTGTGGATATTTTTTTGTCAATAAGCAAAAGCATAAATTATCAGACCAATCTGTCCGTTTTATGATCAACCGCTATGCCAATCTTGCCGGAATAGAACAGCATATTACTCCCCATATATTCCGACATTCCTTTGCCACCCTGTTGCTAGAACAGGATGTCGACATCCGCTATATTCAGAAAATGCTTGGACACAGTTCTATCAGCACGACAGAAATCTATACTCATGTGTCCAGTGCTAAGCAGAAAGATATTCTGGTAAATAAACATCCTAGGAATTTTATGGTAGTCAATAAAGGATAATTCTTAATTATCGATCGCAAACGGTTAAAAGGAGATTGATCATGAGTTATTATGTTTGGGTAGGCCCAAGAGATGTGGATTGCTTTTCTGATACGCTTTTTTCAGAAAAAATATGTTATTATTCTGACTCAAATCCTCAGGAAATTCGTAAAGAGAATATATATGGAGATACATTTAACAAATTTATATCTAATAAAATGACTGAAATTTTATCCATTCACCCGTGTGCTCAGTTTATATTTTATAATCCTAAAATAGCCTATAGCATAAACCATTCTTTGCAACAGCATATATTGTGTCTTAATGATAAAAATTTGCTCGATATGTTAAGTGATAAAATATATACACGGTATTGGCTTAACCGCTATGTTCCTGTTTTGCCATCTACTATCGTGGATTCTCCTAATTTATTGTTAGATGAGCTCGAAACTAACTTTATGGTCTCTGAGCAATATATTGCTCAGAAAAATAAGAGTTCTGGTGGTTTTGGAACTTTTATAATTTCCAAAACAAATCATATGATCGAAGACATAAGAAATAATTATAAGGAGCTTTTTATTGTTTCTCCTTATATAAAAAATGGTTTTTCTGTGAATATAAATGCGGTTATTGGTTCAGAATGCACTATATTTTTTCCGCCTTCAATACAAATTACTGAAGTTAATGCTCAACGGATCTTATTCCATGGAAGCGATTATGTTACGGCTCAGAAACTATCTTCTGAAATACTCAAGAAATTAAATAGTTACACATCTATTATACTAAATCATATTAAAAAAATGGGATATTTAGGTATAATCGGCCTTGATTTTCTTGTGACCGAAACAGAAATTTATTTTCTTGAAATTAATCCAAGATATCAAGCATCAAGTTTTTTGATTAATATAGCTTTAAAGGAATACAATTTTCCTTCTCTTTCACAATTGAACTTGTCTGCTTTTAGTAACATAAAAATATTAAATGAAAGTATTAAAAATATATGTATAAATTATAGCTTTTACAAGTATATATTTACCGAAGGAATGAAACACCCTGACTATGTGCGCAAAAAAGTCAACAAGTATTCAAGTATATATCAAATCATTACTGATGGCTGGACATATAGTACAGCTGCCGAAAATGACGCTTATTGCTATAGCATGATTTTTAAAACAAATATATGTTCTATTAGTCCTGATTTTCAATGCAATGTTTATTCTAATATATCTGGTGAAGAAAATTATTTGCATCGAAATATGAATACGGATATTGGTCTCAAAATTGCACTTTTGAACCAAGGTTGCAATATTTCCGAAGAAGCATCCAATTATTTAAAAACAAAGGGAGTTATTAAGAAAGCAGTTTTTAGTGCAATTGATTTTCGGACAGATAATGGTCTCCCACTAAATGTACCAATTAACTTAAAATTTACGGAACTGTCCCCTTTTAGTATACAAATATGTAACAGTGAATTAAGTCTTTTTTATTATAACAATAATATTTCAAAAATAACTATTGAATTAGAACCTGATTGGTCCGATAAGGTCACAAAAAGTGGAATTCTTTATAATAGAATTGCCTATCTCTCAACAGATAGAATTCGTCTAAAGCATGAATCAATATGCACGTTTAAAAGCCATGGCAAGGGATGCTTTTTTTGCAATTTACCGGCAAAACAATTAAATCTTTCAATGGAAGATTTTGATGAAGTATTGGATTACCTTATGTTCAAACCAACATTTCGGCATATTCTTATAGGTGGTGGTTCGGGTGAACCTATTGCCGAAAGCGAAAACATAATAATTCTTGCCAGAAAAATACGTGAGCGAAACAAAACAATTCCTATATATTTGATGAGCCTTCCACCAGCGAATCCACAAATACTTTATCAGTATAAAGAAGCTGGAATAGACGAGGTCGCATTCAATATAGAAATCTGGGATCGAAATTTGGCTGAAAAACTAATGCCTGGTAAAGGAACAATCCCATTAAAACAATATATTGATACCTTAAAAGTGAGCACTAGTCTTTGGGGAAAAACAGGAAATGTCCGTTCAGCTCTTATTGTAGGTTTAAATTCTCAAAAGACATTATTGGAAGCTATACAATATCTGTGCCAACTGGGTGTCCAGCCAATGCTTTCTGTTTTTAGACCTATGATTGGAACCAAATTGGAAAATACTGTTTCTCCATCCAATCAAACTTTGTTGTCTATTTATAACAAAGCGACAGATATTTGCTCCGATTATAATCTTGAACTAGGGCCGACCTGCAAAGAGTGCAGAAATAATATGCTCGCTTTATGAGTTTGTATAGGTATATTGGATGAAATCTTCATCGATATTAGAAGGAATATTTCCAAAAAGGATGTGTTTAATTTCTGATATTTCCACATCGTTTTCGGATATATTCTTTCTAAGTATTTGCTCTTTCACGGCATTTTTTTCATGATCTTTTCTTAAATTTATTTGTTCTACTTGATCCTGCTTTATTTGATTATCCAATTGGATATTAATCAATTGTTGTCGTTCGTTTTCTATTTCTAAGTGCATTTTTTTAAGTTCCAATTTTTTTTGCTTTTTCATTGTTTGAAGTGATATCCTTTTTTCTTGTAATGTATAATGTGCAACCAAAATGGAATAAAATGCACCAATCGTTGCGATAACGGCTGGCAAAGTGTCTTGGATCAGAACTAAAAAGGCTTCTGCTGAATTATGTCTACAGTTTATTTGATGCTCTCCAGCGGGCGACTTATACAGTTCTATAATTTCCTCCATTGTTGAAAGCAATATTCCCAATTTTGTTTGTTCTTCAGGAAAAATGTTTGTAAAAATATTAACTTCCAACGTAACCACATTTCTATTATTATTGCTAAGTAGGTAACCCTCAATTTCTCTTTTGTATGTTGTAAAATTATACAAAAGCCCCGCATTCATATCAGTAAAAGAAATGTGGGAGTATATATACGAAATAATATCATAGCGTTCGTGATAGCTGAATACACCATATGTATATATTAATTTACACAAATATTTTATTTTTCTAAAATCAATTTCTGCAACGCCTTCCAATATTCCTCGTAGAATAATCTCTTTTGCTTCCTCTTTTTTGTTTAAGTAAAAATATATATTAGCCAAAGGGAAATATTCTCTATTTTCGGTATAATAATTTATAAAATGCGGTATTAATTTTAAATATTCATTAGGCGAAATAAGACCATTTTCGTTGCAATGGGATGTAATATAAATATTATCTTTTGTTTCACTCAAATACGTCAATAAACCAAATGCATAACATATTTGCGAAAAAGGTAAAATAACCTTATCCATCTTAACATCTTCAAACACAGCATAATCAATATTTAAATCTGTAAACTTAACGTTTTCTATGGATACACGGGAAAACAATGTAGCTTCTAAAGTGCAGGAATAAAAAGTAGAATCTACGATTCTTCCATCTATAAATGCAGTATTGTAGAATACCGAATGTTCAAAATAGTTATTTTTGATTATGAATTGGTTAGTAAACAAGCTGTCGTTAAAATTGCTATTAGAGATATGTTTATCGGTTGCATCTCCAAGAAACTTACTTTGAATAAAAGAGCATTCCTGAAAATTGGCATTATTTATGCTACATTTTTCAAATATGCAAGCGTTGAAAACGGATCCTGCTGCAGCTGAATTTTCAAAAATACACTGATCAAAAACCATTCCGCTTGCACGTGTTCTTTTAAGACTTTTCCCGGAGTAATCAGCCCTACTCGTTCCTCCCACCAAAACAGAACCATCTTTTTTAAACTTATTTTTATTTTTGCAATGCTTTCGTAACTCTTCAATTGATTCCTCTAATTTATATGGAGAAATATTATTTGATAGTATATTTTGCATTGTTAATATCTCCTTTTAACCGTTTGCGATCGATAATTAAGAATTATCCTTCATTGAAATATGTTTCAAATTTGAAATTCATCTCACACATCTAATTCTCTAATATATTCCTTCATATACTATATGACGATTTACGACAAAATCTTACAATCTTTTTTCAAAAAATTTTTACCAGTTTTACCCACCGGATTTAATCAGCTTTTCTCTGAACTAATCTAATAGAAGCATATTCTGTCCAAAAGCCTAATTATAATTTAGCACATGAACATCCACGATTTCAAGCTGCATCCGCATCTTTCACAACTTATCCAGGTAAGCATACAATACCACATATTGCAAAAGACATTGATCTTGCCACCGATGTCTTTTCTACAATACGACCGTATCATCTAGCTTATCAATTTTCTCACTCCGCTTACAAGAGCCTGAAAACTTTCAGATGTATTTCTGTTTATATCTATGTACTGTGCTATTCTTTTTGCACCACTGATTTGTTGATGCTCCGGAAGATATTTCTTCAATTCTCTTTTTGGTGAAATAATATCATCCGGTACCCTGTATTGCTTCTTTTTCGCCAAAACTGTAGTGTTTTTCCCATAAGCTTTAGATACCGCCTCCAGATCTCCGAAATACCATGCCTCCAATTCATGACAAGCTATACGAATCAATACCTCTTGCGTTGTATCTCCGCACAATTCTACAAGCTTGCGTTTAAGTTCACGGCAGTCACCGGTATCCTGGTCCTGTACAATTACAAATTTCACTCCCGGTTCCTTCCATGCTCGCAGTTTAATAGGCACAGATTTCTGTAAATCTGATTTTCCTTCATGTGGGACGGTAATGAAACCAACATCCGGAGGTAATATCTTTGGTAATATACCATCCAAAAAGTGTTTCATAGATTCTTCTTCCAGTAAAAAGACTAACTTCATTCTATCCCTCCACCAATAACCCCTGTTTCCATAATGCCCCGGGCAGATCACCCGCTTCACACAGTTTTCTGGCTATCGGATTATCCGAGGCTTTTTTTATTGTGGTAAATCCATCTTTTTTCTGCAGATAATAAATTTCTTCCAGTTCTACCGCATTTAAAAAATCCGGAGAATGCGTAGACACAAACACCTGTCCGCCTGCATTTGCATAATTGCGGAATTCCTCCGCCAGCCCCCCTAACAATTCCGGGTAAAGCTGGTTTTCCGGTTCTTCTATGCATAAGAGTGCATGCTGTAAAGGATCATTCAGCAAGACAAGATACGTGAACATTTTTATTGTGCCGTCAGAAACATATTTTGCTGAAAAAGGATTTTGGAATTTTCCGTCCTGAAATCTTAACACAATATAACCGTCCTGTGTTTCCTGTGCCTCCACCTTTTCGACACCGGGTACCCGGAGTTTCATATTCTCTATGATCTTGTTAAATATATCCGGATGATTGTCATATAAGTATTTTGTTACAACTGATAAATTATCTCCGGTTCTCGAAAGCTGTTCTCCGTATTCTGCTTCCTGACGTTCTCTGGCAGCATCAATTCTAAAATCAGCAACGTACCAATCCTCAATCAAACGGCGAAATGTGGACACAGCTTCAAACTCTTTGAACTGTCCCAACCCTTTAATCGCCAGAATGTCAGGCGAATCCAGTTTTTGTTTTCGACGTTTTGCCAGATTTACATCTTCATAAGAGTTGAGTTTCCCCTCTGCTGCGATTCCTTCCCCACAAGAGAAGTCCAGTACTTTCCAAGGAGACCCTTTCTGTCCTCTTCTAAATCTCAATACTTCTTTTTTTACAACTGCTCTAGCATGCTCATCCAATCCTATGGATATCTCATAGGTAATCAATGGTTCCTCCTCAGAAGCTCTGAACTTAATGGTAAATTCTATATTGCCCTTTTGTTCCCTTGATACCACTTCCTTAAATCCGCCTCTTTTAGCTAATGCTGATCTGACATTACTGTTCAGGCAATCATGTAAAAAGCCGAATACGTCAAAAAAGGTAGTTTTACCAACGCCGTTTTTTCCAAGGAATACAGCCATGTTGGAAATGTCCTTTACTTCGACATCTTTAAAAACCTTATAGTTATGGATTTTTATCGATTCTATCTTCATGTTCTGCTTTTCCTCCCATAGTCAGTCATTAAAAATTCTAAGTCTCTCATGCATTGTTACCGTTATTTCATGCCACATACATGCTATGCCATGATTTTATCACATTTCCGGTATAATTCCAATGAAAGTCTTTTTTTGGATTTATCTTTCACCACATAAAACCGGTCATAGAAGGAAGTGATCTCATACTTCTCCGGATCGAACAGCTCTCTCTGTCCGGAGTCCACGATATACACTACCCGCTCTCCGGACGCCTCATTGGCCGCTATGGTCTCTGCCGTGACGTTTTCATAGTGGTAGCGTTCTTTATACGGGCGGAGTTCCACGCCGTCCTGTACGTTGCTGATGCCCTGATAGTAATGTGCATCGATCTGGTGGGTGTACATAGTCAGGATCTCGCCTAAGGTAGCGCCGGCATCGATTCCCTGGGTTCCGGATAGATGTAATAGGCATCGCAATCGATGGTATGTGCGTAGTCCAGCGCCTGTATGTAGGGATCGTAGTAATACGTCCGGCTGAGTTCTCCCCAGCTGCCAAAATACATCTGTGCCATCATCAGTGCCATCACACCGTAGGCCGCTGCAATAGGCACGGACAGGAGGTGCACCTTCCGGATGCAGCGTGCGATACCGATGCCCCCGATGATCAGGACCGGATAGAATATGATATTGATACGGTTCACTGTCACATTTTTGGTAAGGATGCCTACCCACAGTCCCATGCCCAGCCATGCTAACAGTGCGACATAGGGGTAACGTTCCTTTTTTTCCATTCCCCGGAGTCTGCGGAGGATGCTGACCAGTCCGATGACAAAGAACAGATCCGTGATATAGTACACAGGGCCGAATCTCACCATGGTGTTGGTCACGCTCTTGTCCCCGGAGCCCCAGGTGGTGGTAACGGTCCAGACGATATTCTCCCACAGCTGTTTCCAGGAGAAGTTAGCGAACAGAATATCATCACCGCGGTTACTGGACAGGAACGACGGGATCGTAAAAAGCGGTGTCTCGATTCCGGGCTTTCCCAGCAGGGTAAGCAGCATAGATAAAAATTCCGGCAGCACGATCACCAGGTACAGCACAAAGCAGGCTGCCAGCTCCTTCCAATTTACTGCCTGCTGCCGCAGGAGATAAATAGCAACCACCAGTAAAAACAGCGGTACCGAATAGTCCGCAATTCCGTAGGCATAGGAGCACAGTCCGAACATCATCATGGAAAGGTACAGCAGCGGTTTCTTTTTTAGTCCGGCGATCAGCAGTACTACCGCGATCAGGAACACATGGGGGAACAGGTTGCAGTCGAAGGACCACCGGCTCTGCATATAATGCCAGGGGCTGATGGTCCCCAGGATCAGCACGATCATGCCGGTCCATTTGCCGGCCAGCTGTCTGCCGAAGAGGTACAGTGCCAGCAGTCCCAGGCAGCTGATCACCAGCATTGGCAGTCTCGTGGATACCGTGGAGAATCCCAGGAGCTTAATAAACGGGATCATACAGTAGGACAGTAATACGCTCATCTGGCTGGTACGCCACGCCGTAAAATGCACCGGATACCGCATTCCATAACGGTCTGTACCGTAGTCCGCCAGTGCTTTGGCATCCACGGCAGCCATGGCTTCGTCCTGATGTACGCCGATGGGCGGCGCTCCGAAATGGTATGCCCGGATGACGATAGCCGCCAATAGGAGCAATGCCACCAGCAGCAGCTCTATTTTTTTCGATTCCAATATCTTCTGTTTCCATGGATATTTCAATGAATATTTCAATGAATGAATCCTCCTCATTCCAAATGTTTCACTTTTCTGTGCAGCACCCTTCAATATGTATCTTTTTATCCACTATTTTCCGGGCTGCCTCTGAACAGTCCAATGTGATCTATCGCATGCGCCGGACTACAACAGATCCGGTGTCCACTCCATATCCACGTCACTTCCGCCGCTGCTGCCGCCGTCTCCTCCGGTGCTTCCACTGTCACTGCTGCCGCCGGTGTCACTGCCTCCTGAGCTGCTGTTGTCATTGCTCTGCGCCGGTGCCGGGGTTGCTGCCGGTACCGGAGTTGCAGTGGGTGCCGGAGTTGCAGAAGGTTTGGTGGTACCGGGTTTTGGGGTGGACGGCTTTGTCATAGGCTTCGGGGTTGCCGCGGGCTTCTGAATCGTTCCGGAATTTTTGTTGCCGCCAGCTGTTCCGGTGGTATTGCCTCCGGTAATGCTCTGCCCGGCATTTCCGTCTGTTGTATCGCCTCCGGTAGTTCCCGCTGTGTCTCCGGGTGCTGCCGTATCATGGTTCTCTTCGTATGCTGCAAAAGGATCCTGTTTTGCCATCTCTTTCACATTACCTGCGCTGACCCAGTATTTTCCGTCGAACCACTGGATTTCTCCGTCAAAGATGCGGATCTGGGGTTTTTCAGTGCCTGTCTCTCCTGTGCTTCCTGTTCCGTCGTCATCCGTTGCCATAGTCTCCGGCACCTCATAGGAGGTATATTCCGGCCGGGTCTCCAATCCGATCAGCTCCCCGCCAAATCGATAATCCGCCACGGAAGTCTCCGCACCGGTTCCCTGCCAAAGGCAGTTCTCGCCGGTCGCATCATAAGCGTAGAGAATCAGATCCGTATCATCTGTTCCTTCCAGCAGTTTTTTCCGGATTTCCTCGGAGGGCTGTTCTACCAACGCCTTTCCCTCGGAATCAAAACTGCCGGTATAAGTAATATATTCCATGCCTTCCCGGTTGTTCCAGAGAGAAAATGCATCCAGTCCGCCCTCTCCGGCATGTACGTCACAGGTGTAGTCACCGGTGAGCACACCCTTCTGCATGGTACCCTGTTCATGGGTAATGCTGCCGGTAGCGCAGTCCACGCTCCAGGACTCAAAAGTACCGTTCCAGGCACCCATGTCTGCCGGGGTGGCAGCCCGAGGGGTGGCGGTGTCCTGAATGTCCGCCGTCTCAGCTGTTGTATCGGTTCCCGCAGTCGAAGTCGGATCCTCTGCCCCTGCCACCGTGGAAGTCACGGTCACCAGGCGGATGATGGTTCCTTCCTGACTCAGGAAGCGTTTTGTCTCACTTCCGGTATACCACACTTTGGAAAAACGCTGTCCCTCGCCGGTATATCCCACCTGCGCATAGAATAGCGGCTGTGCATCCCGCTCCAGATAGTAGCTGCGCTGTCCTTCCTTCAGTTTGGGCATCATGGTGGAGAACCAGTCGCCGCTGTCGATGAGATTCACGCTTTCGTCCAGATATTCCGGCAGTTCCAGATCATTTAACATTTCCTGTGCACGGCTGCGGATCTCTTCCGTCTCTTCCTCCAGATTTACACTGAGGCCCTGCAATGTGGAAAATGCATCCGCATCTTCGTAAAGCCGGTAATCCTGTTCCAGCATATCCCGTTGCTTGCGGATATCGCCTGCTCTGCTATAGGCATCTGCCAGTGCGAGGTAATCTGCTCCGGTGAATTCTCCTTTATTATATTTGGTTTCCAGATTAAGGATCTCCAGCTCCAGTTCGGACAGCATCGGCTGTGCTTCCACCGGGGTCACCACATCCTCTACTTCCCCACCGTTGCCGTCTCCGCAGGCCGTCAGGGGAATGACAAGTGCTATGCTTATGGCCAGTGCCATGAATTTTGTTGCTTTTCTTTTCATCTTTTTGTCCTGTCTGTTTTTATCAAATTCTATGATCGTTCTCCGATGGCCGACAGCCGGCAGACTGTTACTGTGCATCGCTGATCAGCTTCCGCAGAAAAGTATCTGCGGCGGATCCCGGCTGGTAAGTTCCCATGTTCAGAACCATTTCCGCCAGTGCATAAATGCTTCGGGCCTGTACCGGTCCGTAGATTGTAATGTCTCTGCCGTCCTTGTTCAGTATTATGTATCCGCGGAACGCATATTCCACCTTGTACTGGCTGGAGGGAAGTCCCACCAGCACGGAAGTATAACGGTATCTTCCGCTCACAGTCTCGTAAATGCTGTCCTGATGGGAACCGTCAGCGTTCGTGCCATAGGCCAGTCCACTGATGACTTTTTCACCACCCTTGATCATGGGATAGGAGGCACGGTTGGCATTGTTCATGACCAGCGTTCCATATTCCTTCAGGGAATAGCCGTTTACACCGCCGTTCAGTAATCTGGCTCTGAGGTCGGTACTGATACCGGTCTTAAAACGAATTCCCGCTTTTCCGGTGATACGGATGGAAAATCCGTGGTAGGTCAGCAGATCTGTCAGCTCCGGCTGTTCCGTCGCCACATAGGCATTGTTACGGTATTCCATGGTCCAGACATACATGCCGATAGGCGCACCGTTGGCATTATAACGATAGACCACTGCTGCCTGTGCATTTCCGTCCGGAAGGGTAACGATGCGGCGGTTATTCCGCACCTGCGGAGTATAGGCGACACCGTCCACATAGATCGCGGCAGCATCATATCCCGACGGCACCTGCAATACCACGTTGGTAGACGAAGTCGGCATCGGGCAGGGGCTTGCCGGCATATTTTCGTAGACCGGGATCTTGAATACAAAGGTATTCTCCAGTGCTCCGGCACTCTCATACAGTTTTTTGATGCTCAGGGCTTCCGTGGTGGGCGCTGAGATGTTCTGCATATACTGGTGGGTATATATCGGGTTGCTGGCTGTGGGGGATACGTTGAATTTCTGTAAATATAAGGTATCCTGGCCCTTCCGTATGTAATTCGCGGAGATTACTTCCGCTCCTCCCAGAATGGAATAGTAGGCTCCCTTCCAGTTATTATTTTTGGCATAATTCAATCCATTGATGATCACCTGTTCGTTGGTGCTTCCGGAGGCCCCCACATTGAAATAATTATAATACCCTTCATAGCCGGGATAAATACCGGAAATCAGTGGTGATGTGCCCTGTCCCTGTTCCTGCAGCACTCTGGCTGCCAGATGGAACGGACTGACCTGACGGTTCTCCTCCGCACCGATGGTCCAGAAAATATGATAGAACTTCATATCCGTTCCGGGCGCGTTCTGACTGCTGTTCATAAAAGTTCCCTCAAGGAAATTTTTAACAGCTTCCTCTGTGTGGTAGCTTTCATTGTACGTCAGCTGTTCAAACTGGAAAATAGCGTTTTCCTGTAACGCATTTCTCGGATCCATATACAACTTCAGTACATCCTCCGATGCAAAATACCAGTTAGGACTGTGCTGTCCTTCCTTGCAATAGTCCCCGTAGCTCTTATAGACCAGACTTTTTCCGCCCTGTAATTCATTGTTTACCACCGTCTGGAAATCCAGTCCCGTATTCTGCCGCACAAAAGTCCAGTTGGGATGCTGCTGTTTCAACGCCTGCAATGCCGGGCGGTAGCTCTCCGGGAACTCTTCGATATCCGCATAGACGCCCGTGGCATTTTCCTCTGCCAGCATCACTTCCGCTCCTGGATTCATGCCATACAGTTCTTCCCATTCCAGAAAACGTTCGTCGGAGCATGCCAGATGATCTCTGGGGATGTATCCTACATAGGTCTTACCGCTGATCTCCGCGGACACTTTTTCCCAGACCTGATAGTCCTCATCCACGGCCACATCCAGGATCTCCGCCATCTGTCCGCTGGTTGCGGTGCCTGCGATTGCACTGCTGTTATCCGCTTCCGAGCGGATCGGCAGCTCATCACACAGATAGACCAGTGCCATAATTTCCCGTTCTTCCACGATCTTCTGCAATGCTTCCCCGGCCTCGTCGATCCATGCCTGATCTTCCTCGTCCAGTGCATGGGTCCGGTAGGTATTGCCCTCGTAGGTAAATATGAATGCCGCCAGGAGAATGGCTCCCAGAAATGCTAATTTTCTTTTCATGAAACTCAATTCTTTCTTTGAATATGTGCTCTTCATATGTGCTTCAGTTTCTTGTGCAGCACCCGGATCCCCTTCGGTGCTATGGCGAACAGTGTATGATAACACTTATTCTTTTTTGTAAGGTAAGGGTTTCTCATAGCGCGCCACCATCCCTTCCGCAGGCTCTTCACGACGCTGCGGTAGAACGCATTGTCCCCGGTCATCTGTGCTATGGGAATATGCAGCATGTAGTCAAGTCTCTGGAAGACACCGAACCGGAAGGCGATCTCCGTCAGCTCCGGGTATCTCGCCTCCACCAGCCGCAGTACCATATCCGCGTTATCGATGTTGTCCGTGAACACTCTGGAGAAGCGGTTTTTATCTCTGGTGTTGCTGTCCGGACGGTAAAATACGTGATAAGTCTGACCCGGAATGCACGCGATCCCGGGAACGATGTTCTCCTCATCCGTCAGCAGCTTCACCAGCAGGTGGAAATCCTCGTTCAGCGCTCCCACCGGGAATTTTCCCTTTGTAAACAGATCCTTTTGCAACAGCTTGGTACAGAAGGAGCAGTCTCCCCGGTGCATCAGCAGCTCTTTTAAGAAATCCTCTGCCGGGATCACCTGTTCTTCGGATACCGGCTCACAGATGTTCGGCAGGATGTTGCCGTCCTGATCGATCTCATCCCTGCCTGCCTGGGCAATGGGCATATGTGTAGTCGCGATCGCCCGGTACAGGCGCTCGTACATATCGGCATCCACATAGTCATCACTGTCCACGAATCCCACGTATGCTCCGGCGGCCTGCGTCAGTCCGAAGTTCCTCGCGGAAGAGGGGCCTCCGTTCTCCTTGTGAAAAACGCGGATACGCGGGTCATTTTCCGCCAGCCGGTCGCACAGCGCCGGGGTGTCATCGGTGGAGCCGTCGTCGATCAACAGGATCTCCAGCTCCGGATAGGTCTGCTTCTGCAGGCTCTCCACGCAGCGGGGCAGATAAGGTATGATATTGTACACCGGCACGATCACACTGATCAGCGGCTGGTTGGTCTCATTACTGTTCACGTTCTGTCCTCTTCATTTCTTTCCGTTAAATATCGATACATCCGTCGCTCCGGGATCACCGGGGCAGGGGAGCAGGGGCCGTCTGTCCACAGCGGCGGGACGGGCGGAGCCGGAAGGCATTGGCCGGGTGCAAGTAGTGCCGGCTCTGCAGATGTGGTACCGGGGGCACCGGTTAGGAAGCCCATCTCACGGCACAGTCTGACCAGTCTCTCCGCGGCGGTCCGTGCATTCCATTCCGTCCGGACGGTCCGCTGCGCCGCTTCTCCCAGTCTGCGGCACTCTGCCGGATCCTGCAGCAGCTCTGCAACGTATTCCTGCAGCTGCTGTTCACAGCCGTCGTGATAGAGGATCCCGTTTTCCCTCTGTCGGATCATCCAGGGAGCCGCTCCGATCATATGATCCGCCACGACAGCGCAGCCGCTGTTCATGGCTTCGTTTACTACCGCTCCCCAGCCTTCCTTCCGGTCACTGGTGACGAGGTAGATCTCCGATTCCTCCATGGCTGCCCGGACCTCCTCCGGGCTCCGGAAGCCTGCGAAGGTGATCTTATCCGTCACGCCAAGCTCTTCTGCCAGGCTGTGTACTTCTTCCTCCAGTTCTCCTCCGCCGATCATCGTAATGTGAAAAGGAATCTCTTCCAGATGTTCTTTCAGATAAGCGGCTGTCTTCACTACCAGCTCCGGATGTTTCCAGTCGATCATCCGCGCCGCCCACAGGATGCTTCCTTTTTTCTTGCGTGAAAACGGTTCCCCCGGCGCATACTCTCTGGTCTCGGGGAAATACCCGAACCGTAGCATTTTCTTCAGATAGGCATGAATGATCCCCAGGTCGCAGGGCACATAGGCTCCGGCACACAGGAAGTACACCGGTGCCTTGCGGTATCTGGTGTGGTCTTTATACTTTTGCAGCAGTCCTCTGGGAGAGATGGCTTTCCATTGTCCTTCTTTATACAGCCGCTCGTTATAGCGGAAGATAGGTTTCCCCGCCGCCAGGCGTTCCCGGATGTAGCTCTCGTCATCGCATCCACCGAAGATCACCACATCAGCTGTCAGGAACAGATGCCGCCATTCCGGTCCGCCCGCAGTCTCTTCGTCTGGATTCCTGCCCATGAATGCTTCCGGGCCGTCCGTAGTCGTACCGTCCGCCTGTACATAGCGCACGTACGGTCTCTCCTCGGTCTGCCATCCCATCTTCACCCGTTCTTCTTCCATGGGCTGGGTCTGCAGAAAGCAAAAGCTTCCTTCCAGGAGTTCATACAATGCGTCGCAGAAGGACAGCTGATGGTGATTAAAATAATTAGAAACGAATACCACCTGCATTCTCAGTCCTGCCTTTCCGCTATCTTTGCATAGATTTCCTGCAATTTTGCAAAATTTTTCTCTTTATCGTGGGTTTTTCTTGCATGTTCTCTTGCATTTTTGGAGCATTCCAGCATTTTCTCCGGGGAACTCCACATTTCGATAATGGATTTTTCCATGGATATTACAATATTTTCCAATTCTGTTGTTTTTAATTCTTTTGAATTGCACGTGTTATTTTTGTCTTTAGCCGTATCTGACGTATTTCTGTTGGTTTCAGCCGTTTCTGTCAGCCGGTGTCCTTCACACCACAGGCCGTCCCTTCCGCCGTCGAAGAGACTGGGGATCCCGCCCACCTCGGTGCTGACACAGGGCACTCCCAACAGCATGGCTTCGCCCAGGGAGTTCGGCGAATTTTCCAGGGAAGAACAGCACAGGAACAGATGACTTCGGAGGAATCGTTCCCGCATCTGTTGTTCTGTCAGTTTCCCTGTGAAATGCACGCAGTCTTCCAGCTGCCCCTCCCGGATCAGATCCCGGAGATACTGTCCGTAGGCGGAGATCTTCAGCTTCTGCTTCAGCGTGTGGTATGCCGTCAGATCATTTCCCGCCACATACACCTGCACATCGGGGAATTTCCTGCGGATCCCGGGCAATGCTTTTAGGAGATAATGCAGGCCCTTCAGCGGATAATCTCCCTGACTGACGAAGATGCTGTGGGGTTCACAGTGCTCCGGGTTCCAGCTGCCTTCATAGAAGGAAGCGCGCAGGGTCTCATTCATAGGATAATACTGTGCTCCGGGATTCCACCCGGTGGTCACCTCCCGGTCCCATGCCGTCCTGCCGGTGATATTTCCCGCCAGACCGATGGCTTCTCTCTCCATCACACCTCTGCGGGCGAATTTCTCCTGCTGGCTGCGCAGGCTGTCCCGTTTCACCAGATCCCGGAAGGTCACTTTGCGCGTCACACGCTCCGGGAGATCAGCGAAATAGGCTTCCGCACAGAGGCTGCAGATCCCCTGGATCCCCAAAAGGATCCTATCCGGATGCGGATAGACACGACAGACCGCCAGCGTATGGGGATATTCTGTACCAAAGCAGTGGATCACATCCGGATCATAATCTTCCGTGATCTTACGCAGTTCTTCTTCCAGCTCCGGCTGGTAACGATCGGGGTGTACTGTGTCCTCGCAGAATCCATAACATGCGATATTGTATTCATCCGTCGCGCAGGGGTTCGTCCGGGGTACCGGCACGCGGAGTCTCCACGGTGCTTCCGCATCTGCGGGTGTCGGGAACGCCACTGCCAGCGTCATGCCGGTGTCTTCCCGGTCCACGATCTGCGACAGCAGTCCGGACAGCCAGCCTTCCTTATTGGAAGCTTCTCTATGCAATGCCTCGGCGATCACCGGGAGCATGATATTGCAGACCCACAGTACTCTCATAAATCAAATCCTCTTTTAATTAAATATCCAATTCAGGTAAGGTAGCAATCTGATCTCCACATCGTACATGCCACGTAACAGCATTACAAAATACAGCAGATATGCCGCGATGACTCCTACAATGCACAGGTTGCGGAACCATCCCTTTTTCGCATTCCATAGCACGCCCGGGATCAGGAAGATCTGGGACTGGATCAGGTAATAGGCCACCCGGGACACCTCCGGGATGAAGGAACCACAGGTATAGAGCACCAGTCCCGCCAGGTTCAGGTAGAAATAGTAACGGTTCCTGCGATCATCCCGGATACTGTCCTTCCAGTAGATCAGGCACAGGATCAACACCGCCAGGCATTTTCCGATATTCACATAGGACAACTGGCCGTTGTCGAACATGGAATCCTTATAATAGGGATAAAACTTAAAAATAAGATTCCGATAAAAGCCCTGTCCAAAGATCAGGGATAAGATCAGCAGGATCCCGACTGCGTAGTGCCATTTTTTCAGTCGTACCCGCGACAACAGATCTGCTGCGATATAGGCCGGAATGATCAGCAGCACCGATTTATGGATCGTGCATCCCAGCAGCGCCCAGAGGATGAACTTGCCGTACTCGCCCCGCAGCACATATTTCTGCGCATACATGGCCAGCGCCAGTGCAAAATAATACCGTACGGAATTCATGCTGTTAAAATAGAAGCCCTGGGTCAGCAGTAAAAACAGGGACACTACGTACCAGTCCGCCTGATCATGCAGCGCTTTCAGGAAGAAAAACACCGTGACCAGCGAAAAAAATCCAAAGATCGGCAGATAGGAGCCCTCACCGAAGATCCAGTGGAACAGCTTCACCAGCCCGACGAAGCCTTTTTCATAGGAGACATGGCGTCCCTGATCGATCAGCTGGAATTTCAGCCAATAGACCCAGTAGTCACCACCCACCGCAATACGGCAGGCCGAGACTCCCGCCAGGAGGCAGAATACGGCGGTCTCCGCCACCAGGTTTCTCGCCTGCTGACGGTCGTATCCCACCGGTGCTCCAGACATCCGCCTGCCCGACAGGTATCCTGCCGTATAGGCGCTGTTGCGCACGCAGAAGCCGAATCCCACCGTTACGAGTGTTAATACAATATATACCAGTGCACTTTTTTCCATGTGGGACCCCCTTCCTGCCTACGATGTCTGTCTCAATTTTCGGCGTGTTTTCTCGCGATGTCCGCCGCGGTTCGCGCGTATTCCCCTGCGATGTCTGCCGCGGTTCAGGCTCAGCCGCGCTTTCTGGCTTCGCGGATGCCGTCCCGCATCCACTGCTTCGCCTGTTTTATTGTCACTTCACTGCACAATGTCCCCTTATGGGCATACAAAAACCGCAGTGCCAGCGGTCCTGCCAGCCTTCCATACAGATAATGATACAGTACACCGCGGTCATGGAAAAATTTCTCATTGTAGCCATGGAACCAGGTGGAATCTCCCGCTTCCTCTCTGCCGATGGTCACGGGCGCGGTATAGACCTGATAGCCTTTCCGGAGGAACTCCGCCAGGAACAGGCTGTCCTCACCGTTGCTGTATTTCGCTCCGCCGCCGAACAGCAGGGAGAATGTAATTCCGGATGCCAGCAGGCTGTCCCTGCGTACCGCAAAGCTCACCGCTCCGTACCGGCCGCAGTTATACCAGCGTATCTGGTGCCTGTCCGTGATATGATAAGTGCGGCGCTCTTCTTCCACCGCAATGTTGAAAATGATCATATCCGCTTCGGGATTGTCCTCGAATTCCCGAAGGATCGCAGCCTCATAGCCGTCCTCATACACGATATCCGCATCTGAAAAAAGGCAGATATCTCCTTCTGCCCGCAAAATAGCCTCATTCCGGCTCCTCCCGATGCCCCGGTCCGGGAAGCTATAGAAACGGATTGTTCGTGCCTCTCCGTTTTCCCGGGATATCTGCATTTCCTCCTGCCCAAGTCTGTCGCATTGGTTGATGATCACCGCATCGGACTGCAGGTTCATATGTTGTACGGTTTCACGAAGAGAAGCGTTCATTACCGATGCCAGTACTTCTACCTTCATGCCTGCTCTCCTTCTGCCTGGGTAGTCTTTGTATGTTCCATTTCTGTATTTCTCGTATTCATATCGTTATCTGCTGTATCGGAACCAATCATAGGGAGAAAATAATAGCTCCGGATCAGGGTCTCATCCGCATTCCATAAAAAGGCTCCGTCCACCTTACAGTCCTGTGCGGTCAGATACTCCAGCACAGCCTCCAGCCGCTTACCCACCGTCGCTCCGGCCGGCACTGCCAACAGGACCACATCCGCCGCCCGCAGAGTCTCTGCGCTCTCAGGGCATAACAGCGGACTGGGAACTGCGATCCATTCTCTGTCGATGGGCTGCAGTTCACGCAGTCTGTCCACGGTCTCCTGCGGATCTGCCTCCGGCAGGGCACCGCAGACGGCGATCTTATGGGCATCCGCTTTCTCCAGCAGATATTTCACATTTTCCGCAAATCCCGTACTTTCCACTGTACCCAGACTGTGTAATCCATACCGTCTGCGGAGAGTGGTCGGGAGCCAGATGCCGTCCCGGGACAGCTCCCATAACAGGAAGATCACCACTACGAAAAACAAGGACAGCACCGCCGCCAGGATCACGGCCCGTACCGGACGCACATCCGGCACCACTGCCTCTGCGAGGTCTCCATGATCCAGCACTTTGATCCGCGTGATCTCCGGCATACTCTCTGCGAACTCCCCGCACATGGTCTCTTCCGCGGCATGGGCCAGCGCAATGCTCTCCCCGGGATCCTGTGTCGTAGCCTTCGTCACCGGAATACTGAAATCGGAAGGCAGGGCAGCCGACAAAGCTTCGATCCAGCGGTCTCTGCCCTGTTCCAGCACTGCCGCAGCACCGGTCTCTCCGCGCTCTGCCGCTTCCTGCAGATGAGTCTCCACACCATCCAGGAATTCTCCCGTGTGGAGCAGGCTGTTCCAGGTGGCTTCGTTGATATAGTAAGCACCGGCCGCATTGGGGTTCTCGACATATTCTACCTTATAAGTGGAAGAAGCCGCATACCCGGGATCGGGCTGCAGCAACACATTTTTGACATAATAACCGCCGCCGAACAGTACTGTACCCAGTATCGTCAGCGCCAGTATTTTCCATAGATTACGGCCCAGCCGCAATAGCAGCAGCCGTAGATCGAAGGGTTCCTTACCATAGCTTGCTTCCATGAGGCTTCCTCCCATATTTTCATATTGTCATATTCTCATACGTTCAGATCAGTTATCGTCTTTTTCCGCACGGCCGTCATACTCTGCCTTGAAAGCCGTCACCTGTTCGCTCTCGACACCCTCCGTGCTGTCCGGCCAGAACAGTACTTTCAGTGTCAGAAGCATCAGCTTCAGATCGAGCCATACAGAATAATTTTCGATATATGTTAAATCCAGTTTTAACTTATCATACGGAGAGGTGTTGTATTTTCCGTATACCTGGGCGAATCCTGCCAGTCCCGCCTTCACCTTCATACGGAAGGCGAACTCCGGCATGACTTCGGTATACTGGGCAATGATCGCCGGACGTTCCGGTCTGGGACCGATGAAGGACATATCTCCCCGCAGGATATTGATCAGCTGGGGCAGCTCGTCCAGACGGCATTTGCGGATCACTTTTCCGATCGGAGTGATGCGGTCGTCATTTTTCTGTGCCAGGCGGGCTACGCCGTCCTTCTCCGCATCGGTGCGCATGCTGCGGAACTTCATGATATAGAACTCTCTCTGACCAATGGTACAGCGTACCTGCTTGTACAATACCGGGCCGCCGTCATACAGCTTGATCGCCAGTGCCGTCAGGAGCATCAGCGGAGAAGTGATCACCAGCAGGATCAGGGAGCAGATCACGTCGATGGAGCGCTTGATGAACCGCTGCTCCATGCTGAGGGAATACTCTCTGGTCAGCAGGATCGGCGTATCAAATACATGTAATTCCTCGGATCCCACCAAAATAACATCTGATATTTTAGGCATTACATACACACGGATGGACTGCGAATAGCAGAATTTCAATATAGTGTTGCGGTCCTTCTCATTAATATCCCAGATCACGACGGCGTTGATCTCACCGTTCTGATACTCACTCAGGATCTCTTTGCAGAGTTCTGCCGCGCCTTTTTTGATATGCTCATATTTCGTGATCTTGTATTTATCCTTACGGCTTTCGAACTTTTTACAGATGTCCGCGATGGGACGATCCCCATGGATCAGCAAGAGTTCTCTGGGCGGGAACGCCGTACGATAGATTTTATTCGCAATATTGGCATAGATGATCACTGCCACGATCTGCAGCACTACCATGAGCAGGAACATATCCGGCGGGAACACGCTACGCGCCATCATACACAGCTCGGCATAGATCAGTACATCCGCCATCAGTGTTGCAAACACCTGGGAAAATATGATCTCCGTATTTTTCATATAACCCAGACGCATTCCACCGTAGGTCACGGAGAAAAAGATCAGGATCACGCTGTAGATGCCGTTCTCCAGCAGGAAGCCGCGGTACCAGATCTTCTGCAGCGGGTCTACCAGTTGGAACTGGAAGTGGAACTGCCACATGTAGGCAAACAGGGCAATTTCCAGGAACAGGCAGATCGCCGACAGTCCTATATTGATCAAGCGCTTGAAGGATTCCCTCCTGCGCAATCTGTTCACATAATAATTACCGTTTGTATTCAACACAAACTCCTCCTATATTCTGCGCTTCACCGCACGTACTGCCCAGAAGCAGAAATGCCAGGCGCTACTCGGCACAGACATTCCCTCTGCCTTACGATACAGATTCCAGATCCTGCGCAGAGCTTCTATCTTGTTGGAAGACAGGGATTTCCCCGCTCTCCGATATTTTACCAAATTTTCATCCAAACCACAAGCTACAGTACCCCCGCGCAGTATTCTCCACCATAACGCGGTATCCTCACTCTTGATCTGCGGCATCTGCAGCTCTTCTTTTGACAGCTGTTCCATGTCGAACATTACTGTGCTGGTGAAGATCGTGGTATTTTTCAAGGCTTCCTTATAATTTATGGTCGTCGGTACATGGACTATTTTCCCCGTTCCTATGCCGTTCTCGTCGGCGAATTCATATCCTGTGAACACAAAAGCAGCCTTCTGCTCCTTCATAAAAGCAAGCTCCCGCTCCAGCTTCTCCGGTACCCACAGATCGTCCGCATCCAGATAAGCCAGGTAACGCCCCTTTGCCTCATTCACTCCCAGGTTCCGCGCCCTGGCGGCTCCCAGATTCGTGGGATGGGTCAGCAGCCGGATCCGCCGGTCTCCGGTCCGCCGGATATATTCTTCGATGAGCTGTCTGCTGCGGTCCGGCCCGCAGTCTTCTATTAACAGCAGCTCCCAGTTCGTATAGGTCTGGGTCCGCACACAGTCAAGCGTCTCTTCGATATAGTTTTCCGCCCGGTATACCGGTACCACTATACTGATCAAATCCTGTTCCATATTGCAATCCTTCTGTTATCTGAATTCTAGGCCGGTTTTATCCGGCTTCTATCCGATTTCTATCTGATTTCTATCCGATTTCTATCAGGTAATATCCTGCTGTGGTCTTCAGCTCTGTGTCTGTCCCCAGGGTCTCCTGCAATTTTTCCACGGTATCCTCCGGCAGATCCCCCGGCAGTAAAATGTAGTCTACTCCTGCGGCCGCCGCACTGTCAAGGCAGGTTCTGAAATCAATGGTCCGCTCACCGGTATTTTCCTCCGTGCGGACATACTCCGGCTCACCGGTCTCCTCCAGATGGTTCATCCACAGATACAGGTCCTCCTGCCATGTCTCGTAGGTGTCGTACGAATAGCTTCCCAGCGCGGCATCCCAGATGCTTCTCCCATACACGGGATGGATGTCGGCACTATATGCCCTGGCCGCCGCCAGGATCTCCTTCGGAGCCCATAGGCTATATTCCGTCTCTCCGCTCTCTTCCAGGTGATATTCCGACAGCTGCCTCAGCGTCTCCCGGGGTGCCTCCACCTGTGTCAGCTGTGTGCCGGTCCGGTCCGATACCGGATTCCCACTCAGGATCACAATTCCCGCCAGGAGCAACGTGGCTGCCACATTCCGGATACTTTTTTCTCTCCACAGGGTATACAGGAACTCTGTACATGCCCAGGCGATCAGTGCTGTCTGGGGCACTGCGGCCCAGATCCATACATAGGAATAAAACGCGGTCTGGTATTTCATCAGGATCACCGCTGTCACCGGGCAGATGCAGGCCAGCGTGATCAGCACCGCATATAAATAGAACAGCGACTGCTTCCCACCGTTCCTTGCTGCTTTGCTTTTCCACAGGCAATACCCCAGATAGAGGATAGCTGCCAGCAGCAATGCTGCATATTTCCCATGCTGCGTATAATCGAGCCATCCGTTCGTGGCGGACTTCAGAAGTGTCATCATTCTGCGTCCTCCTCTCCCGGTGCTGCCTTCACAGCCTGTGTTTTCTTATGATCGCTGCGGCTGCACATTGTCCACAGCCACCGTAATGCCACCCATGCCACCGTCACGAGCAGGCACACTCCCGCGCCGTACAGTGTCCAGACCATACAGGCTTCCGCCAGGATACAGAGCACCGCACCGAGATATTTTCTCTCGAACAGGCATGAAAACAGATAGGGAAGCAGCACTGCCGCACGGATCGTCACTCCCCGGAAACCTCCGTAGAAAATATCAAAGCCGTCCACGCCGGGCATGTAAGTCCCTGCACAGAACAGTATTCCCACTATGATCAGGAAGATATTGCATTTTTCTCTATTATGCTCAAAAAGCACGGCACCCAGCCTGCCGTAAGCCAGGTATCCCATACATAAAGTCAGGCAGGGGATCAGCCGGTATACTACCGTTTCAGGGGCCATACCGCTCCAGTGGCTGATGGTTCCGTACAGAGTAGGCAGGCACAGCAGCTTCAGACGGAAAGACATGCCCTGTGTATACGGTTCCCCCGTGAGGGGATCCACCGTATAGATGCTGTTCTCCTTCAGGAAGGTATTGACGGTCTCCAGCGTCATATCGCCGCCCGTCCACACGCGTTCTCCCGTGAGGATCCATAGCACCTGCAGCAGAATGAAAAGTGCAAGTACTACTGTCAAAATCTGTTGTCTTCCGCTCGTTTTGCTGTTCTCCGGTGCCGGTTTTACGGCAATGGCACTGACCGCTATTGCCTTTTTATGTGCGATCAGGCCGGACAAGATCAATACAAGCACCGCTGCGGCGATCTCCGCCAGCAGCAGCTCCGTTACAGCCAAAAAAGACCACCCCAGCAGGCAGCCCGCCAAATGGGCGACTTCCGTCAGCCCGATGATGATCAGAAAGCCTCTGATCAGTAAATCCGATATCCGAAAAGTCATGTTTTCTCCCGGTGCCCGCTCCGTGGATCCGGGCAGGCTCTCTATTGCTCTGAATCGTTATCATCTTACCATATTTATCGGGACTTGACAAATATTACGTGGCACGCATGAAAAAGCATAAAAAAGCCGCATACCGTAAATCTCTTCCGGCATGCGGCCCTGTCAGTGTGTAAGAAAGAATACTGCATCGAAACGTTAACTTTCCTAATTTAAAAAATTTAAAAAGAATAAATTCAATATGTTACATAGCCTTATAATCCAGTCGGATGTTGTCCGCGATACGTGCGATATACTCGCTGTTCGTCGGTCTGTTCCTTCCGCTGGCTGCTGAATATCCGAATATTTTCTCAAATGTCTCCACATTTCCCCGAGTCCAGGATACCTCAATGGCATTCCGGATGGCGCGTTCCACTTTCTGGTCTGTGGTCTTGAAATGTTTTGCGATCGTAGGATACAGAAGTTTGGTAACGCTGCTTACCACTTCCATATCTTTTCCTGACAAAATAATTGCATCACGTAAATAGTGATAACCCTTCAGATGCGCCGGCACCCCTATCTCCAGCATGATTTTGGTTACATATCTCTCCAGTTCAGAATCTTTTACTGCTACAATATCCAAAACAAGTCCCCCTTTATACTTGTCGAGTATTGCTCTCCTACCGTGACTGACAGAGAAATAATATCATAACTGTCGTTTTTTGAAAAGACTTTTTCTCGTTAAAATATAGTTAAGAAAGCAAAAATGTTACATTTACCCCCTGTTTTGTAACAGCAAAATGCCTAGATTTCTTCCTTTACCAGATAGATCGGTCTGCGTTTTACTTCCATATAGGCTTTCGCCAGATACTGTCCGAGAATACCGGTACAGAAGAACTGGATGCCGCTGGTCATCAGGATAATGCACACCAGGGAAGGCCAGCCGGAGACCGGATCACCGAAGATCAGCTTCCTCACAATGATAAATACGATCATCAGAAAAGCGATCACGCAGAACAGGATCCCGACAAAAGAGGCGATCAGCAGCGGTGCTGTGGAAAAAGCAGTGATCCCGTCTATGGAATATACCAGCAGTTTCCAGAAGTTCCACTTGGTCTCTCCCTTGGCACGTTCCACGTTTTCATATTCCAGCCATTTGGTACGGAAACCGACCCAGCCGAAGATTCCCTTGGTAAAACGGTTATACTCCCGCATGGAAAGGATCGCATCCACCATCTGTCTGGTCATCAGGCGGTAATCTCTGGCACCGTCCATCATCTCGGTCTGGGATATCTTCTTCATCAGATGATAAAATCTTCTGGCGAAAAAGCTGCGGATCGGCGGCTCCCCTTTTCTCGTAACGCGGCGGGTAGCCACGGAATCATATCCCTGCCAGATATATTCGAACATTTCCGGCAACAGGGAAGGCGGATCCTGCAGATCCACATCCATCATGACCACATAGTCTCCCCGCGACTTTTCCAGTCCGGCGAACATGGCGGCTTCTTTTCCGAAATTCCTGGAGAAGGAAATAATATGCACACGCGGATCCTGCTCGATCAGCTTTTTCACTTCCCGCACAGTACCGTCTTTGGAACCGTCATCGATATACAGCAGCTCCAGTTCTATTTCTTTTTCCTTGAAAAAAGGATCATTCTTCGTCAGTTCCCGGTAAAACAGGGCTACACTTTCCTCTTCATTATAACAGGGCACTATTACACTCAACAGGCTCATTACTGGTCTCCTTAGGCTTTGGTTATAAGATTCCACATGACACTATTATACGTTTCTTTCAACATCATTTCAAGCCATTCTTCCCACATCATTTCAAGCCAGGCACTGTACTTTTTTCTTCTTTTGGATTATACTGAATTTATATATGCCTGTCCTTCCAAATGGGGCGTGGCAGAAACGAGGTTATTTATGACTTTTTTTGAAGAATTTTTCAGTAATCATATTTTTCTGACTGCAGCCTGCGGCTGGTTCGTGGCACAGATCCTGAAGACTCTGATCCATCTGATCATTTCCAAAAAATTCGTGGCGGAGCGTCTGGTGGGCAGCGGCGGAATGCCCAGTTCGCATTCTGCTACCGTATGTGCACTGGTCACTGCGACATGCTACGAATACGGTGCCGGCAGTTTCGAGTTCGCCATCTCTCTGATCCTGGCGATCATCGTGATGTACGATGCCATGGGAGTCCGCCGCGAGACCGGTATTCAGGCGCAGGTGCTGAATGATATGATGAAGATCTTCGAGGATATGGGCCGCAGCGAGATTTCCCCTCATGACAAGCTGAAGGAATTCGTGGGACATACTCCTCTGCAGGTACTCATGGGTGCGCTGTTAGGTATTTTCTGCGGCGTGATCATTTATACTTTTGTGATCTGATCAGGGATAATGTTTGATGGATTTTTTGATCGGTAACGCTTTTGATAAATACCGTATTATGGTCGAGGTGACTTTTACATGATTTCTCATAATAATAAAAAACGGACATGGCACAGAGCCGCCGCGCTTCTGCTGTCCGCTTCTCTGTTGCTGACCGCCTGCGGCGCACAGAACAATAATGATAATATTTTCAGTCCGATCCTGCCGGACAACAGTCCTGCTTCTTCGACGGATCCCGATGACAAGCTTCCGGATCCTGTGACGATCGTGGTGGAAGATGATTCGGTGGCACCCGCTGAGGGAATGGTGCGCAGTCGTCTCACCAATGAATGGGTGGATGCCGATGTTGCTGCCACGCGCCCTATTGCTGTCATGATCCCCAATGAGGCTGCCGCGATCCCTCAATATAGTCTGTCCGAGGCTTCCATTCTCTATGAAGCAAATGTTGAGAACCGCATGACGCGTATGATGGCAGTCTATGAAGGCTGGGAGGATCTGGACAAGATCGGCAACATCCGGAGTCTGCGTGATTATTATGCCTACTGGGCATTTGAATGGGATGCGTTCCTGGTGCATTTCGGAGGACCTTTTTTCATCAATGAATTGCTGGCACAGCCGGACACGCAGGATATCGACGGTACCTCCGGCACGGATGAAGGAGCCTTTTTCCGCACCACAGATCGCAACAAGCCTCACAATGCTTATGCTTCCGGGGCCGGTCTGCTGCGGGTGATCGGCCAAAAAGGTTACAGTCTGGAATATCGTGGGCTGTCCGACGAAGAGCATTTCCGTTTTGCCACGAAGGCTGAACCCAATACGCTCGGGCAGTACGGTTCCAAGGCCAAGGATGCCACTTATATCGATATGTCAGGGTGTTACCCTCTGACCAGATGTTATTTTGAATTCAATGAAGATGACGGTCTCTATTATCGTTCCCAGCATCTGTCCGGCAGTACGGACGGACCGCATATCGATGCATTGACCGGCAAGCAGCTGACTTTCAAGAATATTCTGGTGCAGAATACCTTTTATGAAGAGTTGGGCGAGGGATACCTGGCATTCCAATGCCACGACACCACGAGAGATGGCTGGTTCTTTACGAACGGCCGGGGGATTCACGTGAATTGGGAGAAGACCTCCGATTACGGTACCACGAGGTACTACGACGACAATGGTGATGAGATCGTCCTCAATGCCGGCAAGACTATGATCTGCATCGTGGAGGACGGCGATTCCTTCACGTTCCATTAGAGATGTAAATTGAGATTTAGTGAAGAAGCCACGAACGCCCACGGCGAACGGAATGTCCTTCCTCGATGTGA
>OGPR01000043.1_pt1 | contig 153551 bp, 161 predicted proteins | sample 1552981 | NCBI WGS metagenome assembly OGPR01 (sample SAMEA2580260, study PRJEB22360) | human gut metagenome | biome: human gut; feature: human-associated habitat; material: faeces | place: Denmark | collected 2008/2010 | reverse complement strand
GTATATGATATATGTTTCTGTTTCTTCATATACATTTGCGACACGGTATGGTTTGTATTCTTCTACATCAAAGAAAATTGTTCCACCAATGTTGGAACGAAATATTGGCGTTTGTGTCTGTGAAGGATGTTTAGTGTTCCATATTTTCGCAAAATGAAAAATTGCCTCGTTGATAGATTCTAATGATTTTTTCCCTTCTCTTATCAAAAAACGCGAGGTAAGGGCATCAACTAAAAAGCTGGTATATGTGCTTAACTGTCGGTTGGGTTCAAATCCAGATGTTTGTTCCGCACTGCATGAAGCAAGAACAGCATAACCGCATCCAACAAATGTCTCAATAGTTTCTGATAAATCTAAGGCAGGTGTATCGCTTATTGCAAAATATCCTGAATGGCAGCTATCTAAAATAATAATCTTATTTTTGGCAGGTATCTTTTCAATTACGTCAATCAATGATTGAAGATTCAAGTTACCGTCACTCAACGCTAAGACATTTTTTCCTCCGTGTCCAGAAAAATAAAAAATAAAAGTATCTTCATTATCAGTTCCGGAAATTGAGGAATAAAGTCCTGTAATTAAGTCTTTTGTAGTCGCTGTTCCATGATGACCACAAACCATAATACTAGATTCTGATACGTTTAGACCTGCAATAAGAGCCTTTTTTACAGCTTGTACGTCATAAGCGCAAAGAGGTAAATCACAGCATCTATTACTCGTATATTTGCAAACACCTATTAATAACGCTTTTACTTTACTCAAATCTAAACACCTCCTTATGAAATATTGTTTTTCTTGACTCAACTTTTTTATTAAATCACTGTTTTTATACTTTTTTTCTATTTCTCTTCTTATAGTCCTCGTCTATTCGTTTCTTCCAATCTGACTTTAACGGTGCACTGCATCTTACAGAACAAATCGCATCACTGACTACTTCGTAATTTAATGCTGTTCCCTCGCTGTCGCAATTATAGTTAACTGCACGGTCTGCTCCTATGCCAAAATGACTTGCTGTTTCTACTGCATCAATATTTGCTCCCAGGAAAAGAAATTCCCAGCCATACTTTACCTTCTGGCGCTCGATCATTTTCTTGACCTTGTCACTGCTGTAATACCGGCTGGCATTCTCCATTCCATCTGTCGTGATTACAAACATGGTGTGCTCTGGTACATCTTCTTGGCGTGCATACTTATGGACATTTCCAATATGATGAATTGCTCCGCCAATTGCATCTAATAAAGCTGTTGTTCCTCGTACCGTATAATCGTGTTCTGTCATTGGCTGAATATCCTTCACATTTACGCGATCATGCAAGACCTCGCTCACATTGTCAAATAAAACCGTTGAGATCAATGCTTCGCCCTCTGCCTGTTTCTGCTTTCTAATCATTGAATTAAATCCGCCAATGGTATCGCTCTCTAATCCACTCATGGAACCGCTGCGGTCGATAATAAAAACAAGTTCTGTCAAATCCTTTCTCATGTGCCTTTCCTCCCAATTATCTCGCCACTTAGGCGTATTTTAATTACCATCTAAAAATGGCTGCTTGGTTTTTCACCTCACAGCCACATGATAACATTTTCTTTTATTGGAATGGTCGCATGAGAAGCGACATTTTCAAATTTGATATTACTACTTAATGTATTTATTATCCTCCAATGAGGCTCTGGTCAAAGGCAAACAATGCCTCATTAATCTCATAAACATTATAATTGCCCTGTTCAACAAAATACTCTACAATAATGTCGAATTTGCTTGAATGAGAAAGCGCAAAACCTGCTTTTTGAAGCATGTCCTGCATCTCTGAAAGCGGCAATTCCAGCGCTAATGCAAATGCTAGAACTGTTGTCTTGGACGGCTTGTAAAACTTATCGGAGCGAATCTTAGAAAACAATTTTCGATCAATGTTTGCTTTCTTATAGCACTGAGCGTCTGTCATTCCACTCTCATCAATCTTTCGCAGAAGCATTTGCGAAAAGCTCTCATCAAGCTGCTTCAGCGCTTCCTCTAATGTTTTCTTTTTTCTAGGATATACTGCCTTTAGAAAAACGTCTTCCTCACTAGTTATCTCTTCCTCAGTCGCAAGATACCGTGCCTCTTCCGCTGCCCGATCAACATGTTCTTCTACATATCGATCATCTATATAAGACGCAATATCATCAAATAGTTTTTCGCTGATCTGATACGAATTGCGATCAAAAATGACAAGATATACTTTAAGCTCTTGTTCCAATAAGAAAGCTTGAATTGTGTCTACAGCCACTTTTAATGCCTGATCTTTGGGGTAGCCGTATATTCCAGACGAAATCAATGGAAACGCAACAGATTCGCACTCGTATTTTTTTGCAAGTTCCAATGATGTGCGATAGCAGGATTCCAAAAGTTCCTTTTCATGATATTTTCCACCCTGCCAGCGCGGACCAACGGCATGAATCACATACTTGCAAGGAAGCTTATATCCTCTTGTAATTTTTGCACTTCCTGTTTCGCACCCATTTAATGTTCTGCATTCTGAAAGAAGCTCTGGACCTGCTGCCCTATGAATACAGCCATCCACACCACCTCCGCCAAGCAGAGAACTGTTTGCAGCATTAACGATTGCATCTACTTTTAATTTTGTGATATCGTTACGAATAATTTGTAATGGCATACTGCTCCCCCTATCTATTACTTTTCCAATATTTCCAAATACAACCCTTACAGCCTAATCACCTTACTCCAAGCCTTTCTTCCCTGTTCGTCTGTTACCTCTGCACGTATAAATTTCTCCCATGGCTGTACATGGCATACTGCCTTTGTCAGTCCTGTTCCTCTATGACCACGCTCTGGCGCCCATACGGCATTGGAAAAGAAGGAAATGCGGCTGACTGGTGAGCATAGTACTGTTATCTCATCGCCATTTCTTCTAATATGAATCTCTGGTCCCTGCGTTGCGTAAAACTTTTCTTCTTTAATTGCCTGTAGTAGCGCCTCATCTGAATCTGTAATCTTGGCTTCAAGCATAATCCACGCCTTTGTCTCGTCGCAGTTATACATATGCGTATCGTCATCTGCAACCAACGGATAAAATAAGCCCTGGCATGCTGCTGTATCAACAAAATCACCGGAATATGGCCTTGAGGACTCACCCTCATCAGATACAGAGTTGAAAATTTCAGTAGCGTCCACACCATTAAGTGCTGCTGCCTGCTGCGCCGTATTTAATGACCATGCCGGATGCGCCAATATGGCAATTCCGCTGCAGCGATGAACCTCATCAATAATCTTTTGTGGTCCTGCCTCCTGTGTCAGATTTGGCTTTTTGCTGCATCCGATACCAAGAATATGGTATACACCAGTGCTGGCATCGCCTCCGCCAATATTATATTCAGCTCCTGATAAAATACGCAGACCGCCAATCTCTCCACTATCACGATGAATCCAATGATCTGTAATCGCAACTACATCATATCCTGCTTTTTTATAAATTTCTGCCGCTTCTTCTGGTGTTTTTGAGCCATCAGAAAGTGTCGTGTGCATATGTAGATTTACTTTAAGGCGGCTTACGCCGAACATGTCTTTTTCCATAGTCATTTTCTCCAATCTTGTTTTTCTTGTCCTATTTTACCACGTTTTTTGCGTTCTGTACAATCGTATTGCAAAATTCCTGACAAAATAAAAAATAGCGCCAAGCTACCCAGCGCTATTTTTATATTTATTCTGTAATTTTATTAAAGAAACATGAATATGATCCCGTATGACATGCTGCTCCTTTTTGTGCTACTTTTGCTAAAAGCGTATCCTTATCACAATCTGCATAAAGAGATTTCACATATTGAAAATGACCGCTTGTTTCGCCTTTTAGCCATCTGCTTTTGCGGCTGCGGCTATAATAGCACATGGTTCCTGTTGCGGCTGTCTCAAGATATGCTGCTTCATTCATGTAGGCTAACATTAGTACCTGACCTGTTTTATAATCCTGCACTATGCACGGGACAAGTCCTGATGCATCTTTTTTTAGCTCGTCCCATGAAATCTCTGTCTGAAATGGAACTGCCACAAATTCATTCTCATTTGTAACTTCACCTGCCATTTGCTTTACCATCCTTTCTTACAGACTTCCCTTTGTTGAAAGTACATCTGTAATGCGCGGATCTGCAATTGTTGCCTTGTCAAGTGCCTTTGCAAAGGCTTTGAACATGCCTTCTATGATATGGTGGCTGTTCTCGCCTGCCAATTGACGAATATGCAGATTCATTGATGCTGAATATGAAATAGCATAGAAAAATTCTTTTGCCATCTCTGTATCAAATCCTCCCACGCGCTCTGATGAAATTGATGCTTCATAGCCCAAATATGGTCTGCCTGATAAATCAATTGCGCAGAGAATAAGTGCTTCATCCATAGGAAGAATGCAGTCTCCATAGCGGCAAATAGACTTTTTGTCGCCTACTGCCTGTGCTATCGCCTGACCAAGCACAATGCCGACATCCTCTATCGTATGATGGCAATCGACCTCAAGATCACCAGTTGCCTTTACTGTCAAATCAAACAGACCATGACGTGCAAAGCTGTTTAGCATATGATCAAAGAAGCCAATTCCTGTAGAAATATCTGCCTTTCCGCTGCCATCCAAATTTATGGTCAAAGTAATTTGTGTTTCCTTTGTATTTCTTGTAATAGTACCGATTCGCTGCTGCATAGTTTCCTCTCCTTTTGATACCCGATTACTCTTTGTCGTCTTCAAAACGAACACGGATGGAATTAGCATGCGCTGTCAGGTATTCGCTTTCTGCAAACTGAATAATATCCCTGCTGACTGGCTTTAATGCCTTCTTGGAGTAGTAAATAATACTTGATTTCTTTACATAGGCATCTACGCCAAGCGGTGAGAAAAACTTTGCCGTTCCGTTTGTCGGAAGAACATGGTTTGGTCCTGCAAAGTAGTCGCCAAGCGGCTCACTGCTGTACTCTCCCATAAAAATCGCACCGGCATTTCGTACCTGTGTCATCGTCTCAAATGGATTTATTGTCTGAATTTCAAGATGCTCTGGTGCAATTTCATTTACTACATCTACTGCATCGTCCATAGAATCTGCTACAAGAATATAACCATAATTATCAATGGACTTTTGCAGAATCTCTTTTCTGGATAATCCTGCGATAAATTCTTCTGTCAGCTTTGATACTTCCTCGGCAAGCTTCATGCTAGTTGTAACAAGAATAGCGCAGGCAAGCTCGTCATGCTCTGCCTGTGACAAAAGATCTGCTGCAACGAACTTTGCATTTGCACTCTCATCTGCAAGAACCATGATCTCACTAGGTCCGGCAATGCTGTCGATGCTGACATGACCATATACAGCCTTCTTTGCAAGCGCAACATAAATATTTCCAGGGCCTGCAATCTTATTTACCTTCGGAATAGACTCAGTACCAAATGCAAGTGCGGCAATTGCCTGCGCACCGCCAACCTTATAAACTTCTGTTGCACCTGCAATGTGAGCTGCTGCCAGAGTGACTGGATTAACCTTTCCGTCCTTGCCAGGAGGTGTCACCATAACAATACGATTTACGCCTGCTACCTCTGCCGGAATAATATTCATTAAAACAGAAGACGGATATGCAGCCTTTCCGCCTGGAACATAAAGACCCACACTGTCTAGTGGTGTAACTCTCTGACCAAGAATCGTGCCGTCCGGTGTCGTGTCAAACCATGAGAGCTGCTTTTGCTTTTCATGGAATGCGCGGATATTCTTCATAGATTTTACCATTACTTCCATCAGCTTTGGATCGACCTGTTTAAGTGCCTCATCAATCTCTTCTTTAGTCACTCTAATGGTGTCCTTTGTCACTTTAACCTTGTCAAACTTCTCGGTATATTCAAACAGCGCTTCATCACCGCGCGCCTTCACATCATCTACAATTGCCTGTACAGTATCGGCATATTGTCCGTAGTTGTTCGGATCTCTCTTTAACAGATCTGCTAACAAATTTTCCTTTGATTCCTTGCTAAGCTTAACGATTCTCATGTGTGTTCCATCCTCTCTGTCTGCTATTTTCTTTTTTCAACCGCAGTCTTAAAACCGGCTAAGATCTTATTGATTCGCTCGTTTTCCATCTTCATGCTTACCTGATTTACAACCACACGGGCTGACAGCGGGCAAATCTCCTCTAATACCTCAAGTCCGTTTTCCTTAAGCGTCGTTCCTGTCTCAACTATATCTACAATAACCTCAGACAAGCCAACAATTGGTGCTAACTCGACTGAACCATTCAGCTTAATAATTTCAACTGTCTGATGCTTCTTATTATAGAAGTAATCCTTCGCGATGACCGGATATTTTGATGCCACACGAATCAGTTCATGGTGCTTAAGGCGCTCTCTTGCCGATGCAGGACCAGCCACGCACATACGGCATTTGCCAATGCCAAGATCCATCACCTCATATAGATTTCGTCCTTCTTCAAGGATGGTATCCTTTCCTACTACACCAATATCAGCTGCACCATATTCCACATATGTCGGAACATCAGATGCCTTTGCCAGAAAAAATTTTAATTTTAGCTCTTCATTTACAAAAATCAGCTTACGGCTTGTCTCGTCCTTCATCTCCTCGCATGTAATGCCGGCAAGCTCCAGCATCTCCATTGCTTTTTTTGCCAAACGACCCTTTGCAAGCGCAAATGTAATATATCTCATAAAGCGTATTCTCCTTCTTATGCTTCTTCTCCGATCAAATCAGAAAGCAAATGTTGTTTGCGGTCATCTGTGAGTACATTTATAACCTCAACATATTTTCCTTCCTCATCAATATAAAAGATACCACCAATACCGCTTCTCTTCGCATACGCAATGTAGTCATCAATTGTCTTTTCATAAAACTTTTTCATAAGCGTAACTGAGGAATCTGCTCTTAATACATTTGCAAGACGAATGGCAAGATCCTTTTGACTTCTCTCATAAAGAAGAATTGTTCCAAGATAATCAGTGTCAATATCAATCTGCTGTCTTGACATAGCCATCAACAACTCATCTACATAAATACCAAAGCCGATAGATGGTGCGTCCTTTCCGAACTGGGAAAGCAGCTTGTCATAACGGCCGCCCGTTGCAATAGGTGTTCCGCTTCCATATGTATATGCCTTGAAAATGATTCCTGTATAATACTGAAATTTGCCAAGCATACCAAGATCAAACGTAATATATTTTTCCAGTCCGTAGGAAGCAAGAATCTTATACAGCTTTTCAAGACGATATATTGCGCTGAGCGCCTTATCATTATCTGTAAGAGACGCTGCCTCATGGATCTGACTGATGCCTCCAAACAGCTTTGGCATAGAAAGAAGTGCCTGCTTTAACTGTTCAGGAAGCTCCTTTGCCGAAAGCATTTCCTCTACACCAAAATAGTTTTTCTGCTCAATCAGTGTTCTAAGCTCGTCTGTCTCCTGCTCATTAAAGCCTGCTTCTTCTACTAGTCCATTAAAGAAATCAACCTGTCCGATCTCAACCTGAAACTCTGTCAGACCGCTGACCTGAAGAGACTGAATCAGCATAGCAACCATCTCTGCATCTGCATCTGTTGTCGTATCGTTAATCATCTCTGCGCCCATTACGGTAGACTCTTTTAAACTTCCGCGCAAGCTCATGTTGTTGATGAAAATGTTTCCATTATAACAAAGACGCACTGGCATGTCCTCATCCATGAAATATTTTGCCGCACATCTTGCAATTGACGGTGTAATATCAGGCCGAAGCACTAGTGTATTTCCGTCGCGGTCAAAAAATTTAAACATCTGATTTGATGCAACTGAACCTCTGTCTTTATTAAATATATCAAAAAACTCATATGATGGTGTCTGGATGCTGCGATAACCAAAACGGTGGAAAACCGCTCCGATTTTTGCGCTGACAGTTTCCTTCTTCGCGCATTCTTCATTATACAGATCTCTTACACCCTCCGGTGTGTGCAGTAAACTGATTGCCATATTTTCCTCATTTCCTGCAGCTTGTTTACTTTAGTAAGTTAACGTGCTACCATGGTAATTTACGAATGTTAAATACGATTATAGCGAAGCAGCTTGCATTTGTCAAGTCCCATTTCCATTTGACTCATCAGCATGACGCAAAAGATCAAGCTGAAGCTGCTCCAAAAAGTGTAAAAACACGCCATTTTTTATTGGAATCTGCAGTGTCTTATCGATCTCGTCATATGTAAAACTCTTTCTTCCGCCATTTTTGCCGCGGTTCCAGAAATAGACGATATCAGAAAGCGGCACATAATACGCTTCATGACGGTGCGTATAATACAACAGAATAAAAGCAATTCCGTTTTGTTCTTCCATTGCCTGCATAAATTTTACCTGATGCTCATGAATATTCTGCAGCGGAAATGTATCAACTGCAGATTCCTTCGCATCAAAGCAGATTGGAATGCCCTGAACTGCACCAATATAATCGACTGTACTTTTTTGATCAAAATATGCAAGCGTTATATGACGCGTCTCCTGATCAATATTGATTGGTTTTATTGGAGTCGGAATCTTCTGAATTAGCGCAAGCTTTTTTGTGCTGTACTGCTCAATCGTATAGTTGATCATATCCTCTAATGCCGATCCTCTAAGTCCTCTTGATTTCCATGTTGGCATACGTATTACTCCTTCCAGTCATGGATTTTTGCATACTCCATTGCCTTTAAAAAATCATTTGGAAGCGGTGCCTTAAAGCTTTTTTGGGACAGATATGAAAAATGTCCCTCGCAGACAGGAAATACCATCTCATATGCATGAAGAAGCTGTCTCTTTGTGCCTGCCTTTTTTCTAAACTGCTCATTTATGCTGCTGTCACCATATTTTGAATCTCCAATGATTGGATGATTTATACTTGACAGATGTGCACGAATCTGATGAGAACGTCCTGTCACTAAAAGCACCTTTAAAAGCGTTGCCTGCTTTGTCGATGCCACTGGCTCATATACAGTCTCAATCGCAAGTGCATCTTTTTTAAGATGCTCTGGAAATTCTTCAAGTGTCTCGTGGACCTCTACTTTATTTGTTTTTTCATCCTTATACAGATATCCTTTAAGCTTTTGCTGTCTGGTTACGCAGCCTGCTACTAGCGCCATATAATATTTGTGCAGATCTCTTGTTCTAAACTGTTCTGATAAAAACTGAAGACCTCGTATGGAAAAACCAGCTGCAATTAATCCTGATGTATTTCTGTCTAAACGGTTGCAGACAGAAGGACGGCAGACTAACAGCTGCTCATTTGTTACTTTTTGTGTGGAAAGTGCATAGCCAATGACCTTTTCTACCATGGAAACATCTTTTGGCGATGCTTTCTGCGAAAGTTCTCCCGCTGCTTTATTTATCAGCAATATATCATCATCCTCATATATAATGCTCTTTGGTGAGAGCGATACGTTTTGAGTCTGTGTCTGAATAATGGAATCCTTTTTTTCATCTGTATTTCCACGGAATTTTTCAATCGTGTCCTCTGCCAAAAACAGCTCAATGCAGTCTCCCGCGCAAAGTTTTTCGCTTCCATCACACTTTTTTTTGTTGCAGGTAATGTTCTTTTTTCTAAGCATCTTATAAAAGAAGCTCTTTGGCGCCTCTGGCATATATCGGCTTAAATATTTGTCTAAGCGCTGACCTTCTTCTGCCGCCTGAATTTGCAATTGTCTCATATGGCAATTCCTCTCAGCACACCTTCGATTTTAAGAAGCTTTTCATCACAGTTGGCGCGATCCCACTTCTCAAGCTCGCGAATGCGGTTTAAATAATTTTTCCAGTCACGGATAACAAATATATCCGTCTTTAAGTCATTAGCCTTCATAAAGCTCTTTATATACTCAGCTGTCTTTTTTTCTGATACATTCTTATCAGAGCAATAGCAAAAGACACCTTTCTCATGAATACACGCATAATCAAGCAAAAATGACTTATCTGTTTTTGATGTAATGACAAGCTCAGTGTCTAAAATTCCTTTACCTACAATAGATGCCACCTGCTCATACTCCTTATCTGGGCACGGCTGATATTTCCAAAGTGCAATCAAAATGACAAGCTGATTTACCATTGGAATTACTGAAACCATAGCTACAACTGTAAGCAGATTTTTGCGGCTTCCTGTTGTCACAACGCCAATCACCACAAGACCTATAATGCCGATTAAAAGACCAAGTACCTCTCCTAACAGCAGGCGCTTCTTACGTTTGATATAGCCATGATGACCTTTTTTTATTCGAAACATAACTACTGTGTCCTCCGTTTTATATGAAATCTGTGTAATCTCTCACCCATCCATCGGCAAGCGCAAGTTTTTTCTCGCGAAGCGGCTCTGAAAATTCATCTTCTACTGCAAATACAGTCATCCCTGCCGCCTTTCCTGCCATGATTCCCGCTGGAATATCTTCAAACACAACACAGTCACACGGATTCAAATTAAGAAGCTTCGCTGCTTCTAAATAAACATCTGGTGCTGGTTTTCCGGCCTTTACATCACAGCTAGTCACTATAGCTTCAAAATATGATGCTATACCATGCGATTCTAATACAGCCTGAATCAATTTGCGTGAATTGCTGCTTGCAATGGCAATCTTGCATCCATTTTTATGAAGATAAGAAAGAAATGGTACTGCACCTGGTTTTAATGCGACCTCATGACAATACTTTTCATATGCCATCTGATTCCAGCAGTCTTTAATTTCGTCAACCGTCTCTTTCAGGCAGAAACGCTTTTTAAAATAGGCAGCTGTCTCTGTAAAGCTCATTCCTTCAATTTCGTCATGAAGATCATCTGGCACATCATATCCATGCTTTCCCAGATAACTGACGTCAATCTCTTTCCATACGTTCATTGAATCTACAAGTGTGCCGTCTAAATCAAAGATCACACCCTTTGCATTTTTTACAATCAGCTTTCCTTCAGACATTCAAGCTCCTCCTGTGTCAGTGCGCGGCTCTCACCAGGTGCAAGTGTTTCGTCTAGCTTAAGGCTTCCCATTGAAAGGCGCTTTAAATAAACAACTGTTACTCCAACTGCCTCGAACATTCTCTTTACCTGATGAAATTTTCCTTCCTGAACAATTACCTTTGCCTCACAATCTCCAATAATTTCCAACTTTGCAGGCATTGATGTGAAATCGCCAAGATCTATGCCTTCTTCAAATTTTTTTACAGCATCTGCCGGAATTGGAAGATCTGTTTTTGCAAAATAACATTTGTCAACGTGATGCTTAGGAGAAAGAAGTCTGTGACAAAGCTCCCCATCGTTTGTAATTAAAAGAAGTCCTTCTGTATCAATATCGAGGCGTCCAACTGGAAATAAATCCTTTCGCTTATCGTCTAATAAATCAAGAACAGTCTCTTTTTTCTTATCCATGGTTGCTGTAATTACGCCAGCCGGCTTGTTTAACATATAGTATGCATACTGAGAATAAAAAAGCTTCTTTCCATCAAGCGTAATGCTGTCGTTCTCTGGATCTACCTTTAATTCTGGTTTTGATGCGTGCACACCATTTACGCAAACGCGTCCTTTTTTGATCATATCCTTAACTTGGCTGCGCGTTCCCACTGGAATCTGTGTCAAAAACTTATCAAGGCGCCACTCCATTACATCCACCTCCAGCCTGCAAGATACTTATTTTTCACTGATCCGCCTGCTGCCTTTCCAAAGCCGAGCGGATAATTGTCTACGCAAATCAAAACCCAGCCCTTTTCTACAGATTCTTCATCTCTTAAATCAATCGTCTCCCCCTTTAAATAACGAATTACGCGATCATCCTCTCTTGACAGATAAAGTACATTTGGATATTCATCTGCACGAAGCGCCATTGCTAATGCCTGACTTGGTTCGAAACGATTTTTCAGGCACTCACCAAGAAGCAGACCAGAGCGCATTATACGAAGACCTTTTAAATCACGTCTGCAGTCTGGATGAACAAATACTTTTTCCTGACGAATCTCCAGACGATCAAGCGCAAGCGGTTTCTTTACAGTCTGCAAAAAGTCGAAAAGCTCCTGTGGCATTTTGGCTTTTTCTGTCTGTCTTTCTTTTAGACGGCTGCTCTCTCCCTTCTTTTTAAGAAGAGCAAGAAAATGACCTTCTCCCTTCATTCGATGCGGCCAGATACGCACACATTTTGTGAGTTCTTGATTGTTATCTGACCATTCTGGGTGTCCATGGTCAAAGCCTTCATACCACTCTGGCTCTACAAGCTCTAAATCTGGATCTTCTTTAAGCATGCGTGACACAATCTGTTCATCTTCAAGCGGTGAAAATGTACATGTTGAGTAAAGCAGCATTCCGCCTGGACGAAGCATCTTTAATGCATATGAAGTAATCTCCTGCTGCAGCTTGACAAAATAGTCATTTCCATGCTCCACCCAGCTTTTCATAACTGAAGGTTCCTTTCTAAACATTCCTTCACCTGAACATGGCGCATCAATAAGAATCTTATCAAAATATCCTTCAAAATGCTCTGCAAGCTTATATGGTGCCTCGCTGATTACATAAGCATTTGAAATGCCAAACAGCTCAAGGTTCTTTAATAATGCCTTTGCTCGTGAATTACTGATATCGTTGCTTACTAGAACTCCTTTTCCCTTAAGCTTTGCTGCCAGCTCAGTACTCTTTCCTCCTGGAGCTGCACAGATATCAAGCACGCGATCACCTGGTTCAATAGGAAGTACGTGTGCCGGTGTCATTGCTGATGGCTCCTGCAGATAATACAGACCGGCATAATAATAAGGATCCTTTGCCGGCTTATCTTTTCCACTATAATAATAACCATTATCAATCCACGGTATCTTTTTAATCTCGAATGGACATATTTTTTCAAATTCCTCTGGCGTGAGCTTATTTGTATTGACGCGAAGGCCGTAAACACGCTCCTCACTGTAGCTGTCAAGGTATGCATTAAACTCCTCTGGTGACAGCAGTTTTTTCATGTTCTCTAAAAAAGAAACTGGTAATTCCATATACACCTCATGTTTTTCTTATCATTGGCATAAAATAAAGCAAGATAAATGCCTGGTGGCTGTATGCTTCTTACTCTTTTCTCTGCCGTATTTCTAATATTTTTAATTTATAATCCTGCACTGTGTACGCTCGGCGCCACGAAAGGTCTTTCGCTGTGGTACAAGCAGGTTTTGCCAGCTCTGTTTCCTGCAATGGCTGCCGCATCCTTTTTGATTAGCCGAAAATCCGTACAAGCCGCATTAAAACATCTTCCTTTTCCATCTGGCGCAGCTTTTCTAAGTGGACTTTTATGTGGAAGTCCAATGGGTGCTCTGACATGCAGCGGTCTGTACGCCAGCAAACTTCTCTCCAAACGGGCAGCTCGGTGGATTGTTTGCTTTGTTCAGCTGCCAAGCCCACTATTTTTGTCTGGCTTTGTCGCATCTGCTTTGCTTGCGCTGCCTACAAAAATGCGTTTTGTTTTTCTTTTATGTGCATATCTGCCTTTTTTCGCATCTTTTTTGCTGTGCACGCTTCTTTTTCTCTTAAAATCCGTAGCAAAACGCAGTATTTCAACTAAAAAAAATGTACAAGAAACATCTTCGCCAGAGCCTTCGCTAAATGATATCTGCGATACTTGTCTGCTTCTTTTAGTTAGAATCGGTGTACTTTTAATGTTTTTCTCGATTCTTTCTGAATTTTTAACTATTGTAACACCACAATCAACCGCCCAAACGATCTTAATCGGAATGCTTGAAATGACAACTGCGATCAGCAAGATTAGTTCCCTCAATACACTTTCTTTGTGTTACAAATCAGCCATCTGTCTTTTTTTACTTGGCTTTGGCGGAATCTGTGTTCATATTCAGGTGCGCCAAGCCTGGCAGCAATCTGATTTTCCGATATTTCGTTACATACTTGTGCGTTTTTTATTTGGGCTGTGCAGCAGTCTATGTTTTCTTTTTCTGAATAGTTAAATTTAGATTTATTTAGACTTAGAAAAGGAAAGACCGCTGCATCAGGCAGCGGCCTATAAGCCTGAATTTTATTCTTCTTCAGACTGCTCTTCTTCTGCCGTATCTGCAGGTGCGGCACTGATGATTACATCTTCTGCCTTTGGCAGCTCCTTACGATTTGCACTGATTGTCTCAACGGTAGTATTCATAGTGGATAACATCTCCTCATACTTTTCCTTTAATCCGTCTAAGCCCTGTGCAAGAGTCTGCTCCATACTTCCCATCATATCATCAGTATAAGCAATTGCACCTGTACGAAGTGCATTTGCATCCTCGATTGCCTTATTAACAATTTCGTTTGCCTGCTGTGTTGCCTGTGTGATGATTTCGTTTGCTCTTGCATAAGCACGCTTTGTGATCTCACTCTGGTTAACCATCTCGCTTGTCTGAACGTTTGCAGCACTGATAATAGCCTCTGCCTGCTGCTTTGCATCGTTGATGATCGCATCCTTGTTGTTTAAAATCTTCTGATATTTTTTGATCTCATCAGGTGTGCGGTGACGAAGCTCTACTAAAAGATCTTCTAACTGTGCCTTATCTACAACAATCTTTGTGCTAGAAAACGGCTGAAGCTTGCAGCCATCAATAAACTCTTCAATTTCTCCAATTAACTGTTCAATTTTGCTCATTTTAATTTTCTCCTTTATATCAGACGTCATATCAAACGTCTGCTTTTTTACTTTTATTTATTTTTATTTCCTTGTGCAAACTTTTGCTTGATAGCCTTTTCAACTGGTTCTGCGACAAATGCACTTATATCGCCTCCGTACTGGGCAACTTCTTTTACAATGCTGGAGCTAAGGTATGCATATTCCAGGCTGGTTGTAAAGAAAATCGTATCAACCTCTGGTGCAACCTTTCGATTTGTCTGTGACATCTGAAGTTCATACTCAAAATCAGTGACTGCTCTTAATCCTCTGATTAAAATATGTGCACCACTCGCACGCGCAAAATCAACAAGCAGTCCTTCAAAGGAACGAATCTCTACATTGGGATATTGCGCTGTCACCTGCTTTAGCAAAGCAACCCTTTCCTCCACTGTAAACAGCGGTGATTTTGCACTGTTTACAAGCACACCAACAATCAAATGATCAACTGTTTTACTGGCACGCTCGATAATATCCATATGTCCGCGTGTCACTGGGTCAAAGCTTCCCGGATAAATTGCTATTGTCTTTCCCATACTGACTTATGCCTCCCGACTGCTTTTTTGCAAAAAAATATGTTTGTTTGTCTTGTATTCCTTTACGCGAACAACATCAAAGCAAGCAAGTTCATCCTCGCTAAACTCTCTGTCAAGTGTTGCTTCGATTATAATCTGCGTATCCTCATCAGCTATTTTGCTGTCAGCAATTGCAGTGAGCACTTCCTTTTCTGCATTCAGCTGATAGGGCGGATCCATAAAGATAATATCAAAATGCATTTTTTTTGCATCCAATGCATGTATAGCACCTGCACAATCCTGACCAATAACTATTGCCCTGTCTGCCAGATGCGTCTTTTCCAGATTCTGACGAATACACGAAAGTGCTTCTTTGCTGTTATCTACAAAAACAGCCTTTGCAGCACCGCGGCTTAATGCCTCAATGCCTATAGCACCGCTTCCTGCAAACAAATCAAGAAAATGACAGCCTGGCAAGTCATTCTGGAGAATATTAAATAACGTTTCTTTTATACGGTCCGTAGTTGGACGCGTTTCCATTCCTTTTGGTGTAACAAGTGGCAACCTTCTGGCTGTACCTGCAATTACTCTCATATGTCTTCCACCTTGTTCTATGTTTGTTTTTCTAAATTTTGTAGTTTTGTATACTCTAACTACTCTATTATAGTATGCAAAAAACAATCTGACAAGTGCTTTTTCGCGGTTTTATTTATTCACGCAAAAAAGGAAGCAGAGTATTTGTCCCTGCTTCCTTCTTGTTACTGGCTTAGATGATTACTTGTTGGACATTTCCTTTTCCTGCTTTTCAATCATCTTCTTCACCATATAGCCTCCGACACTTCCGTTCTGGTAAGAGGTCAGATTTCCGTTATAACCGTTTGTTAACGGTACACCCAGCTCATCAGCAACCTCCATCTTAAACTGGTCGAGCGCCTGCTTTGCTTCTGGTACTTCAATTCGATTACTGTTCTTATTTGTAGACATCAGTAGTCCTCCTTTTTTTCTGTGCGTATTGCTCTGTTTCACAGTTTTTTTGTAAGTGTGTTGTTTGTAACTTTACATCAAAGCTTTGTTGTTTGTTACATTCCTAGTATATGCACAGATAAAAAGATTACGCTGGTAAGTTATGAGAAATTTTTATATCAGAAACTCTAAATGCTGTGCGTCTCCACCTCTGCCATAACCTGCGCACTGTCGGCAGCCTCTTTCGCCCACTTTAAAAGCTGCGCATCCTGATAGATATCAGCGACTGCAAAGGCAATTTCACCGCTCTGACGTATTCCAAAAAAATCACCAGGTCCGCGAAGCTTTAAATCTTCGTTTGCAATTGCAAAGCCATCGTTTGAATGATTGAGTACTTCAAGACGCTTTGCTGATTCTTCTTTTCCTGAGGTGTCTATCATTATGCAATATGACTGCGCATCACCGCGCCCAACACGGCCGCGAAGCTGATGCAACTGTGCCAGACCAAAGCGCTGTGCATCCTCAATCAAAATGACAGTTGCATTTGGTACATTAATTCCAACCTCGATTACTGTTGTCGAAACAAGTACCTGCGTCTCATTCTTTGCAAAATGTGCCATAATATCATCTTTTTCTTTGGCTTTCATTTTTCCATGAAGATACTCAATTGAAATATAGGAAGGCAAAGCTTCTCTCAGCTGTTCTGTATAACTGACAACATCTGCCCCCTGCGATGTCTCGCTCTCTTCTACCATGGGACAGATCACATACGCTTGGTGTCCTGCCTGCACCTGCTTTATTATAAAATCCCATGCCTTTGGACGGTATGAAATATTGACCACACAATTTTTTATTGGCAGCCTTTTTGCCGGAAGCTCATCCATAATAGAAATATCAAGGTCTCCATAAAGAATCATCGCCAGACTTCTTGGAATTGGTGTCGCGCTCATTACAAGCACGTGCGGAGTATGACCTTTCTTGCTTAAAGCATCACGCTGTGCGACTCCGAAGCGATGCTGCTCATCTGTAATTACAAGTGCCAGATCATCGAACTCAACTTTTTCCTGAATAACGGCATGTGTTCCAATCACAATATCTGCCTCATGCTCTCTAATCTGACGAAGTGCCTCTTTTTTTTGTCCTGCACGCATGGAGCCTGTCAATAAAACAATTGAAAGATTCAGATGATAACGCTCTGATAATTCAGTAAAGCCCTGATAATGCTGTGACGCTAATACCTCAGTTGGTGCCATAAGAGCGCTTTGATAATGACATAATGCAGCCTGATACATTGAAAGAAAGGCAACGATAGTTTTTCCTGAACCTACATCTCCCTGTAGCAAACGGCTCATCATATGATCACCTGTCATATCCTGTGTAATTTCTTCAATTGTGCGAAGCTGCGCGCCTGTCAAATCATATGGAAGCTGTTTAATCAGATTTGTGACTTCCTCACGCCGTGTCAGTGCGAAATGGTTTTTCTCCTGCAAAAGCCGCTTTTTCATCTGATTTACGCCAAGCAAGAAATGATAAAATTCGCCAAACGCTATTGTTTTTCGTGCATGTGTCAGCTGCACTTCATCTTTTGGAAAATGCATAAGATATCCAGCCTCATCCTCTGGCAGCAAATTATACTGTGAAAGCACCTTTTCTGGAATCGTGGCCTTCTGTTTTACACCTGCATCATATGCCGCTGCAACTGCCTTTGAAATGCTTTTTGATGTGATTTTTGCTGTCAGCGCATAAACAGGCTGCAGTGATTTTTGAAGCTGCTCATATGCATCAAGTGCGTAAACCTGAGGCTGATCAAGTGTTCGCGATTTTCCGTTTCCTGAAAGCTTTCCGCGAAGCACATACCAGCCGCCCGGACGAAGCACGCTCGCCAGATAGGTTGTCTGAAACCAGGTAACACGAAGCTCACTTCCTTCCTCATCGCGCACCTTTGTATTTATAATAGAGAGATTACGCACACGCTTTATTGTCGGATAAGAACAAATCACGACCCGGACCGCTGCGAAATCCATTACAGCTGCGGCCCGGATCGTGACTGGTGGTTCAAATCGTTCATAGCTTCGGGGGTAATAACGCATAAGTTCTCCAATGGTCACAATCCCCAATTTTTCGTAAAGCGCTGCCGTCTTCTCTCCGATTCCCTTTAAACATGTAATGGGATCGTCGTAATTCACGGCTGCCTCCTTATAAAGATTACTCTACTGATAAGAAATAATAGTATACTGGCTGATTTCCGGCATTAACCTCAACATCAACAGATGGGAACTCTTCGCTCAAACGATCACAAAGCTCCTTAGCTCTTGCCTCATCAATTTCCTGACCATAATAAATACTGATCAGTTCAGAATCCTCAGACATCATCTTACATACAGTCTCAAATGCAACATCGTTGATATCTGTTCCATCTGCCAGCATTCCCTTATCACCAAGACCAATAATGTCATCCTTATGAATCTCGATATTGTCGATCATCGTATCACGAACAGCATAAGTAATCTGTCCTGTCTTGACACTCTTGATGCTCTCTGTCATGTTCTCTGCATTTTCTTCCATCGAACTATCCGGTACAAAATTAATGATAGCAGTAATACCCTGCGGGATAGTTTTTGTCGGAATTACAAAAATTTCCTTATCCTTTGTCAGCTGCTTTGCCTGCTTTGCTGCCATTATGATATTGGAATTGTTCGGCAGAATAAAAATGTTTCTTGCCGGAACCCGACGAATTGCATTAAGCATATCCTCTGTACTTGGATTCATGGTCTGTCCGCCCTCGATTAAATAATCGACACCAAGCCCCTTAAAAATTTCTCCAATTCCTGCACCGGCAGATACGCTTATAAAGCCATATTCCTTCCACTTGGACTTGTCTTCCTGCTCACGCTCCTTACGATCTTCCTCTGCCTGCTTGATAGCTTCTCTCTCTGCATTCTTGATAACGCGCTCCTGATGCTCTTCACGCATGTTATCAATCTTCATGCTTGTCAGCTGACCATAGGTAAGTGCCTTTTGAATTGCAAGACCTGGATCATTTGTATGCACATGTACTTTAACAAGCTCATCATCTGCTACGCACACGATAGAGTCACCTATAGAAGACAGGAATGCTTTAAACTCCTTCTCATCCTCGTGTGTAAAGGCACGGCTTGTCATAATAATAAATTCGGTGCAATAGCCAAACTTAATATCTGCAGTATCGATTTCATCGTTTGCTGCACCTGTTACAGTGCGTGATGCAGCTGGCTTTTCAGCGGTGAATGTGATCTCTTTTCCAAGGTAACCATCATATGCACCCTTTAATACCTGCATCAGACCCTGTCCGCCAGAATCAACAACGCCTGCCTGCTTTAAAACAGGAAGCATCTCTGGTGTCTGGCTTAATACATAATCGCCTTCCTTTAACAGTTCCTGAATAAAAACATCCATATCGCAGCCGCTTTGTGCAAGTTCTTTCGCTTTATCAGAAATTCCCTTTGCAACAGTAAGGATTGTACCTTCCTTCGGCTTCATAACAGCCTTGTAAGCTGTCTCTGTTGCACGCTGCAAAGCTTCTGCAAGCAGCTCCATATCAATCTCTGTACTGTACTTAATGGCCTTTGTAAAGCCACGGAACAGCTGAGACAAAATAACACCTGAGTTACCTCTAGCACCGCGCAGTGAACCAGATGAAATCGCTTTTGCTAACGTCTCCATCGTTGGTTCCTCAACAGAATTTACTTCCCTTGCTGCGGAGAGAATTGTAAGTGTCATGTTTGTTCCTGTATCACCATCCGGCACTGGGAATACATTTAACTCGTTAATCCATTCTTTCTTTGATTCCAGATTTGCCACGCCTGCAAGAAACATGCGCTTTAATAAACCTGCGTCTATCACATTACTACCCAAAATATAGCTCCTCCTTAGGCGGCATCTGTCACTGATCAGTCAATGACTCTGACACCCTCTACATACATATTAATTTTTTTAACACGGATTCCTGTAAACTCCTCAACATGGTACTTTACACTATCCGTTAAATTGTTGTATACAGCCAGAATACTTACTCCATATGAAACAATTACATGGAAATCAATTGTAAGCTCATTATCTTCTAATGATACATTAATGCCTCTTGTTATGCTGTCCTTTTTCAGCAGATGAACAAGTCCGTCCTTCATGCTGACACTGGCCATACCAACAATGCCGAAGCATTCCACCGCCATAGAACCTGCATACTTTGCGATGACATCTGTTCTGATCATAACATCACCCTGAGGATTCGATATACGTCCCTTCATTCGGTTACCTCCAACTAACAAATTCAGAAAATACATTTTTACTGATTCTGACTTAGACTAAGAGCCTGCTCCTAGTATTCCATCAGAGAATTTATTAATTCTGGACGGATTCTAAGCAGAATACTCTATGTTTAGAATATATCATTACCACGTATAAGTCAAGCAAAATCCTTTTGATCTGGAATGACTACAGTTCACTGTAATAATCCTTTTTTAATCTTTTTAAAAAAAGTCCTTGATTTTTTTCTGAATATCTGTTATGATATCTATGTTGTGAGCCTATACGGCTACATTTGCGTAAGGAGGTGCGATTTATGGCAAAGTGTGAGATCTGTCAGAAGGGTGCTCATTTCGGAAACAATGTTAGCCATTCCCATAGAAGAAGTAATGCGGTTTGGAAGTCCAATGTTAAGTCCGTTAGAGTAAGTGTCAACGGAACCAACAAGAAGATGTACGTTTGTACTTCCTGTTTACGCTCTGGCTATGTTGAGAGAGCTTAATTTCGTTACGGGTATGATTTAAAGCGGTCGCTTGTCGACTGCTTTTTTTCTGTCTAAAATTAGCATCCGCAGCAAAATAGAACATACCCTAAAATAAGGCAAAATAAAATCACTATTACTGAGCAAAGACAAACTGGGACAAAAAGCATCACTGCCATTCCCAGTCCAAAGAAAAATAAAAGAAGTCCGCATAAACGTTTCATAAAGACCTTTTTCGGTTCCTTATTCATTATAGTTTATGCGGACTTTTTATGTCTATTCTTTTTGCTACTGAATCAGCTATTATTTTTTATCGTCGTTTAAGATATCATCTACTGCCTCATCAACAGCTGGATCGTCTGCCTTCTTGCTTGTGAAGCGGTTAATCAAATCAGGAACCATATCCACAATCTTAGTAGTAAGATCCTGGTTCTTGATATTAACAACCTTTGCCATACCCTTTTGAATGATTAACACGGCACATGGACTAATATTAGCTCCAATTCCTCCTGCCGTCTTATTGTCACTATTTTTTTTGAATGCGCCTGCTCCCATGCCGAACTTCATATCAACCAGTGGAATGATGGTGGCATCGTTTACCTGAATCGGTTCACCGACAACAGTTTTTGAGCTGACAAATCCTTCCAGCCCTTTTAACAGCTCATCTACTGATGAGCCAAAGTTAATTTCTTCCTTCTCCATCTTTATTTCCTCCTTGTCTCAGCCGCTTATATTGACGGCGAATGTTTTTATTTAGTACGACACTGAGCGCCACATACACCAGATATCCTAATCGTATTCTTCCACGAAATGCAATATCTCCTTCGAGTATAAGTTCTTCTGTTTCAAACTCAGGCTCTATTACGAGATTCTCTTTCGTAAATGGATACAGCATCGAAAAATAAGCTAACGTTTTTCCCGTCTTAGACGGATCCTCAAAACCAAAGTGAATGCGTCCTGTCATCCTTCTTGGAAGAATATGATGAAGCAATCCCTTTGTTTTTTTCCAAAGAAATCCCATAGCTTCCTTCACAGGATCAGATGTCAGCAGATTTTTCCAGTAATCAATTTTATTTTTGATTTTTTGAATGCCTGCCTTACTGTCAATAAACTTCTCTTTGACTGCAAGAAGCTTTTGTTTTATAGCCTCAAATTTAGACTTCACATCTGGTCTGGCAGATTTTTCTTTTTGTGATTGCTGCTTTTTCTCTGACTCTGGCTCATCCATTTTCTTTGCTTCTGGCGCCTCATCAGCGATCTTTTTTTCTTTCTTTGGCAATTCTGGAATTGGCTTTTGCGGCTCGTAGATTGTTGCAACATCTTTAGATACAGTGTCAGACTGCTGTTTTGGCTTTTCTGATTTCTCTGACTTTTTTGGTGTCTCTTGTTTAGGCATTTTCTTTGCTTTGCTTTTCTTAGGCAGCTTTTTTGTCTTAGGATAAATCGTCTTTCCAAACAAGCAAACCCTAATTTTCGTCCCGTCTTCTGAAAGTGAAGCACTTGCCGATATCATATGAAGAAGCCACGTTAGTTTTACATTTCCAGAGAGTATCTTTTCCTCTCGTGCACCCTCGCCATGATATCGTATTGGCACTAAAAGAATGACTGCCGCTGCCAAAAGAATCAATCCAATCAGCACAAGAAGGATTATGCCAATTATTTTCAATATTGTAAGTAAAATACCTAACATTGTCCTCCTTTTTAAAGCTTCATGAATGATTTCACATCAAAACCACCAGTCTTCTGATACATTTCTTCAATCAAAGCTCGAACTACTTCAATCGCCTCGCTCTTATTCGCTGCTGCCGCAATCACTGTGCGCCCATACTGCTTTTTTCTGCGAAGTTCTTCGTATGCACAGATTTCCATCAGATTTTCTGGAACCACTTCAGGAAGAACAACAACATAAATGCTGCCAGACGGACGATTGTGCTTAAGCTTCCATGTAAGCTCAAAACGCTTCCCCGAAACTTTTTCGCCAAGGCGGATATCCTTACACAGTTTCAATTGATCCCTCTCCTTTACTATTGCCAGACAAGATCACTTCACCTTAGAACCTTTTTTTGTTACAGGCTTCTGATGATTTCGATACATGCTAATTTTTCCGCAACATCTGAACATGAGGACAGACTGTTTTGAATATATTCCTCAAGCTGATTGTAATCACGGATAAACAGCGGAACCATCGTGACAAGCTTTGCCATAACAGCACGGGCTAACGGTTTTGATGATGACTTTAAAAATGTCTCCAGCTCTGAAATAAGCGCTGCTGTCTGTTCTTCGATATAAGAAGCTTCCACAGTCTCGCTCTCTTGCTTTTGCTCAATATCTGCAAAGCGGCTGCTTGAAAGAAGCTTTGAAAGTACCTCTAACTTGCTGAAGGTTTCGATCATTCCCTGCTCACTAAGCTGTTCTTTGCTGCTTTGCATCAGCTCATCTACCAATGTTGATTTTTCCTGAAAGGTCATGCTGTACTGTTCCTGAATGCCCTCAAGCGCTGTAAGCATTGCATTTAATGCCGCCTCATCTGTTCCTGGTGTCAGCGTAAAGGAAATAATGCTACTGCAGGTCTTATGCTGCTCTGTCCATGTACAGCCGTCTGTCATTGTTACAACACACAGATCATTGATAAGCTCCTGCAAAAGAAGCATACGATCCATCTGGCTGTTTAGCTCCTCCATAGCGTCAGCAAGCATATCGTGAAGTTTATTCCACTCGGCTTCACTTACGGTAGACAGCGGTGCCTGTTTAAATGTCTCTACAACTTCATAAAATGCTGGAAAGCTCTGTTTAAATTCTGCTGGCTCCTCTAACATTGCAGCTGTACGAAGCATAAACAGCTGTCCATCTACTGCTTCTTTGTCTGAACCCTTATAGGCATCCATTCCTTCTGCGAGGACCTGGAAGAAACGCTTTCTTGTCATTCGCATCGGAAGCTGCTCTATAATAGATACAAGCATTGACTGACGAACTGTCTGATCAGTCTCTGATGACAGCTTCTGCAAAATTTCCTGCGTCATATCTTCATCGCTGTAGCCCGCCTCAAGTGAAGCACCGCTAAAACGATACTCAAGTCTGTTTAACACATATTCATATACCGTGAAGCGATCTGTATATGCGCTAAGCAGCTCCATAATTTGTGTGCTCTCTTTGCGAAGCGACAGCGCTTCCTCCTCACGCTTTTCATCCAGACCTGAGACAAGCTCTTTATTGACACGGCCAAGCAGACCGCAATACGCTGCGGACAACTTGGAGATTCGTGTATATTCATCAGACGGCTCCTCTCCCATATCCAGATAAACTGGCAGATTCATGGCAATTCTTGCCAACGAGAGTGTTCTGGCATCAGATGTCATCATAGATGCAAATCCTGTCAGATTGTCTTTTGTCATATGTCCGTGAGCAATCCCGCGGATGGTTGAATTGGTTTTCATAATAAATAAGTCCCCTTATTTTTCTTACTTCTGGTCTGATAATACATCCAGATTGTGTACAATATAGTCAACCAGTGAGATAATCGTAAGAATCAAAGCGGCATAAATTGCGATTGTTGTAACAACAGATAATGCAGAAACATCCATAATCAAAAGGATGCACATAATCATCTGAACAACCGTCTTTGCCTTTCCCCAGATTCCTGCGGCAATCACACGGCCGTTTTCAGCAGCTATAAGGCGAAAGCCGCTGATAATAAATTCTCTGGCTACAATAATAATAACAATCCATGGTTCCAACGTTCTAAGTCCGACAAAACAAATCATGGCAGAGCAGACTAACAGCTTGTCTGCGAGTGGATCCATGAATTTTCCAAAGTTTGTAATCAGGTTATACTTTCTCGCAATCGTACCATCGAGTTTATCGGTAATAGACGCTGCCACAAAAATTACCAGTGCAGCCCACTTTCCCCAGCTGTATGGAATCAGCTCACATACAACAAAAAACGGGATCAGTATTACACGCAGCATAGTCAGTTTATTCGGCAGATTCATGTTCTTCATACAATTCTCCAATCAAATCATATTCATCTGAGCCGGTAACAACTGCCTCGGCAAAATCACCGGACATCAGTGCTTCTCCTGATTTTATAAAAATGTAACCATCAATGCCTGGCGCATCCATGTAGGTTCGTCCGACATAGGCATGCTCATCTGGAAGATATCCTTCAATCATAACAAGCAGCTTTTCGCCAACACAGTCTGCCTCAAAATCAAAAGAAATCTCCTGCTGCAGCTCCATGATAGCATCACGTCTTTGCTTTTTGACTTCTTCATCAATCTGATCTTCCATCTCGGCAGCCGGTGTTCCTTCCTCTGGTGAATATGGAAAAACACCAAGGCGCTCAAAGCCAACCATGTCTACAAATGAGAGCATCTCTTCAAAATCTTCTTGTGTCTCGCCCGGGAAACCTGTAATTAACGTTGTTCTAAGAACAATATCAGGAATCTCTGTACGAAGCATCTCAATTTTATCTAACAGCTCTTTGCGGTTTGTACGTCTGCCCATCTTCTTTAAAATACGGTCAGAGGAATGCTGTATTGGCATATCCAAATAATGACAGATCTTTTTTTCTTCTTTCATTACCTGAACAAGCTCTGGCGTAATTTCCTCTGGATAACAATACAAAAGACGGATCCAGACAATGCCCGGGATTGCACACAAACGATGAAGGAGTTCTGGAAGCATTTTCTTTTTATAGAGATCAATTCCATATACGGTAGTCTCCTGTGCAACAAGAATCAATTCCTTTACACCTTCTGCTGCAAGTTCTCTTGCCTCTTTTTCAAGTTCCTCCATCGGTACGCTGACATAAGCACCGCGCACAGATGGAATTACGCAGTACGTACAGCGCTTATTGCATCCTTCTGCAATCTTTAAATAGGCATAATGACCACCTGTTGTCAGCAGTCTCTTTGTTGTATGACTGTTTAACACACCTGTGGACATCAGATTTCTTGGTCGTTTGCCTTCAAGTGCCTCACGCACAACATCCGCAATTGTGTGCCATGCGCTTATTCCAAGGATTCCATCAAGCTCTGGCAGCTCTTCTAACATTTCATCCTGATAACGCTGTGAAAGACATCCCGTTGCGATAAGTGCTTCAAGCTTCCCTTCTGTCTTAAAACGTGCCAGATCTAAAATATTTTGGATGCTTTCTTCCTTTGCATCTCCAATGAAGCAACAGGTATTTACAATAATTACCTGTGCCTGTGCTTCATCATCCGTAAATGTACATCCCTCATCTGCAAGAATGCCAAGCATTTTCTCAGTATCCACCAGATTCTTATCGCAGCCAAGGGATACAATCATTACCTTCTTATTCAGCATCTTCTGTCTCCGAAGTTTCTGTATCTGTGAAAGAAAGTGGGCTTTCCATATTGGCTACTGGTGTGAAATCATCCTCACCTTCCTTTGTAATATGAACCTTGCCCTCACGAATCTCCTCTACTGCGATGGAAAGAGGCTTATAGGTAGAAACATGATCAGCAAGCGGCTCCTGTCCGTTTACAATCTGGCGTGCACGCTTTGCAGATGCAATTACAAGTGAATAGCGGCTGTCGATTTCTGGCTCATTCTCGTCACGAACCTCATTAAGTGTCTTTAATAACTCATTATAAGATGGATGGATCATTTTTTCATTCTCCTTATCATTTTTTATTTGTTTATTGATCATTACAGCAGTCAAATTATCTTTAAAGTGTCTTTAAATCATCTTTGATTGCTGCAACAAACTCTTTGTTAAATTTTACTGCGTGATGTGTGCTCTGCATCAGTGCATCAAGCTCCTTGACACATACATCTAAGTCGTCGTTTACAATAATGTAATCATATTGATCCATGTAAACGCCTTCTTCAACGGCACGCTTTAAACGCTTTTCAATCAGCTCTTTCGTCTCAGTTCCTCTGGCTGTCAGACGTCTTCTTAATTCAGCTGCAGACGGCGGTGTAATAAAGATAAGAATGGTGTCTGGGTATGTTTTCTTTACCTGCAAAGCGCCCTGCATCTCAATTTCAAGGATAACATCCTTTCCGGCTGTCAAATTCTCCTCAACAAAGCCAAGCGGTGTTCCATAGCCTTTATTTACATAGATTGCACTCTCTAAAAAGTAACCCTCTGCCTGTCTTTTTACAAACTCCTCATGAGAAATGAAATAATACTCTTTTCCGTTTGTTTCGCCATCTCTTGGTGCTCGGCTTGTGCAGGATATGGAAAGTGCATACTGCTCATTTTTGCAAAGCTGTTTCATTACAGTTCCCTTTCCTGAACCTGAGAAACCGGAAACAACAAATAAATTACCTCGTTTACTCATCTTCTTCCTCCTCTTGTAGCTGTGTCTTTTCCACTGTCAGATTACATCTGGCGGTAAGCGTCTCTGGTGTGAGCGCTGAGAGAACCAAATGACCGCTTCCAGTAAGAATGACTGATTTTGTTTTTCTTCCCTGTGTCGCATCAACTGCACTTCCTTTGCTTCTAGCCTCGCTGACCATACGCTTCATCGGTGCAGAATCTGCTCTGCAGATAGATACAATCTGACTGGAATTTATAAAATTGCCAAATCCGATATTTACAAACATACAAAACTCCTGTAGTGAAACTTTATTCGATGTTTTGAACCTGTTCACGTATTTTCTCAATCTCAGTTTTCATGTCGATTGCCACATCTGCAAGTGTTACATCATTGATCTTTGAAAGTGTGGTATTCGCCTCACGATTCATCTCCTGTGCAAGAAAATCAAGTTTTCGTCCAACGCTTCCGCCTGTGCACAACGCTTCCTTCATGTGGCTGATATGAGTGCGAAGACGAACCATCTCCTCATCCACACAAATCTTATCCGCATACAGAGTTACTTCCGCTGCAATTCGATTTTCATCAATCACAGAAGCTTCAATAAACTCTTTTACCTTTTCTGTCAGACGAATGCGGTATTCCTGTACCATCACAGGTGCTCTATCTGTCACCATATCCACTAACATATCCATGTGATCTAACTTTAACAGCAGATCCTTTTTTAGCTGCTCACCCTCTGTCTGACGCGCCTGTACCATTGCAACACAAGCCTGCCTTACTGCCTGCTCTACATCTGGCCACAGCTCCTTTGCATCAGTATCCCGCTGCTCCATAGTAAAAACCTCTGGCATACGTGCAAGCTCTGTCAATGTCAGATTATTTTCAAGATTAAATGTATCAGCCATCTGCGCCATATGTGCCATATAGTCTCTTGCAATATCCTCATGATAGCACAGCACTGTCTGATCATCAGACTCTGTTTCATAGCTGATATACATATCCACTTTTCCACGCTGCAGCTGTTCTTTTACAAGACTGCGAATCGCAGTCTCAAAGCAGTTAAAGATCTTTGGCATCTTAATTGAGAGATCAAGATACCTGTGATTTACTGATTTCATCTCTACGATGATCTTATGCGATTCGCCCGCAAATTCAAAGCGTCCGAATCCTGTCATACTTCGTATCATAAATGTATTCGCCTTTCCGGCAGCTGCTTTTATCGTGCAGACTACGACTTATTATTATACGCTAATTTAATTCTATCGTCAACTTGCAATCGAAGAAAGATTGCGTTTTTTTTTACATTCTGTTATACTGTCAGATATCAAGGTCCAAGACTGTTTTAGAAAGGTTGATTACGTACTATGGCTTTTGATGGAATTGTAATTTCAAATATTGTATCTGAATTAAAGCAAAAATTAACTGGCGGGCGCATCTCCAAAATTGCTCAGCCTGAGCCAGAAGAACTTGTTTTAACAATCAAAAACAAAAAAGACACCTACCGTCTGTTTCTATCAGCAAATGCAAGTCTTCCGCTGATTTATCTGACGCAGGAGGCAGGGCTTAGCCCGATGACTGCACCTAATTTCTGTATGCTTCTTAGAAAGCATATAGGAAATGCCCGCATCACAGATGTCACACAGCCAGGACTAGAGCGAATTGTGCGCTTAGAACTGGAGCATCTTGACGAACTGGGTGATCTTCGTCAGAAATCTCTTGTAATTGAGATAATGGGCAAACACAGCAATATAATTTTCTGTGATGGCACAAAGATCGTTGACAGTATCAAGCATGTAAGTGCCGCTGTAAGTTCTGTGCGCGAGGTTCTTCCTAGCCGCGACTATTTTATTCCAAACACAACAGGCAAAACAAATCCGCTTGCTGCCGACAAGACATTTTTTTCTTCTCTGTTTTCTTCTGGAAAAAATATTGCTGCCATACTTTCAGGAAATTTTACCGGAATCAGCAATGTCAGTGCAGAGGAAATCGTCTATCGCAGCGGCCTAGACAGCTCTCTTGCCGCAGAGGCCTGCACATTAGAAGAACAGACTCGCCTATGGAACGCTTTTTCTGGTGTCATGGATTTGATCCGCACACAGCAATTTTCTCCATGTATCGCTTATGACAACAATGAGCCAAAGGAATTTTCTGCATTTTTGCTAACAGGACTAACTGAGTATCGTCTTCAGACTTTTGACTCAATCAGCGAGGTTTTATATACTTACTATAATTCCCGCAGTGCCATTGCACGCATGCGCCAAAAATCGGCAGATCTTCGCCATCTTGTTCAAAATTTGATTGAACGCACTGCCAAAAAGGCTGATCTTCAAAGACGACAGCTTTCTGACACCGATAAGCGTGAAAAATACCGCATCTATGGCGAGCTTTTAAATGCATATGGCTATGATTGTCCGCCCGACGCAAAATCGTATGAGGTATTTAATTATTATACTGATCAAATGATGACGATCCCACTTGATCCGACAATGACAGCAAAAGAAAATGCACAGAAATATTTTGAGCGCTATAATAAATTAAAACGAACTTTTGAAGCGCTGTCTACTCTGACTGTTGAGACAGAAAATGAGCTTGCTCATCTCGAATCTATCATGACATCAATTGATATCGCTGCAAGTGATGTAGATCTTGATGAAATTCGCAGAGAGCTTGGAGAAAGCGGTTATATTAAATCGCATGGTCCAAAAGGGAGAAAGGACAATCGAAGAAAATGTGTTCCTTATCACTATCTTTCTTCTGATGGCTTTGATATCTATGTTGGAAAAAACAACTACCAGAATGAAGAACTGACCTTTAAGTTCGCACAAGGAAATGATATCTGGATGCATGCCAAAAAAACACCAGGATCTCACGTCATTATTCAAACAAATGGCAGAGAAGTGCCAGACCGCACCTATGAAGAGGCTGGAAGTCTTGCTGTTTACTATTCCAAGGCAAAGACTGCACCAAAGGCTGAAGTTGACTACATTGAACGCAAGTTTGTAAAAAAGCCAGCTGGGGCAAAGCCAGGTTTTGTAATTTACCATACTAATTATTCACTTGTAGCAAGTCCAGATATCAGCAGCCTTAAGCTAATCTCAGGAGGCGAGTAAAAAGTATATATCAAAAAAGAATGGCAATCATCCTATTTTTAGAATGATTGCCATTTTCATTAGGTTATACATTTACATCAGTTATCGTATAGCCAAATAATTATTCTTTTGCTTTTACTGATGTCTCCGAAGTTTCTGAAACTTCTAAAGCTTCATCTGGTTCTGGTGCTGCTTCTGGAGTTTCTGAAACTTCCTCTGGCTCTGATCCTTCGGCTTCTAAATCTTCCTCTGGTGCTTCGGCAGTCTTTATCTTTTCATCTTCCTGCTCATCCTCGATACCATTAAACTTACGAATTGCTTTTTCTTCAGCACGCTTTGCAAGCTCTAATGCTTTCTCAGCTTCTTTTAATGCAGCCTCAGCAGCCTCTCTCGCCTGCTGTAAACGAATTGCTTCTTTTCTGCGTGCTTCTTCTTCGATCAGTCCATCATAAAGCTTTTCATACTCTCTTGCAGATGCATCCCATGAGAAATCCTGCTTCATTGCGCGAAGAACCATTTCATTCCATGCCTTGCGGTCATTGAAATAAGTTTTCTTTGCATAACGAATGATAGCAAGCATCTCATGCGCATTGTAGTTAGTAAATGAAAATCCTGTTCCTGTTCCATCCACTTCATTATATGGTGTAACGGTATCGCGAAGTCCGCCTGTCTCACGTACAATCGGAAGAGTACCATAGCGAAGACTCATCAGCTGGCTAAGACCACATGGCTCAAACAGAGATGGCATTAAGAACGCATCACAGCTTGCGTAGATACGATGTGACAGCGCCTCAGAGTAGAAAATATTTGCAGATACACGCTCTGGATATTTTCTGGAGTAATAGGTAAACATATCCTGATATTTGCCCTCTCCTGTTCCAAGAACGACAAGCTGCACATCTTCTGCACAAATCTGATCAAGAACGCACTCAACAAGGTCAAGTCCCTTCTGATCAGTCAGACGTGAAACAATTCCAAGCATGAATGCATCTGGATTTTCCTCAAGGCCAAGTTCCTTTTGCAGTGCTGTCTTATTTGCTGCCTTTGCCTTAATTACATCTTCTACTGAATAATTAACTGCAATGTTCTTATCTGTCTTCGGATTGTAAACATTATAATCAATACCATTTACAATACCGCTAAGCTGCTTAGAACGTGCACGCAGCAGTCCATCTAAGCCTTCTCCATAGAACGGCATTCTAATCTCGCTTGCGTAGCTGCGACTTACTGTAGTGATGCGGTCTGCATAGACAAGTCCGCCCTTTAACATGTTTCCGTTTCCATATGCCTCAAGCTTGTCACTCGTAAAGTAATAATCAGACAGACCAGAGAAGCCCTTAATCGTATCCACACTCCATGTACCCTGGAACTTCAGGTTATGAATAGTAAAGATTGTCTTGATGCCCCAGAAGAACGGATCAGACTGGAAGCTGTCATGCAGATATACTGGAATCAAACCTGTCTGCCAATCATGACAATGGATGATATCCGGCTTAAACCCAATTAATGGAAGGATGGAAAGAACTGCCTTTGAGAAGAAGCAGAATTTCTCAATATCCTCGTACATATTTCCATATGGCCATGGTCCGCCAAAATAAAACTCACTGTCTACAAAATAGAAATGAACACCTTCATACTCCATTTCCAGAACGCCGACATACTGTGTACGCCAATAAAAATCGGTGTAGAAATGCGTTACATACTTCATCTGGGAGCGCAAAGATTCCTTGATGCATAAGTACTTCGGCATAATTACTCTGACATCATACTCTTCTTTATTAAAATACTTTGGAAGGGAACCGACAACATCAGCAAGACCTCCCGTCTTGATAAAAGGTACGCACTCAGACGCAGCGAAAAGAATTTTCTTCATAAACCTCAAACCTCCACTATTTGGTACCAGGACAAACAACCTTTGTCAGCTATTTCATCCATCGTTTTTTTCTTAATTATACACGAAAATGCCGAATAATGGAAGCTCTTTTTATACAAAATGCAATACAAATTTTCGTTGATTGTGTCAATTGGCTTTAACTTTTAAAAAGATTCAGCTCCAGTCGGATCTTATCAGCAATGAGCGCCACAAATTCTGAATTAGTGGGCTTACCTTTTCCGCTATTTATCGTATACCCAAATAACGAATATATCGTATCCATCTTGCCGCGGCTCCACGCAACCTCAATAGCATGACGCAGGGCACGCTCTACACGGCTTGGTGTTGTTACATATTTCTTAGCGATTGACGGATACAATGCCTTTGTGATCGAATTTAATAGATCCATATCGTTGACACACATAATAATTGCATCACGCAAATACTGATATCCCTTAATATGAGCTGGAACACCAATCTCATGAATCACACTCGTGACATACTGTTCCAAACTCTTTCCCTGTCCTCCATATATAAACGCAGGTTCTTTTAGTGCTGTACTCTGTGTTAACAGCTGTGGGCGCATATCATAGCCTCGTCTTCCTAACTGCTTCACACGGTTTAACAATGTAAAATTGTCAAACGGCTTCATAATATAATACGTAGCTCCGGCAGACATGGCATTTTCTGCCACTGATTCATTCTGAATACCGGAAATTATGATAAAGGATGGCATCGACTCCGCATTTTTCTCAGCATGAACCTTATCCATTACGCCAAGACCATCAATTCCCGGCATGACTAAATCAAGCAAAACCACATCTGGCTTCTTATCCAGAATCATCTCGTATGCCTGCTCTCCATTTCTAGCTGTCCCCACTACTGTAATATCATCATCTGCTGTTAATACCTCATCCAACATTGTGAGTATTCTTTCATTATCATCTGCAATTGCTACATTTAATTTTGCCATTTTCCTCATCCTTTCTCTTGCTTTCTGCTAATTGTTCATTCATTTTTACGTTTGTCTTTTCAATCGACATACTCACTATAGCAGTTTTTTCTATTTTCTACAAGAGTAGTCAAGCGCGCATTTCGCGCTATATAAGACAAAAAACTGTCTTTTCATGTAGATTTATGCTTTTGTAATATTCAGGCAATTCGACACTTCATATTAATGATTCAACATATCTTCTGCATATATTGCATAGCCCTTCGTTGGATCATTGACAAACACATGTGTTACTGCACCGATCATTTTGCCATTTTGAATGAGCGGTGAACCACTCATACCCTGAATAATGCCGCCTGTTTTTTCAAGAAGTACCTTATCTGTAACGCAAATCTGAAATCCTCCAGTACTTCCTGGCTGCGTTTTTATAATTTCTACTTCATAATCCTGCGGCTCGCCATTTACTGCACAGCGAAGAAAAGCTTTTCCGCAGACAACCTCTTCTTTGTGTGCCATCTGCATTAATGCTGATCTTACTAATTTTTCTTTCATCAAAGCAGATACATTTCCATAAATTCCACAGCTTGTATTTTCATAGATGTTTCCTAAAAAAGTAGATGTATCATAACAGATTATACCGCAGAACGATCCTGGTGTACCGTTTTTGCCACGGATTATCATCTGAATCTGCGATTCATATAGACCACCTTTTCGCACACTAACTCGTTTTCCTGTATCGCTGTCGTTAATTGGATGACCAAGCGCACCGAAATGACCATCCTCACTTATATAAGTCAGCGTACCAATTCCCTGCACATCATCTTTGACCCATACACCAAGACGATACGTTCCGCTTGTATCCTGAATAGGAAGTACAGAAATGTCAAACGATTCCTGTTCGCGAACAATATGAAGAGTGAGCGGCTGTCCCGCGCATGCTTCTACACTAGAAACCAGTTCTTCTTTCGAGTTGACTGGATTTCCATTGATCGACGTAATATAATCTCCCTGCTGCAGGCTGCCCTCACATGGAGAAGAAAGTGTTTCCATATTTGTTGGAATCTGCGCCGTTGTCACCACCATAACACCTTCTGTTTCCATATAAATTCCAACTGGAAATCCACATGGATATACTTGCGGCATTTGGACGGTGTTTTGAACAGCCGTATTTTTCATCGCAGTCGCTGCAACACTTTGAAATGAACTGTGATGTGCACAGCAAACTGCTATGGCTATGGCAAATATAATTGCCACAGCCTTTCGTATTTTAAAGTACTTTATTTTCATTTGCATACCAACAGCCTTCCTTTCATTTTTCTGCTGTTAGTATGCGTTTGTTTATCATTTTGTAATCTGGGATTCTTTTGTTCTATTTGCCATATCTTTCATCTCTTTTGCTGTATCAAGAACGTTCTTTGTAATTTCTGCTCCGCCAAGAAGTCTTGCAACTTCACGGATGCTTTCCTCTTCTGATAGTTTTGTGATATGTGTTGTCGTTCTTTCATTTTCTGCATTTTTCTCAATTAAAAAATGCGTATCTGCCATTGAAACGATCTGAGCCAGATGACTGATACAAATAACCTGACTTCCTTTTGCCGTTTCTGACAGACGTTTTGCGACTTTTTGTGCTGTTCGGCCACTGATTCCCGTGTCTATTTCGTCGAAAATAAGTGTTTCTATTTCTTCCTTCTGCGCCATAACAGACTTCACCGCTAACATAATTCTTGATAATTCACCACCTGATGCGACAGCAGCAAGCGGCTTTAGTGCTTCTCCTGGGTTTGTCGCTATGTAAAATGTAACGACATCCTTTCCTCCTGGACCAATCTGCTCTGTCTGATCCATATGAATCTCAAAACGCACATCTAAAAAATTCAAATCTACAAGTGCCTTAATCAATTGGCTGCAAAGTAAATCTGCGCATTTTCTTCTTTTGCTGCTAAGATCGTTTGCGGCCTGTTCTAACTTAACAAATGCATTTTGACATAATTTTTGTGCCCGCGCCTTCTCTTCCTCGAAATGACGGTATTTTTCAAGCTCCTGCTCTTTTTTCTCTGTCAGCTCCAGCAGCCCTTCCTCATCACAGCGATATTTCTGCATAAGATGACGAATTTGATCAAGACGTTCTTCAATCTTTGCTGTATCAAGCTCCTCATCCTGCATTGCATCAAGACGTTCTGAAGCTTCACGACAGATATCATGAATAATTGACTCGGCATCCGTAAGCTGATCATATAAAGACTGTGCTTCTTCGTCTGCATCTGAAATACCTTTTAATGCATGCTCTGCTCTTCCACAAAGATCACAGGCACCATTTGACTCATAGCCTAAAAGTGATGTCAATTCCTGATACGCTGTTATGATATGTTCACGCTCCGATAAGCGTTTCCATTCTTTTGAAAGACGTGCCTCTTCACCAGGTGTAATTGATGCCTCTTTAAGCTCATCAAGCTCATAACATAAAATATCCATGCGCCTAAGCCGCTCGTCCTCGTCTACGCTGTAACTGTCAAGCTCATCCTTATACTGTTTCCATACGCGGTAATACTGTGCTGTCTGTTCTTTTGCTTCTTTTAATTTTTTTCCGCCGCTTCTGTCTACGATCTCAAGCTGCTTATGCTGATGAATAAGAGCCTGATGATCATGCTGACCATGCACATCAAGAAGAAGTGACGCAACCTCGCGTACTTTCGAGGCTGGATATGCCTCTTTATTGATTTTACTCACGCTCTTTGAAGCAGTGATCTTTTTCGAAATAATCAGCTGGCCATCTTCTGGTTCAATATCATATTCTCGAAGCTTTTCGAGAACTGCCGGATGTGTCGGTGAAAAAATCAGCTCAATATAAGCCTCCTTTTCATTTGCGCGAATCATCTCTTTGTGTACCTTTGCCCCAAGTGCAATCAAAACAGAACCAATCAAAATGGATTTTCCTGCTCCCGTCTCTCCGCTTAGGACATTTAATCCTTCTGTAAAAGTCACCTCTTCTTCATCGATCAAAGCGAGGTTTTTGACGTACAGACTGTCCAGCATTTTTCTCCTGCCTTTCTATATTCAATCATTGAGAATACTCTCAATTTTTTTCATCAGATGAATGGTGTCGGGCACGGTACGAACCGCGCACATAATCGTATCATCACCTGCAATACATCCGACAATCTCACTAAAATGACACGCATCAAGTGCTGCTGCCGCTGCCATTGCCATACCAGAAACTGTTTTTATGACAAGTATATTCATTGCCATATCCATACTGACGTAAGATTCCTTTAAAATACGAAGATATTTTGGTTCGGCCTGTTGGTGCTTTGATTCTGCTGCCTTATAGACAAGTTTTCCATTTTTTCCAGAAACTTTTTTTAACCGAAGCTGGCTTATGTCTCTTGAAACAGTTGCCTGCGTCACATCAAAACCATCCTCACAAAGCATCTGCACCAGTTCTTCTTGTTTTTCTATATCATGCATCTGAATCAGCTCTAATATGCGCTGCTGTCGTACCGTTTTCATAGCCATCTCCTTTTCAAAACTTTTTTCGCGGCCTTTTATTTATCGGCTCAGTTTTTTTCCAAGCGTATCTAAAAAGCTTCTTTGATCCAAACGGATTAATCTAACCTTATCTGATGCACTTTTTATCACAATCTCATCTCCTGGATGCACTGATACCACATTGTCTGAGTCAAAGCTTACTGCCTGATGAAGCATGCGAATGCCATCCTTTGCCTCAACAATCAGTCGAATATACGCATTATCCGGAAGAACAATGCTTCTTGCCGTTGTCAGTGTCTGAGCACAGATTGGCGTAAGCACAAATAAATTTGAGGTCGGAAGTACGATTGGCCCTCCTGCAGAAAGACTATATGCCGTAGAGCCTGTCGGTGTTGCAACAATAATGCCATCTGCATTATATCTTGTGATAAACTGATCATTCACATAGAGAGAAAAGCGAAGCATCTTCATGCTTTCAAGTCTCGTCAGAACAATGTCGTTTAATGCCGTATCACTGCAGACAATCTGTCCATCACGCACAATCTCGCCAAGCAACGTCATACGTTCCTCGATAAAAAAATCATCCATCAAAAGTCTGTCGAGACTTGGAAACAGATTTTCCTGATCTACTTCTGACAGATAACCAAGATTTCCCAGATTAATGCCGATCAGCGGATAGCTTGTACCTTTTAAGTCGTGTGCTGCCTGAATCAATGTTCCATCACCGCCTAAAACAATAACGCATTGTGTGTCGCCGGGAATCCGGCCAGTATCTGTATAGTGATACCGGCCATTATCCGAAGCTGCCGGTCCGGCAATGACACACTCTGCGCCTTTCGCTGTCAGGTATTCTTTTATTTCCTGCACACAAAAAAGTGTGTGCGGCTTTGCATAATTTGCAATTACATAAAAATGCCTCATAGCTTCCTCCCAGTCAGCTTACAGCAGTTCATGTGACTGCTCAACAAGTGCATTTACATCTGGCAGCGGCCGATTTAGCTCTTCCTCTGTCGGTGTTTTCTGAAGATAAAGAAGATATTCAATGTTTCCTTCTGGTCCCTTAATTGGTGAGAAGGCAAGGCCAAGCACGCCAAAACCAATGGATAGTGCAAATTCCATCACCATGCGCACAACCTCCATATGAGTTTCCTTCTCGCGTACAACACCCTTTTTGCCAACCTTTTCTCTTCCAGCCTCAAACTGCGGCTTAATAAGGCAGACTATCTGTCCACGCTCTGCCATCAATTCCTTTACCGGAACAAGTACCTTTGTAAGCGAGATAAATGAAACGTCAATTGACACAAAATCAATGGCGCATCCAATATCCTCTGGCACAACATAGCGGATATTCGTCTTCTCCATACAAATGACACGCGGATCATTTCGAAGACTCCATGCAAGCTGACCATGACCGACATCAACCGCAAAGACCTTAACAGCACCATTTTGAAGCATACAGTCGGTAAAACCGCCAGTGGAGGCTCCTACATCCATGCATGTCTTCTGGTCAAGTGCGATGGCAAACTCTTCCATTGCCTTTTCCAGCTTCAATCCGCCTCTGCTGACATATTTTAACGAATTGCCGCGCACCTCAATCGCTGCATACGTATCAAACATCGTGCCAGCCTTGTCCTCCTTTTGTCCATTCACATAGACACAGCCAGACATAATAACAGCCTTTGCCTTCTCTCTTGAAGGCGCGTATCCCAAATTTACTAATAGTACATCTAAACGTTCTTTCACTTTATTTTGTCCTTTAACTCACTTTTTTAATTACAGCATGGTACTTATTTTCTGATAAATACTTTGTGCATCCAGCCCAGTCTCCTCCAAAAGTTCTTTAATAGAACCCTGATGAATAAACTTATCTGGAATGCCACATGCAATAACGCGCACACCAGTAGAATGCAGCTCAACATAACGACAAATATGCTCACCTACACCGCCTGAAAGCACATTTTCCTCCATTGTAACAATCAAGCTGTGATAATCTAATACTTCATCAAGCATCTCGTAATCAAGCGGCTTTGCAAAACGAAGATTTACAACTGTTGCATCGATTCCATCCTTTGCCAACAATTCCTCAACCTCCATGGCTGTCTCTACCATAGTGCCAATTGCAAGAAGCGCTACACGGCTGCCTCTTCTAATCCACTCGCTCTTTCCAAGCTTTATTGGTTCACGGTATTCCTTTAATACACGCACTGCATCTGTTTTCGGATAGCGAATTGCCATCGGTGCTTCAAAATCAGCAGCAAATGCAATAGCATCCTGAAACTCATAGCGGTTTTTCGGTGCAAATACTGTCATATTTGGAATCATTGTCAAATACGATAAATCAAACACACCCTGATGCGTCTCTCCATCATTTCCGACAAGTCCTGCACGATCAAGCATTAGCGTAACAGGAAGATTCTGCATACACATATCATGCAGTATCTGATCATAGCCTCGCTGTAAAAAAGAGGAATATACTGCAAAAAACGGATGAAAACCACCTGCTGCTAAACCGCATGCAAATGTCACTGCATGCTCTTCAGCAATGCCAACGTCAAAAAAGCGGTCTGGAAAACGCTTTGCAAAGCCTTTTAAACCACAGCCGTCCTTCATAGCTGCTGTAATAGTTATAAGTTTTTCGTGCGTCTGTGCAAGTTCACAAATTGTTTTTGCAAAGATATCAGTATACGTTGCCTCTTCCTTTGGCTTTTTCGCCATTCCATTTTTCTTTATAAATGGTCCAACTCCATGGTAGGATTCCGGATGAAGCTGTGCCGGCTCATATCCCTTTCCCTTTTCTGTGATCACATGAATGAGCACCGCACCTTCTACCTGTTTGGCATCCTCAATGACCTCTGTAAGTGCCTCAATATTATGACCATCAATAGGTCCAAGATATGTGATGCCCATATCTTCGAAAAACATTCCCGGAATAAAAACTTGCTTCAGCATACTCTTCGCACGGCGAATGTTGCGCTCAAGCTCCTCTCCAATTGCATTCATCTTGCTTAATGATGCTTTCACATTTTTCTTGAAATTAGTGTAACCCTTTGCAGTACGCACACCTGCCAGATAATGCGAAAGCCCTCCAACATTTTCAGAGATAGACATATGGTTGTCGTTTAAGATCATGATATAATTACTCTTAAGCGATGCTGCGTTATTAAGTGCTTCAAAAGCAAGGCCGCCTGTAAGAGAACCATCACCAATCACAGAAACAACTTTATATTTTTCTTTCTTGAGCTCTCGTGCACAAACCATACCAAGTCCTGCTGATAAGGACGTAGAGCTATGCCCCGTATCAAATGCATCACAATTACTTTCATCACGCTTTGGGAAACCACTCATGCCGTGATATTTGCGAAGTGAGTCAAAGCCATTCTTTCGTCCTGTCAAGATTTTATGTGTGTATGATTGATGTCCTACATCCCAAATCAATTTATCCTGTGGAAAATTCAAGCACCGATGAAGTGCAATTGTCAACTCCACCACTCCGAGGTTCGAGGCAAGATGACCACCATTGTCGCTGACTTTATCAATTATAAACTGCCGAATCTCATCTGCCAGAATAGGAAGTTCTTGCTCTTTTAATTCTTTGACGTCATTCGGCCTCTGTATTTTATCAAGTACCATAAACGGCCCCCTTTAGCATCATTTGGTTTGAAAATAATGCCTATTTTTTTCTTACAATTAGATACTCGAAGAGTCGCTTTAAAAATGATGCATTCGGACATACCTGATCAAGAAGTGTCATTGCTGTATGAGAATATTCCTCTACCAGCTTAGAAGCACCATCTAGTCCATAAATTGTCACATAGGTAGTCTTATTATTCTTCTCATCGCTCTTTACCGGCTTTCCAAGCTCCTCAGTCGTAGAAATTACATCGAGAATATCATCACGAATCTGAAATGCCATGCCTACATGATGGGCGATCTGCTCTGCTGATTTTACCTGATTATCATCTGCTCCTGCAAGCACAGCGCCAATCATCATTGCTGCTTCTAAAAGCGCTGCTGTCTTTAATTCATATATAAATTCAAGCTGGCTCTTTGTTACAGGACGGTCTGTGTACTCAACATCTACACTCTGTCCTCCGATCATTCCATAAATTCCAGCCTTATTTGCCAAAATCGAAATAGCTTTTCCAACAAGATCAGCACGATCTGTCAGCGCAAATGCCTTTGCTGCTATCTCAAATGCATAGATAAAAAGCTTGTCTCCTGCAAGCACGGCCATATCATAGCCATATTTTTTCCATGTAGTCAGATTTCCTCTTCTATACTCATCATTATCCATACATGGAAGATCATCATGTACAAGTGATCCTGAATGAATCATCTCAAGTGCTGCCATAAACGGCTCCACAACATTTCCTGTTCCGCCAAAAGCTTTAAAGCTTTCTAACATAATCATCGGGCGAAGACGCTTTCCACCAACTAAAACACTATAATTAGATGCTTCGATAAGAAGTTTTTGATGACCAGTCTCCTCAGGAAGATAACCTTGTACAACCTTCTCTGCCTCTTTTGTATGCTGCTGTAACTCTTCTTTCCATTCCATCATAACTCATCCTCTGTTTCTGTCTCTATGACTGTAATGCGTTTTTGCACTCGGTCGATTTGACCTGCACACCCGCGAACAAGACGTACACCTTCTTCATATTTTGCAAGCGCCTCCTCGAGTCCAAGACTGCCGTTTTCAAGTTCAGCTGCAATCTCCTGAATCTTTAGAAGCTGCTCTTCTATTGTCATATCCATTAGCATGTTTTTTGTCTGTTTTTTCTTATTCATCAAAAGCTGCCTCTTTTATCATTCCATCTTGTCTTTTGGCATGCACTTTGTCACATCTGCCTGCACGATACCATCACTTAGATAAGCAAAAAATGTTGTTTGTGGTGTCATCTGATTCACACTGCAAACTGGTTTTTTATTCTCATCTGTCAAAAATGCATATCCGCCTCCTACCTTTTTAAGCGGCGACTGCGCTTCTAACTTTGCTGCTGCAATAGAAAGCTGTGCTTTTTTTTGATCGATCAGATGCATTATCTGCCTTTTTATCTGTGCTTCGTACTGCTTAAGCGTTTCACTTTGCGCTTTTAATCGTACGCTTGGATGAGAAACTTTTAGTGAAAGCTTTGCATGTTCAAGTTCCTTTTTTCTGCTCTCTATAAGTGCTTGCATACTCTGCGAAAGCTGTGCTGCAAAAAGATTTAGTGTATTTTCAAATGTATCATACTCAAATACAGCAAGTTCAGCTGCCGCGGATGGTGTTGGTGCACGCAAATCTGCAACAAAATCGGCAATGGTAAAATCTGTCTCGTGGCCGACTGCTGAAATCACAGGTGTCTCACAGCGAAAAATGGCCATTGCTACGCATTCCTCATTAAATGCCCATAAATCTTCAATTGAACCGCCTCCGCGTCCAACAATGATCACATCAAGTCCTAGTGTGTCAAGATAGTCAATTCCTGCAGCTATATTGACTGCTGCTGATTCACCCTGAACAAGCGTCGGATATAAAATCAGCTGAACATATGGATTTCTTCTGTGTGTAATATTTATAATATCCTGAATGGCAGCTCCTGTCTTTGCAGTGACAACACCTACTTTTTTAGCAAAGCGGGGAATCGGCTTTTTATATTCCTCGGAAAACATGCCCATTTCCTCAAATTGAGCTTTTCGCTCTTCAAAAAGACGAAACCATTCTCCTACACCTGCTGGCTCTAGCTGCGTCACATACAGCTGATAGACACCATCACGCTCGTAAATACGAACACTGCCTCTTGCAATCACACGCATACCTTCTGATGGAATAAATGTAAGCTTTGCCCGATTAGACGCAAACATCACACATGACAGTGTGCTCGTTTCATCTTTTAAGGTAAAATACAGATGACCGCCTGAATGTTTTTTGCAATTAGAAATCTCGCCCTGAATGGAAATCCTCTTCAGGGCGAAATCTTCTTCAAACAGATGACTTATATACGATGTGACCTGTGCTACTGTATAGACAGATGCCATTAAGCCAGCTCCGGATGCTTATGAACAAGCTTTGCCAGCACACCATTTACAAACTGAGGTGACTCATCTCCTCCATAGCTTTTTGCAAGCTCAACAGCCTCATTGATGGCTACTTTTCCTGGAACATCCTCGTCAAATATCAGCTCATATGCTGCAAGACGAATGATTGACAAATCAACCTTATTCATACGGCTAAGCTTCCAGCCCTCTGCCGCCTGTGTGATTTCTTCGTCAATTTCAGGAAGCTTTTCTACGATCATGGAAAAGCGCTTCTCAAGCTGCTCCTTTTCCTTCTCGATTAAAAGCAGCTGACCTTCTTCTGGATACATACATTCCTCTAAATAATTGTCAGCCTGCTCATTCAGCTCTTCCTTATCATAAAAATTTGCATGAAATAATAACTTAAACGTGTATTCACGTAACTGTCTGCGGTTCAAATTCTACCTCGTTTCCTGCCTGTTCTTTTTATTTGTTTTAACTATAAGCGCAAAAAGGGTGCCGGTACGACACCCTGATCTTACATATTTACTCCGGCAACAGTAATTTTTACTTCTGTAACTTCAAGTCCAGTCATATTTTCAATTGCGGACTTAACGCGCTCCTGTACCTTTGCTGTTACAACCGGTACGCTGCATCCATACTCGATAATAAGTGAAATCTGTACAGACACATTTTTTTCTTCGACTGTGACCATAACACCCTTGGAAAGATTCTTGCTTGAATGCTTTGCAATGACATCATGTGTCAGTGAGCCAGACAGATATGCAACACCTTTTGTCTCAGTTGCTGCAAGTGCGGCAATAGTTGCCACAACATCGTTTGCAATCTTGATTTCTCCGGTGCTTTCTTCAACAGGAATAGTAACTTCTCCAGATTCTGATTCCAATCCCACAACGGTACCTCCTCTACTTCTATCTATCGTTTTACCTTTTTGTATTATATCAAATCAAAAGACTTTTGTAAAGAAGTTATTCTGTCTTTGCTGTTCCCATCAGTGTAACGCAGATTTGAGATGCACTTACGGAAGTCTTGCGTTTTACAATATCTTCAATCTGAGCAAGCTCTGCATCTGTTAGATTATCCTTGCAGATTACTACATCAACGGCATCCTGTGTGATGCTGACAATTGAATTATCAAACCCTTTCGCGCTAAGAAGTGTCTCTACAGCATTTTCCTTATCACTATAGTCTGTCAGACGAACAACTGCATCAATTGCGGCTTGTTTATCTAACTCTGTCTGCGCATCACTATCAATAATTGCCAAGAGATCTTCCTTATTTTTCCCTCTTGTCTGCTCTCTTGCAAGCTTTGTCTGTGCCATATAATCAGATACTGTTAGCCCGTTTGCCAGCACCATTTTTCCTGGATCATCAATATCCTGATCTAAGCTTTCGATATCAGTGAGTGCAGCATCTGTGGCATCTTCTTTAGCAGTATCGATCGTATCATACTCTGCAATTGCCTCTTTAGCATCACTTGTGTTTTCCATGCTGATATCCCTACTGTCAGCAACTTCCACTCTTCCGGCATATGTAAGATACCCAGCAATCGCAATCATCACTGCAAGTACGGTGATAATTACCTGATTTTTTCTCATGATCCGCTTCACTTTGCTTCCTCCGCCTGAGATTTCTTTTCAATTACCTTAATTTTATGCGCCTCTATACCAAATAATGCCTGCACCGCCTCACTGATCTCACGAATTTTTGTCTGCGTGATATTTCCCCTAGCAGCTACCACCACACCCTGAATTGATGGGCTCATTTCCTTTATGATATATGGCATACTGCCTGAGGTGTTTCCTGTCAGTAAAGCCTCATTTTTTTTACTAAGACTGCTTGTTACACTTTTTTCTAACGATTCTCCACTTCCTTTTTCTATCTCCTGCTTATTTTCCTCAAGCTGAATTGATTTTTCAAGCACTTTTTCTGACGTTGCAGAAAGAGTGATCATCACATCAACAGATGTGATGCCTTCCATTCCTCCAAGGATTTGTTCCAGACGTTTTTCAAGCTCATGCTCATAAGAAAATAAAGATGTATCACCATCTGTATCTAAACTGCTGCCCATGCTTTGCGCCTGATTAGAATAAGTACCTGCCTGATTTAAGTTTGATAATTGATTTTGTGGAAGGGAACAGATGATAAGAATAATTGCTGCAACTGCTAAAAGACCAAGCCGCAAAAAACCAATCTTTTTTAATTCAGAAAGCCATTTGGATTTCATAACCTTGCTCCTTATTTTTATCTGTCTTTAAAAATAACTGTGATCTTGCATGTGGATGAAAGCTGCTCTTCCAAATATTTTTTCAATTCATCTTGTCCTATCTGCATATGATCTTTTTCATTCGTTTTTATTTCACTTACTGTCACCTCAATCTGTATGATCGTTCCACTAGAATCAGTCTCTAGCGACAGATCTTCTAAAAAACACTCACGCTTTTTTAGAAGATCTCTTATCTGCTGCTCAAGGATCTTTTTCTGGGCAGACACTTCAAGCGTAGTCTGCTTATCATTTAATTTTTGCAAATCTGCTTCTAAATAAGTTCCTTCTGAGAAAAAAGCTCCAGCCTCTAACCAAGTCTGACCAACCCGTTCAGCTGAAATGGATAAAATCGGGGAAACAAACAGCAATACTAAAAGAAGATTTAAAAACAAGCGAATATATGGACCATATTCTTTTTTTGCAACAAGATTTTCTACTAACACTGATAAAATAAGATAACCCGCGATCTGACGCAGATAATCACGAATTGCGGTCATAATAATCCTCCTCTGATAAGCTTTTCTTACAGCACACGATTCGTAAATGCGCATATTACTGCAATTGTAATCAGAAATAGAAAAATCGCCATGCAAAGCGTTTTTAACAGCATACGATTCGTAAATGAGACTGCTTGAAGTGCTGTGATCATACGCTTATCTGAGATAGGACTGGCAACTGCTGCAATCCCATAATAAATCAGAACAATAGCTGCCATCTGCAAAATCGGATATATGCTTACAAGTATTAAAACAATACACCCTGCCATACCAATTCCATTTTTAATCAGCGTACCTGTTCCTATTATTATTTCAGCTGTACTCTTTATACCACTTCCAATTCCAGGTATGGAGCCAATCAGCTTCTGAGCAAATGCCGGTCCTGCACTAGAGGCAAGCGGTACAATCAATCCCTGAATCACCTGCAGACCAACAATTACAGCACAAAGTGTTTTCATTGACCACTCATAGATCATCTTTATCAGCTCCTCCATCCCGGCAAAACGATCTTCCCCTGTAAGCCCGTTTAAAATTGATACGCCAAAATACAGCTTAATAATAGGTATCATTGCATAAACAAGAACTGCATCTATCAGTCCAATCATGCCAAATGTTGCCTGATAATACAAACTTGATGATGCCGCACCTGTTATACAAACCATTGACAAGCAAAATGCAGGCAAAAGCATTTTCATAAATGTAATCATAAGATTAAGACAATTCGTCACAAGACGACAACTCTGAACAAATCCTGCAAGTGCAGAGGCTGTAATCATCAAAAATACAACAAACCATGCTTGTCCCGCGATCTGATCACTGTCAAAAACAGATGCTATGCTGCTAAGAACTGCAGAGCAAACCACAAGCAGCAAAATAGAAACTGCCTGTGTACGATTTTCCTGCACCTCTCCAATTAAAACTGACGCGATATCTGATAAAAGCTTTGAAAATGATATTGGCCTGTCTGCATGAATCAAATTGCTAACAAGCTCACCAAAACCTATATGTGTCTTTGAAAGATTATCAGATACAAACTGCTCCAAATCAGATAAATCAAGCTCTGACAGCGCCTCATCCATGTCTTCTGCAAAGTCGCTTTCTTCTGATTTTTCCTGCAATAACTCTGCATGCACCAACTTGCAAAAACTGCCTTCTGCTATAATAAACCACAATGTCACAAATAATACGATACAAAGCTGCCTGCATCTTTTTGCCATATGCTCCCTTCTATCCACAACACATTTTTTGTTATGTTCACATCAGCTTAGAAACATTTTTTAAAACAGCCAGCACAATCGGCATGCTAAAACCAAGAATTGTAAGTCGTGCCGCCATTGAAATCTGACGTCCAAGTGCCTCTTGTCCGCAGTCTTTACAAAAATCACATGTAAATTCTCCCAAACATGTAATTCCTATCATTTTAAGAATGCTTTCCATATAAATGTTGTCAATTGAAAGATACTGGCGAAGCTGATTCATGCTCTGAATTAAATAGCGAATCTGTTCAAGAAGATAATAGCCAAAAAACAATCCTGCAGCTAACATCAGATAAGTACGATACTCTTCTTTTATCTGTTTCAGGCAAACCGCTAACAATGTAAACGCAATACCTGCTGCCGCAATCTTCCACATGCGCCCTCCTACAGTGCAAATAGATTTCGAATACTGTCAAACAATTCACTGATATAAGGAATCAGCCAAAACAGTACAAGAATCAAACCAGACAAGGATACCAAAAATGCCTGCTCGTCACGGCCGCTTTGCTTTAATACCTGCTGTATGATTGTTACCAGGATTCCGACAGCCGCGATCTTAAAAATCAGATTGACATCCATTCTGGTATCCCCCTTTTACCATAGCAAAATAAGAAGAAAAGCTGCCGCGCAAAAGCTAAGCACGCGGCATAGCTTACACTCATTTCCAAGCTTCGTTATCCGCTTTTCATACAGCTGTGAAAGCTGATTTGCATCAAAGAAAAGCTGCTCTTTTACCATTTTTCTTTCAAATAAGAGAAAATCAGATGCACAATGAAGAATCAATTCCTCTTCCTGCTCATTCCAACCCATTTTCCTATATACTTCGTTTACGGCATTGCTCCACTCCTGCAAAAAATCACCGCCTTCTGCCATACGTTTCGCCATCCTGCTTACTAGTTCTTTTGTCGCCCCTTGCGTGATTGATGATGCTTTTGTAAAAACATCCTCCAATATGCTGCCTCTTATTTCAATCTCCTGTCCGGCAAAGAGAAGGAAACGAATCAATTCCTGCAGCTGTTTTGCCGTCTCCTTTCGTGATGTTTCCATACAAAATCCAATGGACAACAAAGTTCCAGCTATTATAACAGCTGCTGCAAGTTTCATTCATAACTCCTTTCAATTTCTACAGTCGTCATAAGTTGCCTATTCTGATCATAAATCAAAACATTTCTGGAACAGTCATTGTCTATTTGAATTTCTATGTACCGCGAAAATAATCCAGAAATCTTTTGATCAAAAAGATGCTGCTTTATTGTTCCGTGCGCTGTCGTTAAAAGCGCTGTTCCCCACTTTTTTGCCTGTGCGAATATCTTTATGTCTTCTTCTCCTCCAGCCTCATCTGCAGCTAACACCTGCGGTGCCATTGTACGAAGAAGCATTATCATCGTATCTGTCTTACTTCCGCCATCCATAACATCTGTGTTTTGTCCAACATCATTTTGCGGAATACCGCTTATACAGGCGGCCACTTCTCCTCTCTCATCTGCCAAACTAGTGGTAAGAGGACGATGAATGCCTGTTCCATCTGAAATCAGACGAACAAGGTCGCGAAGAAGAGTTGTCTTTCCAAGCCCTGGCGGTGATACTATCAGCGTATCTAAAAATCGCTCTTTCTCCCACAGCCATGGATAGATTTCTCTGGCACAGCCGCGTACTTCCCTAGCCATTCGAATATTATACGAGCTGATATTACGCATTCCCTGGAGCTTTCCATCACAAAGTATTACCTCTCCACAAATTCCAATGCGGTGTCCTCCCTGAATAGTCAAATAGCCCTGACGAATCTGCTCTTCTGCTGCATATACAGAAAAACGGCTTGCATTTAATAAAATCTGCTCCATCTCTGCCTTTGACATAATAACGAGTGACATTTCTGGTAACAGCGTTTTTGTAAGGCTCCCGTTTTGATTCAAATAAAAAAGATTCATTTTTCTTCGCACCGATACAGGTCTCTGTGTACGGATGCGTATTTCTTCAAATGAATCAAGTGAAATGCCTCCCTTTTTTAATGCCTCTTTTATGGATTCCGGCAGAATTTGCCAGATGGCATCTGTCTGCATTGACATCACCTCTAACACAACTATATGCAATTCCATAATCTTTATGCAAAAAGTCGCTAATTTACAAATTATCTCTCTGTGTTCCATTCTCTTTTTTATCTGTTGTTTTATAATAACAGTAAATGCATACTTAAAAATCGGGAAGGAGCAATTAAAATGTTGTTTTCTTATGACAAAACTCTTGGAACTGTTGAAACCTCTCAGGGTACCATGACACTTACGAAGGTATTCATTCCGTTTTTTCTTGAAATGTTTTTGATGAATTTCATGCAGACAGTCAATACCTTTATGCTCTCTTATTTTTCGGATAATGCTGTTGCCGCCGTGGGTGCTGCCGGTCAGTTTTCCAGCATGATCTATACTTTTTACTCCGTCATTGGAACGGGTGTCTCCATTGTTTTATGCCATCATCTTGGCGCAGGAAAAAAAGAACAGACCTCAGAAGCTGTATTTTCAGCGCTTGTCTTTGGTGCTGCCCTAAGTGCAGTTATTAGTATTTTAATGTTTCTATTTGCTCGTCCATGTATGACACTTCTTAATATAAATGGAGATGTTTTAGATGATGCTGCAAAATATTTTTCGATCTGCATGCAGTTTTCATTTCTGCCAGCACTTTTTGTAATTATATCCTCAATCTTTAAAAGCTACGGTTTTCCTCAGATTTCCGTTGGCATTTCTCTTGGTATGAATATCTTAAATGCTGCACTGAATTATCTCGTTATTTTCCAACCATTCCCATTCTTTCTTAAAGGCGTATCGGGAATTGCATGGTGCAGCAATATAAGCCGTGGTGTTGCTCTTATCTGCATTATAATTTGTCTGTTTCGTCTTCCGCTGCAGCTTGATTTTCACAAGATGAGGCCAAAGAGCTTGTTAAAGATTAAGGAAATTCTGCGTGTTGGTCTTCCAGGCGGAATCAGCTCACTCTCCTACAATGTATCGCAGACTGTAACTACATCTGTTATTGCACTAGTTGGCGTCTCCGCGATTTCAACTAAAATATATGTCTCCAATCTTGTTTTTTATGTTTATGTGCTTGGCCTTTCCCTTGGAATGTCAACATCACTTTTGATTGGATGGCTATGCGGTGCCAAGAAATACGATCAAGCATATCGGCTGAATCTGCAAAATTTAAAGGTCACGATTTTACTAAATGCTACGCTGTCGATTTTACTGTTTCTATTTGGCCGTCCGCTTCTTTCTCTTTTTACAAAAGACCCTGATATTCTTAAGGTTGGCTGTGCACTTTTGTTTTGGGATATTTTCGTTGAGATTTTCCGCGGTTTTAACCATATCGAAGAGAACTCTCTGCGCGGTGCCGGTGATGTAGTCTTTCCAATGATTGTCTCTATCTGTTCTTGTTGGACAATGAGCGTACTATTTTCTTACATACTAGGCGTAAAGCTCGGACTTGGACTGACAGGCTGTTGGATCGCCTTTGCAATGGATGAAGCCTTCCGCGGAATTAACTACTTCTTCCGTTGGAAGTCAAAAAAATGGATGAAGAAGACAGTTGTTTAATTGTGTTGTGCTATTTCCTGTGTTTTGGCATAATCTGCAGGTGAAACGCCTGTCTGCTTCTTAAAAACTTTACTGAAATAGCTTTCATCAGCAAAGCCAACACACTCACTGACCTCCATTATCCTCATTGATGTGGTTGTTAGCAGCTGCTTAGCATGCGCGATGCGAATATCACGCAAATACTGAAATACCGTTTTTTTCATATTCTTTCTAAATAGACGGTTCAGATAATCAAAATTGATATCAAATTTTTCTTCCAGATAATCGCCCGTGAGCGGTTCCTTGTAGGCTTCATGCAAAAAACTTTGCACCTCAAGAACTTTCTTATAGCCACGGGCGGTTATCATTTTATTTTCCTGCAGCGCAAATGTCAGACTGGCACGTGAAAGCTGAATTAAAAATGCTAGAAATTGCGCGCCGCTCAAATCCTTATAATATTCCAGATGGTCGGAATTTGCCGATACCACTTGCTGAATTTGCTGAATCAGCGCTCCCCAAACTGTCTCATCCTGAATATGGCAATACTTAGGAAGCATAAGCTGATGGCTCTTTTCATTAGGTGCTTCGCTTGAATCACTCTGCATTGCTGCACAACGAAGCTGAAGCATTTGTTCGTGCATTTTGGACTCGTCTATTTCATTATTTTTGCTTTCTTCCAACATTGGATGAGTCATCAGATGAATCATATCATGCTGAAAATGAATGTAATAATATTCGCAGTAAGTAATCTGCTTTCCCTCATGATATTTATCAGGATCCAAAAGAATAAAATCGCCTGGGTGCAGATGATATGTAATTCCATCCTCTGCCAAATAAAGCTCTCCCTTTTGAATCAAGTACGCTATATATTCATGCGGTACACGCTTTTTATGCGCACACGGCGGTTTTAATATCCAATAATCAGCCAGATGTATCTGCGGTACGATTCTGCTGTCCATCACATAATACATATTTTCACTCCATTCTGAATAATGATTCATTATAATGCAAAAATGGATGAAATGTCAATATTAGCACAGCTGTCTATCTTTTTCTTGTAAAAAATGAGTAAAAAAGTTTTGAGGAGAAATTTTGCCAATGAAAGAAATCTCCATTTTCTTGACAAGATAATATGGTATACTATTATCAATATATACATAGCAACTTTTTAAATGGAGGTAACGATATGTCCGATTTTGATTTATGTAAAGAAACTCTTGGAGGAAAAAGAATTATTTTTCTTGGCAGTTCAGTCACTTATGGAGCCTGTGCCATGGGGCAATCATTTATCGAGGCTTTAGAAGAAAAAGATGGAATTATTGCCATAAAGGAAGCTGTCAGCGGAACGCTTCTTGTTGATGAGGATGTTGCTGATGGCAAATCGTACATTGCCCGACTAGCGACCATTGATACAAACATAAAAGCAGATGCGTTTGTCTGCCAGCTGTCTACAAATGATGCCTCGCACAACAAGCCTCTTGGAATAATTTCTGATTCATATGCAAAGGAAAATTTTGATACTAAAACCATAGCAGGTGCTATTGAATTTATTATTGCATATGCTAAGCAGACATGGCATTGCCCTGTAATTTTTTACACTGGAACTAAGTATGACAGTGATCTTTACAAAAAAATGGTTGAACTGCTGCTTTCAATACAAAAAAAATGGCAGATTGACGTGATTGATTTATGGAATGATATAGAAATGAATCAAGTTTCACCAGAAAACTACAAACGTTACATGTCTGACCCAATTCACCCATTAAGAGATGGTTATCGCGAATGGTGGCTTCCAAAATTTGAGGAAGGTATCACGCTTGCTTTGACTAAAAAGCATACAATTGACATCTCAAGTTTTGTTGAGAAAGCTAAGACTCTTGGCATTCTTGGTGTAAAGGTTACTCAGCATAATGAGTTAAAAGCAGAGTGGTTAAGTGAAGGTGAATGCCGCAGAAATGTTTATTCGGCAACAAAAAGTTTTACGTCTTGTGCGATGGGATTTGCCGTACAGGAAGGACTAATTTCGCTTGATGAAAAGCTTACCGATGCATTCGCAGACGATATTCCAGAAAATCCAGATGAGAATCTGAAAAAAGCAACAGTCCGTGATCTTTTGACGATGTGTCTTGGACAGGAATCTGGTCATTTGATGGGAGAACAGAGGCCGCTCTATAAGGAAGATGATTGGGTTAAGATGGTTCTTTCTATTCCATTTGTCTATGAGCCTGGAACACATTTTGTCTACAATAATGTAGGTCCATATCTGGCAGGCATCCTTGTTCAGAGACGCTCTGGAACCGATCTTGTATCTTATCTTATGCCGCGACTTTTTAAACATCTTGAAATTAAGCGGCCAACCTGGGAAATTGATCCTCTTGGCAATACATTTGGTGCGGGCGGACTGTTCCTTACTCTTTCTGAGCTTCACAAATTTGGTCTGTTCTATTTGAATAAAGGAAAATGGAATGGAAAACAGCTGTTAAATGCTGCATGGATTGAGGAAAGCACAAAGCCATCAGACACAGAACAGTATGGTTATCTGTTCTGGCGTGGAAAATATAATTCCTACCGTGCCGATGGCAAATATTCTCAGCTTTCCATTGTACTGCCTGACGCAGATGCCGTTGTATCACTTGTCGCAGAATGCCGCAAAGGAGAAGAACTGACGCAGGCAATAAATGACTTTATCTGCGCACAGTTATGATTCTGTTACTTGTGATACGGCTCATTTTTCTGAATGCGAAAACAGCGATATATCTGCTCAAGTAAAATCACACGCATCATTTGATGTGGAAATGTCAGTGCCGAGAAGCTAAGCTTCTCATCGGCACGGGCAAGTACCTTTTTACTAAGACCAAGGGAGCCTCCAATCACAAAAACAAGATGTGACCGCCCTGCCACTGTAAGTTTTTCTAAATGCTTTGATAATGCAACTGAATCATACTGTTTTCCATCAATAGCTAACGCGATCACATATCCATCCTTCGGACAGCGGGCAAGCAGACGATCTCCTTCTTTATCTTTGATTTGTTCACAGAGAAGATCGCTTGCCTGATCCAAAGTTTTTTCATCCTCGACCTCAACAAGCTCAAGCTTCGTATACAGTCCAAGTCGCTTTGAATATTCCGCAATGGCCTGCTTCCAGTAGCTTTCCTTTAATTTTCCAACGGTTAATATCGTAATTTTCAACTTCTGTACCTTTCTTTCTGTCATGTTTTAATTGATGACCATGTTTTTTGATTTGGTCTACATTCTGCTGTACTCTGCTTCATAGCATTCTTTCTGCGTCACAACAAAATCAAGTCGTCTGTCATGTGCTTCGCTTGGAATTGCATCGAAAAGCTGTTCCTCAAATGCATAGCCAACTGTAACTGCTTCCTTATACATTTGCAGGTAGCGGTCATAGTAACCGCCGCCGTAACCCATGCGCAGCCCATCTCGTGTGAATGCACATCCTGGTACAAGAATCAAGCTATTCTCGTCTGCCCGAACTACCTGGCAGTCTTTTTTTGGCTCTAAAATGCCATATGTCCCTTTTACGCAATCATCTAATGACATAATACGGCAAAACACCATCTTGCCGCTTCCCTGCTCTCCATCCAAAAGGACTACCCTTGGAACAGCAACACATTTTTGTTCAGCAAGTGCATGCTCAATGACAGGCATTGTATCTGCCTCGCTGCGATATGACATATAGGCAAAGATCATGCTGGCATTTTTGTAAGCTTTTATGTCAAATAAATTTTTCGCAATCTGCGCGGATTTTTCCTGTCTATTCGGAATCTTTGCACGCCTTTTTAACGCCGATTTGCGAAATAAGCGTTTCTCTTCTTCTATCATCATATGAAGCTCCTTCTTGCAACTTCTTTTTGTTTCTTCACACCTTCGCCTGACTCCGAGAGCAGACACTTACAACCGCAATGCCGTAAAGCGAAGCGGTCAGGCTTGCGGTGTAAGTTGTCTGTCGAGGAGTCTCGCAACATAGTATCACGGACAGAAACGCGCCGCAATCCACTCTGCTGCACGAATGCCATCCATCGCTGCTGATGTGATGCCGCCTGCATAGCCTGCGCCTTCACCGCACGGATATAGTCCACGCACATTGCTCTCTCCATTTTCATCACGTACCATACGAAGCGGTGATGAGGTACGACTCTCCACACCAAGCAAAAGCGCATCCTCTCTTGCAAAGCCATGAATTTTGCGGTCAAATGCTGGAATAGCTTCGCAAAGTGCCTCAGTAAGCGGCTTTGGAAGCACCTGATTTAAATCGGCAAATGCATATGCACCCTTTGTGCATGGCTTGACTTCTCCGAGGCCAGTTGAGATACGTCCTTCTTTAAAATCACCAAACAGCTGAAGCGGAATTTTGCTGTTTCCTGCGCGGTATGCTGCCTGCTCAAGTCTTCGCTGGAAGGCTACGCCGCCCATATAAGACGCATCAGGAAAATCCTGCGGTGTAACAGTGACAATAAGTGCTGAATTTGCATTCTTACTGTCACGCGCATGGTAACTCATTCCGTTTACGGCAAGACCGCCCTTCTCACTTGATGCATTGACCACAAAGCCTCCTGGACACATGCAAAAACTGTACACACCACGACCGTTTTCTGCCTGATGCGTCAGCTTATAGCTGGCTGCGCCAAGTGACGAAACATGTGCGGCTCCATATTGTGAGAAATTGATCATCTCCTGCGGATGCTCAATACGCACACCGACAGCAAATGATTTAGGTTCCATATGAATATGCTTTCCGAGCATGGCAAATGTATCGCGCGCACTATGTCCTGTTGCAAGAACAAGAGTCTCACATGCAATATACTCAGTCTGATTGACCCATATTCCAGCTAGTGCGCCATCTCTTACATCAAGATCTGTCATACAGCTGTCAAAACGTACTTCTCCGCCATACTCTAGGATGCTCTTTCTCATACTTACAATTACATTCTTTAACACATCAGTTCCAATGTGAGGCTTTTGCTGATATAAAATTTCTTCCGGTGCACCATGCTCAACAAAAATTTCTAACACCTTGCGATTTCTCATAAGCTTATCTTTGACAAGTGTGTTTAACTTTCCATCTGAGAATGTACCTGCGCCACCTTCTCCAAATGAAACATTTGTCTTCTCATCAAGCTCTCCTGTTTCCCAGAAATGCTCAACTTTTTTAGAACGATTATCTACATCAGAGCCCCGCTCCAAAAGAATAGGACGATATCCGTGCTGCGCGAGCAGATAGCCACAGAAAAGTCCTGCCGGTCCTGTTCCTATGATTACAGGGCGATGTTTTTGCTGCAGTACTCCTTCCTTTGGAAATGTATAGGTCTGCCCAGAGGCAATCACAATTGACGGATTATGCAGCTTTTTTACAATTGTCCGTTCATTGTCCACCTCTGCCTCGATAAGATAGACAAAGAAAAGCTCTGGCTTTTTTCTTGCATCAATAGACTGGCGCAGAATCTTCCAGTTCTTTAAATGACTGCGTGATATTTTAAGCTGCTTACATATTTTTTCTTCCAGCTCTTCTTTGCTGTGACCGCATGGAAGTTTTAATGAATTGATCTGTATCATCTATTTTTCCTCTGTTTTCCAATTTTATTTGCCGCTGCTTTTCCGGCAAGTGTGCCTGTCGCCCATGCCCAGTGCAAATTGTAACCGCCGCAGATTCCATCCACATCAAGAACTTCTCCTGTCAAATATAACCCCGGCACATTCACACATTCCATTGTTGACGGATCAATTTCTCTAAGGTCAACGCCGCCAGCACATACCTGTGACTGACTTACTGGGTTAGTTTTGGTAATTGTAATGCGATATTCTTTTGCAAGCGCTGCCAGGTTATCGCAGTCTGCCAGCCTCATTGGTCTGTCAATTGCAATTCTTGCCTTTTTGCAAAGTGCATGTACAAGCTTTGAGTTCCATAATCCACAAAGCTGTCCCTGTGCACTTCGCTCTGTAAAGCCTGCACGCACACGAAGCTCCTCTAACAGCTCATTTCTTGTCATGGATGGCATAAAATCAATAACCGCTTCTGTCTTTTTCCTTTTTAACAATGAATATGATGCATAGCGGCTAACCTGAAAGACCGGGATTCCTGAAATGCCATAATCTGTCAGTTGTACTTCTCCCTTATCCTTACTCATACACTTTCCATCAGAAATAAGTGACACAGCTGCCTGCACGCGCACACCGCTCCAAATCTTCCCAATCGGATCTTTTTCCTGAACAAGTGCCGTGAGCGCCGGAACTGTTGGCTGTACTTTTAAGCCAAGTGTGCGGCAAAAACCTTGGGGATCGACAAGCTTTCCTTCCTTCATTCCGGCAAGACTTCCTGCCGCAATTATCAATACACAGCTCTCAAAATGCTCTCCCTGTGACGTAACGGCTATAAATTCGTTATTTTCATTTTTTACCTGCGTAACAGGTGAATCTGTATGTATCACAATACCAAGCCGCTTTACTTCCATCAAAAGACATTCTGCAACTGATGCTGCCTGTCCAGATGATGGATAATAATAGCCATCGCGTTCACTTGGCCAAATGCCAAGCTCCTTCAAATAGGTAATCGCAGCAGACGGCGGATACTGCGAAAGCACCTCTTCTGCCTGACTGATAAAGGCACTTCTATAACAGGAAAGTGCCATTTTTTCATTTGTATAATTACATTTTCCATTTCCTGTCGCCAAGATTTTTTTTGCCGGGCGATCCTGTGCCTCAAGAATATGCACCTTGCATCCGCCGCGGGCGGCATATATCGCAGCCGTCAATCCTGACGCGCCCGCTCCAATGACAAGCACCTGTGTTTTCATTAAAGTTTTCCTTTCCATGTACAAATGTATTTTGACTAGTTACATATTTCCTAATCCTAAGTGTACACCAGTCCATCTCAATAAGCTCACACCTAATACATCCTCGTATATCATCTTTTTCTTCCATTTGAGACGGATCTGATAAAAAAAGACGAAGTTCCTCTTCATTCATCCCTGCCAAACGTATATCCCAATATGGTTCTACAAAAAGCAGCTGCCCTGTATCGACACTGTACTCTTCCAGAAAAATATCCATCTGTGCATTCACGCGCACCTCACTCTCTGATTTTGGAGGCAAACGCATTAAAATTTCTTTTTGTTCTTTATCTGCCAACATATTTTTTGCTGCATGCCTTGTTATAAAAAAGCTTGTCTGCTCAATCATTAGAAAGAATGCCGCAACAGAAAGAAAACGAATTGCATACTTCACACAAATACTCCTTTTGCCAAGTTTTATTTTTATGTAAAGTATGGATTCGTTTTCATTCATTTATTCCTATAAACTTACATCAGCCTGCATTTTTTTGCAATGCGAATCAACATGCTTCCCTTTGGCAGATCTCTCATGACGCTCTCGGTAAGAAGCTTACATTTAACTGCAACTGCAAAATACACAATGACTGCTACTACTACAGATATCAGCATCGGAATTGCTTTTCCTAAAAACTGATGCAGCAGCTGATAACATCCAAAGCAGGCAATGCCCATAATTCCAGAGGCAGCTGCCGGCTTTACAAATAATGTAATCACATCTGGGCGATATTCCAAAATCTTGCTGATAGAATAGAAATTCAGGATTGTAATCACAAGAGCATAGATCACATAGCTGATAATAACGCCGTAAATACCCATGTTAAAGCCAAGGCAAAGAATTAATAATACCACAACATGAACTGCCATCGCAATCAGAGAGTGGCAGACTGGAAGATTCATTCTGTCAATTCCCTGAAGAATCGAGTTTGTGATAGTAGAAAATGAGAATGTGATAACGGCTGGGCAGACAACCTGAAGATAAGTGCTTGCTGCGCTTGTGTCACCAGAAAATAATGTTTTTATAATCGGATTTGCTAGTACAAGCAAACCAACGGCAGACGGAAATGCCAGTATCGAAATAAACCTAAGAATTGCATGAACTTTTGACTTTGCAGTCTGCTCATCTCCAAGAGCATATGCAGCTGTCAGTGTTGGAACAAGCGATACTGCCATTGCTGAGGAAATAGATACCGGAATATGAACTAAAAGCAGAGCCTTTGCATTATAGGCTCCCCACATGCTGTCCTTTACATCCTCCATGCCCTTTGAAGCCATGATGTTGTTAAACAAGCTTCCATCTACCAGCTCAATCAAGTTATAAAGTGCAGTGCTTAAGATAACTGGAAGTGCAATAGAAAGCATAAGACGAAAAATATCGCCATACTCCTGCTGTGTTCCTGTCTTATCACGGCTAATATTAACTGCAAGAATTTTTCTGTATGCCACAAACAAAATAAAGCAAAAGATCAAGCCTGCCAGTGCACCGGCACCAGTTCCTATTGCGCCGCCTGCTGCACCCCATGCGTAGCCTAAATCAGTCGTACCGCTTGCTACATCCATTCCGTGACCAAAATCAAATAGAAAATATGCAAATACAACTGACATGATCGCATTGATCAGTCCTTCTACAATCTGTGAAACTGCTGTTGGAAGTGTATTTTGAAGGCCCTGGAAGAAACCACGAAATACACCAAGAAGCGCCATAATCAAAATGGTCGGTGCCATAAAACGAAGCGCAATAGCCGCCAGCTCACTGTGGAAAAATACCCTTGTAAAAAACTGCGCACCAATTAATACAATCAAACCAAATGTAGTACCAATACCGATTGCAAATGCAATTGCACATATAAATACTCTCTTTACATTGCGCCACTGACCCAATTGTGCCTTTGCAGAAACCATCTTTGACACGGCAAGCGGAAGACTGTATGAGGACAACAGCAGTAAAATTGTGTAAACGCTGTACGCATACGAATAAAATCCATTTCCCTTGTCTCCAATAATCGCCGTCATAGGAATACGATAAATCATTCCCATTACACGCACCAATATTGACGCAATCGCCAGAATACTTCCTTGTGCGATAAAATCATTTTTCTTTTTTTCCATTACAAAATCTTCCCTTTCCTGCCGCCAATCTTTCTTTTAGGCTTATCTGAGAATTGATAATCCGTTCAATATTTCTCTTTGGCGAGCCTCCATCTGCTCGCGTTCTTCTTCTTCCATATGGTCATAGCCAAACAGATGAAGCATACTATGTGCCACTAAAAAGCCCAGTTCGCGCTCTAATGAATGGCCATAGCTTTCAGCCTGCTCATATACCTTGTCCACTGATATGATAATATCACCAAGCACAAGCTCTCCCGTTTCGAAATTAAAATAGTCCTCTGACGCATTTTCCAACGGATCAAAATTCGCCGGCTTATCGTAATCGACCATCGGAAATGATAAGACATCTGTTGGACGGTCAATTCCGCGGTATTCCTTATTGATCTTATGAATTTCCTCATTATTTGTCAATAATACATTGACCTCTGCCTCATACGGGCACTTCTCATAATCCATGCAACCCATAACAACACGTTCAATTAACGCCTTGTAATCAAATGGTAGCTCCTTTGAAGCTTCATTCTCAATTGTAATTGTCATACTCTCTCCATCAGCCTCTTGGCTTTCTCGTTTTTTCTTCATGCTCTTTCGCACGCATTTTGCTGTTTTGCTTATTTTCGTAATCCTCATAAGCTTTTACGATTTTCTGAACAAGCGGATGACGAACAACATCGCGGTTATCAAGATAGACAAATCCGATATCATCCACATTCTTTAAAACCTTAATTGCCACATCAAGACCAGACGGCGTACCTGCCGGAAGGTCTTTTTGCGTCATATCTCCTGTGATAATAACTTTTGACCCAAAACCAATACGTGTCAAAAACATCTTCATCTGAGCAGGTGTCGTATTCTGTGCCTCATCCAGTATAATATAAGAGTTATCTAGTGTACGTCCTCTCATGTAAGCAAGAGGTGCCACTTCTATAAGGCCCTTCTCCTGATTGTTTATAAAGCTTTCTGCACCCATAATCTGATACAATGCGTCATATAATGGACGCAGGTAAGGATCTATTTTACTCTGCAGATCACCAGGCAAAAATCCCAGCTTCTCACCAGCCTCAATTGCCGGACGCGTCAGAATAATACGGCTGACTTCCTGCTTTTTAAATGCATCAATTGCCATCGCCATTGCCAGATATGTTTTTCCAGTTCCTGCCGGACCAACGCCAAACACAATCATTTTGCTTCGTATTTCGTCAACGTACTTCTTTTGTCCAACGGTCTTTGGCTTTACTGGCTTTCCAGAGATCGTACGGCAGATGATTTCCTTATCAATCTCAAGTACATCACTGCTTTTCTCGGAAAAAGACATTGAAATCGTATAATCAACATTCTGCTCAGTCACAGTGTTTCCTCTTCGTGACAATTCAAGCAGCGTATCCACAACGCTTCGCGCCTTACCAACTGCCTCTTCTGTTCCTGAAAGACGAATCGTTTCACCCCGGTTTACAAACGTTACACCAAAGGCACGTTCAATCTTTTTTATATTACAGTCAAACTGTCCAAATACATTCAGCTGATGGGCAGCCGGTATTTCCATAACTGCTTGCGCAACACTCATACATTAACCTCACTTGTTACTCTTGTTTTTGCAGTTCCTGCACTTGCGATTCCAGAGTACATTTCTCTGATGCGTTTGCTTCAAGAAGAAACTGCACATTCATTCGATAGTCTTTCGGACCACTTTCTATTGTAACATTATTTTCAATTATTTCCACCCCTAATTTTTCCAATTGAATAATAAATTCAAGATATTTTTGGTCTGCCTGTTTTTTGAGGCTCTCATCATCGTAGCAAACCGTCGCGTTTTCGTACTTCATAAGACAATATTCTTCGTTATAAAAGGGCAAGTAGAAATGTTCAAAAAGCTTCCATTGATGCTGCTCAATATACAATTCTTCCTGATCTGACGCCATAAGACTTTGCGGCAGACAAAAACGATGACCGAACAAAACAAGCCCCAAATGCACCTTCTTTGATGTATAATGTCTTACAGTCTGACTTCGGGGTATTGTAATTTCAATATTCTCCTCGTATTTAATCCACACATCAGCTGAGGCATTTGTCTTCTCATACCCAACAATTTCCTGTGAATCATTGTAAATAGGAAGCAGTCCAGACACCAAAAGATCTCCTTTTTCGACTTGATCTCCCTTTTTGACAAGCGGCGTTCCCCGCCTTGTGATCATCCTCGCAATAATTCCACTTTTTGATGCCTTAAGACTGCATGGTGTTTGCTCCTTTTCTTTTGCTGAAGCAGTATTATTTTCTTCTATCTCTACAACAAGTCTCGTGCCTTCTAAACGAGCCGATACCCATGTAATATCATCAAACTCATTGCGAAGCCGCTTTTCCAGTCTGTCACAAGCCACACTTGTAATCTTCATACCTGGTTTGTAGCCCTCATTTTTGACAAACTGCAAAAGATAGCTGTCTGTGTAGCGCATATTCCCTGCAAAATCAATATCCCATACAAACAAGGACATAACATATAAAGCGGCAAATGCCAGTATGCCACAGCAAATTCCCACACGGCTTTTTCTTGTTTTCTTCCATAAAAAATATGGGCCTCGCTTTTCAAGAATACGGATAGAAACATCCGCCTTTGTACGCAGACAGCACAGTTTCAAAAAATCTTTCGCCTTCACATCTGCCTCTATACCTGATGGTTTTCTGCGTACCTGATACAAAACTAAACCATGAAACGATACTATATTTAAAAAGCGTTCTGTTTCTGATCCGCTTATGCTGATCAAAACATGATTTGACCATCCATTTCTCAACTTCTCACCGCCATTTCAACCCTGCTTTTAAATGCTCATTCCTCGTAGCAGATTGATGTAATGCACCCCGTCACCTTAACCTCCTCTGATGCAAAGTAGGCCATTGCCAGGCAGCGCCCTGTTATTCTAATTCGATGTCTTCCTGTCTGGATACATATCTCATTTTCCTGACATGAAATAAGCTTTTTAAAATTTCTCACCTGCATTTCACTATTTCCTGACAACTGCGTCAGTTCTGCCCCCATCACTACATCTTTAGGCAAATGAAGGCAATCCACTACATGCTCCGCTCTTTGTTTTTTCACATCACGTCTTATCTGATACTTTTTCTGCTTTCGCATCCTTTTTTTCGTGTTTCGTTTCATGGCAATGACCTGTTTATTTGTTCTTACGCCAATCTATGCGCCCCACACATAATTTATGCCAGACTTGAACGGACAATATTTCCGAACCAAGCCTGGCATATTCATTATTTTAACTTACAGTTCTCTTATATAATCTGCTAACCAGAAAATCAATTCACCAATACGGTACAGCTCACTCTCACGGCTGATTTTGTGCCACTGTCTGCGATACTCATAGTACCAGATCTCAAAAGCCTCAGCAAGTGCTCTTTTATCTGTACACGGATTTTGCTGTCCATCATGCACATTCTTAATCACGCCAAACATAGTATTGATCAGAATCTGACCTTCTGCCATATGAAGAATTGGAGCAATATACTTGCGTTTTCCTTCCTCAATTCCAACAAGAAGTGCAGATACCTTCGCCATGTCATTTCTAATTGCTTCGTTGCAAAATTCAATCTGCTTCTGTGAATTTTCGGTCTGTTCGTCATATTTCTCCCAAAAAGCAGTTACTTCTCTTTCTGCGACCTGATAACGACAATTTTCCAGAATACGTACAAACTCTCCCCAATTCACAACTGCCTGATTGCTCATATGACTTATCACTTCAACAAGTGACGCAGAACGATCACCATATTCAATTACTGATATATCAGCATTTATCGCTGACTTTTCTGGAATATCGCTGTTCCAGCTAAATGCAGCTCCATAAATGATACCTACCATAGAAAGTTCTGGATGCTGGAAATGACCAAAATCACCCCAGTCAGTATTTAAAAGACCTTCACCATCATACTTATGTGCAAATATTGTCATCTGCTTGATATTTTCATAAGCATTATCTAACAAGTGAATTGCCTGATTCCATCCCTGAACACCTGGACACAGATATTGATGCGCACCATTCTCCCAAAGCTTTTTCACATTGATTTCTCGTGGTGTCGGACTATAATCCCAAGTCATGCAGATTACATCCTCTGGCAGTTCTTTAATAGCTTCAGGATGTGCAGCAATGATATCTCCCCAAAACATCGGACGCTTTCCAATTGCCTTCACATGCTCACATACGCGGTTAACCCACTGAACATACATTACATGAGAGCCAATTTCATCTGCTCTTTCTTTTCCTCTTCCTCTTCCAAGGTCAAAGGTTTCATCGCAGTTGATATTAAAAAGGTTAGAACGAAACAGTGGACTATACTCATCAATTAAACGGCATACTAACTCATATGCTCTGTCATCTGTGCTGTTTAACGTATGATGGCACATGCGCTCATAAAATGAAAATGCTGTACCCTCTGCTTCTTCCACTTCTGAAAGCTCATGGAATGTTTTTGTACGAAGTACCTTATACAAATGACCAAATGTAGCAACAGAAGGAACAAGTTCAATATTTCTCTCTGCACAATATGCATCAAATTCAAGAATATCCTGCGCTGTAAGCGGTGTATCGTCTCTCCAAACCTCACTCAAACCATCAAATAAAAAGGTGTGCTCAATATAAAGATGCAGCTGATTAATCTTATAAAGACTGCAGCGATCTGCCAGTTCCTTTAAATAGGTCATCTTTGGAATACGGCCTCTTGTTACATCCATAAACCAGCCACGCACGGAAAGTTCCGGATAATCCTCGATATACAAACATGGCAAAGAACTTCCATACTGAATAATAAGCTGGCGAAGCGTCTGAACACCATTAAAAAGACCTTCTTTTTCTGCTGCGCATACAGTTACACCCTCTGGTGTGATTTCCAGACGATATGCTTCTTTTTCCTTTTTATTTTCTCTTGTAATTCCTGCTTCCTCACTCATGCAAAGCACAATGCCCTTATGCGCACCTGATGTACGTCTGTCAATCAACAGTTCAATACCTGATGATTTTTTAAGCTGCTCTGCAAGCTGTGATGCATAAAAAAATACTTCTGATGGGCAGCTGCTGTCCATTGTAATTCTGCAATGGTAATCAAGAAGCAGTCTTCCCTCTCTTTCTTCGATATGCTGCGGTCTAGGCAGTATACGTATCATTTCTTCTTCCTCCTTTTATGTCCATTACTATTATGATGACGATTTCCTTTCTGATTTCATTTTCATATACAGAGAATCTACGAACAATTAAAAAGGAGGCAGGCTGCGCTTTGCAGCCTGCCCTTTTGTTTTTTACTTTCCTGCTCGATTTCTCTCACGAAGCTTGATAATCTCCAAAATTGCATCTACGGTACCCTCTGGTCCAAGTACACTGCTGTTTAAGCAGGCATCGTAGCTGCGTGCATCGCCCCACTTCTTACTTGTATAATAATTGTAATAGTTAGAACGCTTCTTATCTGTCTTAACGATGATATCCTTTGCCTTATCCGGTGTCTTATCATACAACTTAGAAATGTACTTGATCTTCTCGTCCATGTTTCCGGAGATAAATACGCTTAACACATTTGGATACTCTGCCAGTGCATAATCTGCACAGCGTCCTACAATTACACAGCTCTCTGTGTCAGCTAAATGCTTGATTGTATCAAACTGTGCCAGAAAAACCTTGTGATTTAACGGCATATCAATGAAGGATGATGTAGAATATCCCATTGAATAGCTGTCCATTACAAGAGAATAAAGAAAACTGCTTGTTGGCTTCTCATCGTGACTCTCAAAAATTTCCTCGCACAGTCCGCTCTTCTTCGCCGCCAGTGTCAGCAATTCCTTATCGTAACACTTAATATTCAATTTTTCTGCAAGACGATTTCCGATCAATCTTCCGCCGCTTCCGCACTCTCTGCCTATTGTGATCACTAAATTACCTGTCATAATGCTCACTCCTTTCAACTTCCAAAATCTTATGATGGTATTATACAATATTTCAGATTAAAATGCAACTTTTTTCGTACAATTCTTTTAAGTGCGTATCACTCTGCAAAAAAGCCATTCAGATAGTCAAATGTTTTCTCAAAGCATCTCCATATGTTTGTCTTCTGCGCAATCAAGTAGCAGATTTGAGCAAGTGCTACGCCTCCAACAACATCCACAATCACATGTTGTCTTGTAGTAAGCGTCGAGACAAATACTGCCAGGGCACTCAAAAAAGAAATCACCTTATACCATTTTGGAATTTTTATGTCACTTATAATACCTATAAAGCAAAACCAACTGACAAGACAGTGAATGGATGGAAAAAGATTTGTTGGCGCATCGATTTTGTAGAGAAAACGAATGGCATCATAAAAAATCCCCTCCCCTTCTACAGCAGGACGTACCAGCGTAGTCGGATAACATAAAAAAAACACAAGACACACAATTCGTGATAAAAAATCTGCGACAAAAAAACGGTAGGCATACTCTCTGCTTCTTCTGTAAATCAAAATATAATTGATAATCCAAAAAATATAGCAGCCAAAGTAAATCACTATCGTCCACGGGATCAATGGAATCTGCTTATCAAGTGGAATTGCAAGACTATGAAGATTCCAGTTTCGTGTAAGCGCATTGCAGCCGCTATATACAGCAAAATTGCACAATAATGCCATAATAAGCGGTACCAGTCCCCACGGTGAAAAGATTTTTGCAATTATTTTCTTCATACTTTTTTATCCTTTTATTTTTATCCTGCGGATGATTGGCGAAGCTTTTTCAGAAGATCTTCAAAATAATCAGGAAGCGGTGCCTGAAACTCCATATATTCCCCTGTAGACGGATGAATAAAACCTAACACATATGCATGCAATGTCTGGCCCTGAAGCTGATATGGGCATTTTGTAGGTCCGTAAAGAGCATCTCCTAACAATGAGTGACCAATAGATGCCATATGGACTCTAATCTGATGTGTGCGACCAGTCTCAAGGCGGCACTCGATCCATGTAAAGCGCCCAAATCTCTCCAATACCTTATAGTGCGTTACTGCATTTTTTCCATTTTTATGATTGATTGCCATGCGCTTTCTATTATTGGGATCACGACCAATCGGTGCGTCAATCACTCCCTCGTCTTCTTTTAAATTGCCGTGAACAATGGCATAATAACGTCTTGTGATTGAATGCTCCTTTAGCTGCGCTGCAATGCAGTTGTGCGATGCATCGTTTTTACAGGCAATTATAACACCTGTCGTATCCATATCAATTCTGTGAACGATTCCAGGACGAATCACTCCATTGATTCCTGAAAGACTGTCTTTACAGTGATACAGAAGTGCATTCACGATTGTACCAGATGTATGACCCGCCGCTGGATGCACAACCATACCTTTTGGCTTATTAATTAAAATGACATCGTCATCTTCATACAAAATATCAAGAGGTATATCTTCTGCAACTACCTCAAGCGGCTGCGGCTCTGGAAGCGTAACAGCAATTTCATCATTCTCCTTCAGCTTTATTCCACTTTTTTTAACAGAAATACCATTTATTGATACATTTCCCTGGTCAATCAACTTTTGCAGAAAAGAACGTGTATATTCCTCATACTGATCTGCCAGGAAACGATCCAGACGAGTATTGTCCTGCTCACTTCCTACAATCAGAAGTTCACTCATGTTTTTTTCCTGCCTTTCCTGATGGTTTTAAAAATGAAAAGTCATCATCCTGATAGCAGAAAAAGAGCGCGATTAAGAGAATGACTGTTGACACAGTAATATAGCAGTCTGCCACATTAAATACTGGGAAATTGATTGGCACAAAATAAATCATATCAACTACATAGCCTCTGAATATGCGGTCAATCAGATTTCCAAGTGCTCCTGCCGTGTACGTAACACAAAGCATTCTAAGAATACGATATGACTTTTGATTAAGCAGCCGTACATAGCAGTATGCAAATACAGCAATCATCACAGCTGTGATCAAAAAGAAAAAAATCTTTTTATTTTGGAAAATGCCAAATGCTGCACCTCTGTTCTCTACATAGGTCAATGTAAGCACGCCTGGAATTACCACAATGTCATGTACCTTAAGCACAGACACGGTTAATGCCTTTGTGATCTGATCCAGTACAATAAGCAGCGTACATAAAAGGGCTGCAAAACCAGCTCGTTTCTTTTTCATGTACTCACCTCACGCATCCTGACACACAAAGTCAAGTGCCTCGCGCATCTCATCCATTGTAACAGTCTTATCAACAACGGCCTCTCCAAGAGACTTTAATAAAATAAAACGTATCTGATTGCCCTGCATCTTTTTGTCACTTTTTGTTGCTGCAAGTGCTGCCTCTTTATCCACACCAGTCACTGTTATTGGAAGCTTAAATGATGTGAACGCATCAAGTACAGTCTGAAGCTCATCTTTTGTAAGATAACCCCGCTTCATACTAATATAAGCTGCGGCTGCTGCACCAATTGAAACGCACTCACCATGATACAATTCTCCTGCCTTTTGCTTTTCAATTGCATGACCAAGTGTATGACCAAAATTTAAAAGACTGCGGATTCCCTGCTCGGTCGGATCTTCTTCTACTACCTCTCCTTTAATACGGCAGTTATGATAATCCATCTCAATCAATGTCTCATTATCCTGGCTGCAGATTTTTTCATGGTTTATTTTCAGCCAGTCAAAAAACTTTTTGTCGCGAATCAGACCATGCTTTACAACTTCACCCATCCCAGAAAGATAATCTCTTTCATCCATAGTAGATAATGTGGAAACATTCATATATACAAGCTTTGGCATGCAGAATGCACCAACCATATTTTTATAACCATCAAAATCAACGCCTGTCTTTCCTCCGACACTGCTGTCTGACTGAGAAAGAAGTGTTGTTGGAATCTGTATAAATGAGATTCCTCTTAAATATGTTGCCGCTGCAAATCCGGTAATATCACCTACGACACCGCCGCCAAGCGCTGCCAAATAATCCTTACGGTCAAAATGAGCTTCTATCAGCTCTTTATAAATATCGCGAACTACATCAAGTGTCTTATGAAGCTCTCCTGCCGGAAACTGGAAGGAAATCACCTTCGCAGATACAGGCTCTAATACCTTTCGTACCATTTCCCCATATAGATGGCTAGTGTTGGAATCCATTACGATGCAGACCTTTCTCCCCTCAAGACCGATCTGCTTTACCTTTTCTGCCAGTTTTTCAAACGCCGTCTCAAAGACGATCTCGTAAATCGGCTCATGTGCCTGATTATTGATCATTAAACTTTTTGACATTGTACTCCTCTCTTTCTTATACAAAAACTTCTACTGATGCCATAAGTCTTCCTTTTTTGGTAACAGCAGAGGTTCCCTTATAGCGAAACTTTCCAAGACCACGCACAGAGATCAGATCATTTTCCTTTAAATTATAAGCATTTGATGTAATCACTTTTCCGTTTACCTGTACCTTCTCCTCACTTATATAACCAGTCAACTTACTTCTTGACTGAGAAAATGCCAGTCCAATCACTGCATCGAGGCGTACAGATGCGATACTTCCCATGACCTCCTTCACCTGCGGCTTATAGTCAAACTCCTGCCAGTCAATCTGCCTGCACATAACACTTGTATGACGGATTCTGGTCAGATTTTCACAAATGTAATCTGCAATCGACTCTGATACAATAAGATATGCCTGCTTATCCTGCACGATTATATCGCCTGTTTTTGTTCTTGAAATGCCAAGATTCATAAGTGCACCCAGATAGTCTCTGTGTGTCAGTTCTTCTGAAAACTTCTTCATTAAAGGCTGAACCGATAATAAAGAGATAGGAGCCGGGTATTCCTCCCCAACTCCTACTGGCTTGTAAAATATAATCTTTCGTTCTGCAAGTTCATAGCCGCCACACATCTCCATAGAAACATGCGGAAGCTTATCCTTTGAGAAAGCCAAAAACAGATTCTGCTCATTGAGCGTCAGAAAATCGCTGCCCATAGGGTATCCTCTTCTGTCGCATGCCTCTGCCAAATCCAGCAGATGACTGCAAATCATCTGTTCTTCTTTGTTCATCTCATCACACCTTCAGACTATAAGAACTGATATCGGTTGAATCATCGTCACCAAGAAGCTCAGTGAAATCACCAGAAAGCTCTACATTGCTTGGTGTTGCAATGATGATCTTTTTGGAAATCTTCTGCAGATTGCCGCCCATTGTAAAGCATGCACCAGATGTAAAGTCAATTACACGCTGTGCGGTATCAAAGTTCATTGCTTCCATATTAAGCACTACGGTCTTTCCTGAAAGCAGGATCTCAGCGATATCCTTAGTATCGTTGTACTCCTTTGGAATGATCATACATACTTCTGACTGTTTCATAACACCATTCATAGAAACCACTTTGCTTGAGGTATTTTTTGCTGCCTTCTTGCGGAAGGTTGCTGTAGAAGAAGCTGGTGCAGACTCTGTCTTTGGAGTCTCCTGATCAGCCTTCTTTTCCTCAGCTGCGCTAGCTGCGGTTTCTTCCTCCTCTTCTTCGTTTTCTTCTGTCATATCCATATCGTCATAATCTCCATCGTACTCGTCGGTGGTAGAAAAATTCATCTTATTTAAAAAACCGTCTAAAAAACCCATTACTGTTCTCCTTCTTGTGTTATCGTGAACCAAATATGCCAGTTCCTACCCGGACAATCGTTGCACCCTCTTCAACAGCTACAACATAATCTCCAGTCATACCCATAGATAGCTCTCTCATTGATATATTATCAATGTTTTTACTCTGAATGTCAACTGCTAATTCATATAATTTTTTAAAATATTTACGATTATCCTCCGCGTTCTCTACAAAAGGAGCACTTGTCATTAAACCTTTCACACGGATTCCAGGCATCTTGGAAATTTCTCTGCAGGCATCCTCTGTTTCTTCTGTAAAAAAGCCAAACTTGCTTTCCTCTCTTGCTACATTAACCTCTAAAAGCACTGGAATCTCAATTGATTGTTTTTGTGCCTCATCTGAGATTTGCTTTGCCAGACGAATACTGTCCACAGAATGAATCAATTCAACTTTTCCTGCGATATATTTTACCTTGTTTCGCTGCAGATGACCAATCATATGCCATTTTATATTGTCTGGAAGCACTTCCATTTTATCACACATTTCCTGAACCTTGTTTTCCCCGAAGGTATCCTGACCAGCTTCGATTGCCTCCTCAATTAAAGAAATCGGCTTTGTCTTGCTGACAGCAACAAGACGCACGTCTTTTGGATCTCTTCCAACTCTTTTACATGCTGCTTCTATATTAGCTTTTACCTGCTCTAGGTTTTCACTTACCATTTTCAATTTCTCCTTTTAATAGATGATCTGGTTTTCGGTTACAAGACCTGCATTTAAAATAATGCGATCGTAGGCGGACAATCCGTAGTAGGTACCCGTATTAATAATATAGTAGTTATGATCGCTCGTCTCACTTAAAATATCAATCTGGCGGAAAATACAATATCCTCTGTTTACACTGTACACACCAGTAAGCGGTGCTGACACAGCAATCAAACGGCGATTTGTTGGATCAGTTGTAATTGTTTCAGATGTGCCATCCTCACTTTTTTCTACACTAGCACCAATCAGATAATCCTCTGTCGTAAGTCCAGATGCAGAAATATAATAGCTGTTTCCCTGCTTTGCATAAATAGAAACTTTTGTAAATACAGCCTTTGCACTGCCGTCAGACTGAATTACTTCCTTATATACACCTACACCTTTTTCTTCTGAATTGATAACATATTGTTCTGGCACAACAAGAAAATCCTTGCTAAGCACTGCTGACTTTGGAATCTTGTAGCCTTTAATATCATCCTCTGCAATCTTAAAATCAATATAACGCTCCGTAAGATAGCTTGAACCATATTTATTTAATGAAACTGTTGCCATTGAAGTGCCATCAGATGCAGTGTGAAGATAAAAACTTCCATTTACTGTTACACCAATTGATGTTAATTTAATAGAAAGATATTTTTTATTTCTATAACGGGCAGCATCAGTGTCGCTTATTGGAAATGTAATGCAAAAAGAATCATCAGAAACAAGCTTATATGCAAAATCGCCTTTCTTTCGCTGTTCTCCATTTGCGTACACCTTCATAGAATATGACTCTTCATCGAAACATGAACGCGTCACATCTTCTGGTGTATATCCATCATATGTATCTGTTCTAAATAACACATAACCACTTTGATCGCTCTTGACACAGTATGCATCTTCTGATGAAAAGCTGTCAAGTGCATCAGATGCTACCATCAAATACGCATCCAGAACGGAAACTTCCAAATCATTTTTGTCCTGATAAGCTAGTGAAAAATTAGAATCAAGATCATGCCGCGCTGCCTTTTCAAGCTTTGTTTTTAACGTACTGATACTTGAGGTGCTTAGTATCTGCGCACTGCTGTATTCCTTTAAAAGTGCATCAGTAATTGCACTAATATCCTGAGTCGTGTAAATTGTGCTTCCAAGCGCTGTCTTTAGTCCTTCGCGAACAGAATAGTTTACATAAGCATCATTTTTCATTGTAACAATCTGCTCATCTCTTGTGATAAAGCCTTTGTAGTCAGTTGCTATTGAGTAGAGTGCTTTTTCCTGAACCTCAAAAATACTTATTTTTTCTTTTGTAAAGAAAAAATAAAGCTGAACTGCCAAATAGATGAAAATAAAAAGGAAAAGGAATCCTATTACACTGCCATGCCACCGGTTTTTGTAATGGATCACCTTATTGTTTTTGTCTGCCATCCAGTTTCCTGCCTTTCTCTTCCGGTACACCTGTGCCGGACATAGCTATTATTATAACATTTTTCTTAAAAAAAGAAATAGTTTTTTTAAAGATGTATAAAATACTTCTGCTATGAAAAAATAATAGCGTATAACAAAGCCATTTTTGGCAGAATGAGAGGTTGCTATGAGCTCAAAAGTATGGGATTATATTGTACTGACTGTTGTCGTAATCGGTGCTATAAACTGGGGATTGATTGGCTTTTTTAAGTTTGATCTGGTTTCGTGGCTTTTTGGCAGTATGTCACTGTTAACTCGGATCATTTATGCCATCGTAGGTCTTGGCGGACTTTATCTTCTTTCCTTTTATGGCCGCATCCGCGACTTTTCCCAAGAATAAAAAGTTTGTAAAAAGGAGTCGGGTCAACCGGCTCCTTTTAATCTGTACTATGTACTTTTTGTTAAAAACTGATACACTCTGGCAAGAATCTCATCTTTACAGAGATACGATGATGTGAGATTTTACTTCATCGGACAACTCCGTAGCATCTGCTGAAACACTCAAAACAAAATCAACTCCAAATTTTGCAGAAATCGCTTCGAGCGCCTTGATTGCCTCTGTAATATCACTTCCCTCAAGACAGGAAATCTTTAAGAAGCTATCAAAATACATTTTCTCAAGATCATGATCCTGAGAAATGATTCCGCTGACAAATCCGATAAATGCATCATAGGAATTGATTCCATAATCAGAAACATTAATCAAACGAACCTTATTGCTCAGTTCGTACATGTGCTTTGCTGTCTTATCCAAATATACTACACTTCCCTGTGCAGACGCAACAGCACCGTTTACACTGTCTAACAGATACTTTGTTTTTCCTTTGCCCTTCTTGCCTGAAATAATCTGAACCATATGCTCGATCCTCCTTATATGAATTAGTCTTTTACACTTAAGACCAATGGTAGTTCTTGCGTATAGTATAGTATATTTTACCGAATAAAGCAAGTCATAAATAGAAATTTTTATAAAATTATCGAATTTTCGACAGTAATGTATTCATCTGGTTGTATAGTTCGTCTTTTGTTGCTGCACCAAGAATAACAGCCACATACTCCTTGTGATGGCTGTCCTGGACGAGCACTACCAGGTTATATCCGGCTGTATTTGTATGACCTGTTTTTCCGCCAATGACAGTAATGCCGTCTGGCGGCGTATAAGCACCTACCAGATACTGATTAGTACTGTTAAAGTTCTTCGTCACATTCTCTCCTGCTGCATTCGTGTAATAGCACAGAAAAGATCCACGCGCTATAATATCGCGAAACGTCGGATACTTTAAGCATTCCTGAAACATCAAATAAACATCATATACTGAAGAATAATGTTTAGACTGTGTCAGTCCTGTCGGATTGGCAAAATGTGTATGACTAGTCATCAGTTCCTTGCTTTCCTGATTCATCATATCTACAAATGCTTCCTGTGATCCTGCAACAGCAATAGCAATATCAATAGCAGCATCGTTTCCAGAATAGATAAGTGCTGCACTCAGCAAACTTGAAAGCATCATCTTATCGCCTTGCTCAAAACCACAAAGAACAGCACTGCTCTCAAGTCCCTCCGGAGTATACGAAATAGTTACTTCCTGACTTAAATCAGCATATTTCATGGCAAGAAGAGCCGTCATAATTTTTGTGATACTTGCAATTTCGCGCTCATCATTTGCATTTTTGCTGTACAATGTTTTCTGATCTGTAATATTAAATAATGCACCAGCCGGCGCTTCTATGTCATTTTCAGAAAATTCATCTTCATTTTCTATTACACACAAATCTGCTGCAGCTCCATCCATTTTCGACAGCTTATCTTTTGATGTCATAAGAGTATCTAAATGAGTACCAAAGCTATCAAGAAGGGCTGGAGAGGATTTGCCGCAGCCTGCTCCCACACCAGCGGCACTGCACATTAAAAGCACTGCCGCCAGCGTGTAAATGAACCGTTTTTTTCTCATGAACGGTATGCCTCTCTCCACTCTAAGTCACCAGAGTCAAGTGAACGAATCAAAAGCTCTGCCGTTGCCAAATTAGTTGCCAGCGGAATGCTGTAAATATCACAAAGATGAAGTACTGTCTGTACTCTCCTTGTATTGGTTGGGCTCACTTCGTTTGGATCACGGAAGTAAAATACCAGATCCATGCTATTATTTTCAATCTGAGATGCAAACTGCTGTGCACCGCCTAACGATCCCTCAAGAAACTTATTGACAGTCAGTGTCGTTGCCTCCTCTATCAGTCTTCCTGTTGTTCCTGTTGCATAAAGGCTGTGCTTATTCAGAATGCCTCTGTATGCGATGCAGAAATTCTGCATCAGTTTCTTTTTGGAATCATCTGCTATAAAACCGATATTCATTTTGATACCTCCACTATAATAGTTACTTTGTAAAACTTATCAGAACACTTTCATTTTTCTGTGCATACTTATGTTCAGCATAATTCCCATCATAATATACGTGCTTATCAGTGAACTCATTCCTGCGCTGATAAATGGAAGCGGTGTTCCCGTATTCGGAAGAAGCAGCATGGCCACTCCCATATTGATAAAACACTGGATTAACAAAATTGTGACAAATCCGCTTGCAAGAAGTTTTCCCTCAAGATCAGGACTTCGTCCTGCAACCCTTAGGCCTTCAATAAATAAAAGCAGATATATCAATATAATAAATGCACTTCCTGCAAAACCCAGTTCTTCTCCTACAACAGCAAAAATGAAGTCACACTGTTCCTCTGAAAGAAAATTTCCATTCTTAACAGATTCATAAGTAGAATTATTTAATCCTTTTCCCAAAAGCTGACCGCCGCCAATAGCCATAACTGAGTTTAACTGCTGACGCGTCTGATCAGGGTAATCCTCTGGAAAGAAATATGAGTTAATACGGTTTACCTGATATTGCTGAAGGATATCCTTCTCGATAAACCAGTTGAGTGTCTTTTGCTCAGGCTCATAAATACAAAACAAAAGTGCGCCCACAAAAACAGCTACTACACCAAGAACACCGCCTACCCACTTCCAACTTATTCCCGTCACAAAAACCATTGCAACAAGCGCAAAAACGATAATCATTGACGTAGATAAATCTGGCTCTACATAAATCAGATACACTGTTATGCCCGTCAAGGCAAAATATCCAATAAGATACAGCACATTGTTTATATGTTTTTGGATACGTATAAGCACAAAGACTGCCATCAAAACGACTGCAACCTTCGAAAACTCAGACGGCTGAATCGTACCAAACCCCGGTAGATGCATCCATCGGTTTGCATTACTGATATTTAACGGATTGATGTATTTTACATAGATTAAAAGTGCCATGCTGATCACGTAAAATACAATTGAATATTTAATCAGCTTATGGTAATCAATACATGTCAGAATCATCATAAGAACAAGTCCTATGACCATTCCAAAGATCTGCTTTTGTGTTGTTGTAAGCATACCTGTCACAGCTTCATTCTGTGTTGCACTGTGCACCATAAAAATACCAATGATACTCAGTATCAGCGCATATATGATGATTTTAAAATTAAGATTGCTCAGATGCAGGTTTTGTCCTGTTTTTCTCTTGCGCATGCTGACAGACCATTCCTTTCTTTATCTCTATCTGCTTTTTTTGACTGCTGAAAGCTCCGTCACGGTAAATAAAAGAATTTTACCGGCATTTCGCTTCAGATACAGACAGATGTTTTTTTCAGATACCGGCAGATATTTTGAAATAGTTTTTGTAATATCATGCTCCATACAGCTTAATGTCTCTGGAGTGCACTGCGTGTGCTCCTCAAGCATCATTTGTATCAGCCGCTCCTTCGCTGTCTTTCCAGAGCGAACTGCCTGACTTGGTAATGAATGCCTGACCATATTACTTTATTTTCCTTTCTTTTCCAAAATACTTTTCAGCCTTTTTATCAATCCCTTCGATACAGACGGCTGTGCAACCGGAATATCTTCACCCATAATTCTTCGACAGATATCAACAAATATCTGCCCTAACGGTGAATCCTTTCCGGCAACCGGCTCTCCGTTATTACTGGAAATGACAATCTCTTCCTCATCCGTCACCGCACCAATAATAGGGACGGTTAATATTTCCTGAATGTCTGAAAGTGACATCATGTCGCCTCTTGCTACCAGATCTGGACGAATGCGGTTAATAATCATCTCAATCTTTTCCATCCCATCCGCTTCAAGAAGTCCCATTACGCGATCTGCATCACGAATTGCAGATACTTCTGGCGTTGTGACAACAATAGCTCTTGATGCTCCTGCCACGGCATTTTTAAAGCCTTGCTCAATGCCAGCCGGACAGTCCAGAATCACATAATCAAACTCCTCTGTCAATTCCTGCGTCAGCTTTTTCATCTGCTGCGGCGTCACACTCGATTTGTCTCTCGTCTGTGCCGACGGCATCAGATACAGGCCCTGATGATTTTTGTCTTTGATCAGCGCCTGCTTTATCCGACAGCCTCCCTCTACTACATCCACAAGATTATATACAATGCGGTTTTCCAGTCCCATCACAACATCAAGATTTCGAAGACCAATATCGGTATCAATCAAAACAACTTTATTTCCAAGAAGGGCAAGGCCACAGCCAAGATTTGCAGCCACTGTCGTTTTTCCTACACCGCCTTTTCCTGATGTCACAACAATCACTTCACTCATGATATTCCCAAACCTTTCTGATCCTCTCTCTTATCCCTGTCTTCTGTAGCTTACATCAGTCACTGTACGTAGCTGACTCTCCAAGTGTATTGTAGGATTTATCCAGAATGTCTTCCATATCAATGTAGCCAAAGTAATACTGATAAACGTAACGGCAAACTACTGCGGCATTGTATGCCATGTAACCATGCGGGATAGCAACCGTTACGGAAATCTTTGGATCGTTGTACGGACCATATGAAATGAAGGTTGCGTGGTTCGCACGTGAAAGATTCTCCTGTACGGAACCAGATTTTCCAGCAATGTCGATCTGCAAACCGGTAAACGCACCTGCCGCTGTACCAGCCGCATGGACAACTCGGTACATACCTTCCCTCATGACATCGTAAGTTGACTGTGAGATGCCCTCGATCTGCTCGCCCTCTGGGGTGAGTTCTTCAATCACATTTCCGTTTGCGTCACAGATTTTGCTTAACAGACGGAATGTATAAAGTTTACCGTCCGTTGCAAGTGCTGTCACATAGCGCGCCAGACTGATCGCAGTCATGTTGTTTGTACCCTGTCCAATTGCAGATGTCGCCGGGTATTCTGTTGAAATCTGTGACAGATTTTCTGCGACTTCCACACCGCTCTTCTCACCAAAACCGTACTTTTCGGCGTATTTGCGAAGCATTGCGAGACCACGCTCCGCGTCATATTCTCCGTTTTCATTTAAGCTTAAGCGGTAGCCAACTTCATAAAAATAGAAGTTGCACGACTGCTCAATAGCCCCCGCTGTGTTTAACGGGCCATGCTCACCGCCAGTCTCTCGAGCGATCCAGCATCGCGGATGATCCAACTTGTCGAAAGTACCAATACAGTTAATATACTCTGAGCTGTCAATTACACCCTCCTCGAGTCCTGCACTTGTCGTAACAAGCTTGTAAACAGAACCTGGCGCAATTCGTACCTGCGTCGCCTTATCATACAGCGGCTCTGACTGATCATTAATAAGCTTATTCCAATATTCAGCATCAACTGTTCCAGAAAGCTTGTTCAAATCATAGCCTGGGTAAGATACCATTGCTAACAGCTCTCCTGTCGTCGTATCAGTTACAATCGCAGAACCACTGCATGGATCAAGCGCGATCTGCGCCGGTGTCAGCTCAGTATTTCCAATTTTCTCACGAATAAAGGTAAATGCAGTCTGCGCATCTCCATTTTGAAGTTCTTCATAGGACGCATTGTCGACATCTAAGATGCCCTGATCAATCAACGCCAGGCAAACCAGATTACCAGAAAGCTGCTCATTATGAATCAGCTTTTTATATACAAGTTTACGAAAACCACTGTCAGCTGAAAGATTTTCTTCACAGAAGGATAAGATCTGGCTCATAACCTGGCTGGAATCCGAGTATGCAGACTCCGCACCAAGCTTTGAGGAATCAATCCATCCCTTTGAAATCACATATGACAGGAAATCATAAAATGAAATCTCTGTATTTTTCCATGCGAGGAAGGTCTCATCTGAGGTATCAATCTCACTTGCGGTAATAACCCCCTTTTCTCGTAAAAAGGTATAGACATATTCCATGTAGTCCTGCATGTCTTCTGTCAACTCAGACTGAATCGTTGCACCCGGTACCATTTCCTCCAAAATATGACGAATAGCAAGTGTGGACTCTCCCTCATACAAGGAAAGAATCTGTTTTTCGGCCTCGGAAGCACCATCATCTGAAAAATGCTTTTCATCTAAAATATTGTTGTTAAACATCTGATAGTAAACATCTTTTACCGAAATCTGGAACTCGCTTGCAAGTGTTGAATCATCTGCCTCGAAATCCTCGATTGTAAGCTTTCCGACAAGGACATCCGCAAGACGCTGCTCCACAATATTATACACGGCAACCTGCAGATCATGGTCAATAGTCAGGTATACATCATTTCCGCGAACCGATGGCTCACTGTCGATTGTATCAAGAATCTGACCAACATTGTTTAAATATACAGTATCGTTGCCCTTTGTTCCTGCAAGTTCACTCTCGTAATACTGCTCGAGTCCATCCTTTCCGACCATATCCGTTGCCTCATAGGTGGAATCGCTCTCCTGAAGTGTCTCAAGCTCCTGCGTACTCGGCTTTCCTGTATAACCAAGAATATTTGAAAAATACACGCCATCCGGATAAACACGACGCTCTGACTGCTCCACCTCGACGCCAAGCAGCTGCTGTTGATTTTCAAGAATTGCTGACTGAAGCTCTGGTGAAATATCCGAGCAGATCGTCGTGGACTTGTACTTTGCATAAGCTGTCAGACGCATAGCATATCGTATATTGCAGATTGCCAGTGCATCTTCCTTGCTGATCGTTTCGGCATTCTCCCATCTTGTTGTAAAATTATAGGAAACCTTCATAAGACGCTTCATTACAGTCTCTGCGTCATAAGTGTAGACATCCTCACCTTCCTTACTTTTTTCTTCAATGTAGGAAGTTCCATATACATCGCGAATAAGCTGACGGATCGCACTATCCTTTCCACTGTAAGCAAACTGCCCGTCATCATCAATAATCACAGGAAGTTCTGTCACAATGGTTCCATCATATTTTTTCACAATTTCCATCAGGCGAAGAAGCATCTCATTGAAATCACCGTTTGCCTTTGTATATTCGCTAGTATCTTTTACAGTCAGGTTATAGACTGCCTCATTTCCGGCAAGGACGACTCCATTTCTGTCGTAGATAGTACCTCTTGTAGCAGTTGTCGTAATCTCCTTTTTGGTGCGGGAAACGTATGAATCATAATAAGCTGCTCCATCCAGAATCTGGAGCTGGAACAGCCTCACCACCAGGACTGCCAGAAAAAGCGTACACACAATACCAAGCCAGAAAATTCTGGATCTTAATGTATTTTTTACCCATTCCCTGAATAAATCCCAATATTCCTTAAGCAAATCTCTTTTCTCCTTTTTTCTCTGCCTCTGTCAGATGTCTGTCAACCGTCATGATCACACCATATACTATAATCGTAGCGATTGCTGTCATCAACAGCTCCGGAAGTGCCAGATTTTTAATATAGTCTGCAATATTTACCCGGCCGAATAATAGGAAGCTGAATACATAAATATAAACACTGTAAATCAGCTCATTGGCACTGCATAACAAAACAGGCATCACAACCATATCATGCGCCAGCACCCTTGTAAAAATGCCATTAAAATAGCCAATATAAATAAAGATAAGCGTATAATACCCCAGTACACCTCCGCTGAATGAATCCAGCAAAAGACCGCACCCAAGTCCTGTAAGCATTCCCCACATCCTGCCCTTTAAAAAGCCAACTGAAAATGTGACAATTAACAACAGATTGGGCGCTGCAGTCAAAATTGGAATAATCCTTGTAAAATTTGACTGCAGCATAAAACAACTGACGGCAAGTACTATACATAAAACAACTCTGAGTATCTTAATCTTCATCTGTTTTTTTCTCCATCCTTTGTTTACTCTGCAGACTGCTTCTGTGTCGTAACTACAAGCACGTTGCGTATGTGTTTGAAATCCGCTGCAGGCTTCAAATAACCAGATGCAGCCAACCCATTTTCATCCACAGTAACATCCTGCGCATAGCCAATAACAAGTCCTGGAAGATAGCGGTCTGAAATATTGGATGTAACAATTACATTGTCTCTGCTGATATTAAAATCGGTATCCATATACTGAAGCTTCAAAAGACCATGCTCCTTCATATAAGGAAGATCACCGGTAACAACACAGGCATCTCCTGTTGTAGACTGCATTGCACTGACATTTACATTATCATTGATAATCGAAGTCACAACTGCATGACCCTTTGCTATATCCGATATGTAACCGACAAGTCCGCCGCCTGAAAGTACATTCATGCCTACTTCAAGGCCATCATCTGTACCTTTGTCTATCGTAAAGGTAGAGAACCAGTTTCCTGTCATATCAGAAAAGATCACAGTTGCCCCAACAGTATCATAATCGGCATACTCACTTTTGAGTTCAAGAAGTTCTCTCATATCCTGATATTCCTGAATCTTCTGATCATAAGAAACCATCTGCTCTTTGAGTTCTTTATTTTCATCTTCAAGCGACTCAATCTTTGCCATCGCCTCCTCTTTGCTCAGTCGTTCCTGATCAAAATTAAAGAAAATACTGCCAAGCTTGTTAACACCCTTCTGCACCGGAACAGTGATTGCCCCTGCTACCTGTCCGACTGACACGATGTTTTCTTTTTTGATGTAATAATACCCCATAGAAATCACACAGCACGCCGTCAATATAAAAAGGATCAGCTGCGGTCTTCTTGTAAAAGGCATTTTTACATTGCTGTTTTGATTGCTGCTTTTCATGAAATATATCCTCGTTCTTTTAAACTGATAAATCTGCCGTCACCAATGATGATATGATCAAGCAAAGGGATGGCGGTAAGCTCTCCCGCCTTTTGAATCTGCCGCGTCACCGCAACATCTTCCGCGCTCGGGGTTGGATCTCCGCTGGGATGATTGTGAATCAATATAATTTTGACTGCCTGATAACGAAAGGCCTCAATAAAAACCTCTCTCGGTGACAAAATTGTCTGATTCACTGTACCTTTAGTCAGCACCAGATCGCGAATCAGTGCTCCCTTATTATTTAAGAACACAAGAAGTACCTGTTCCTGACGCTCATCTTTGAGACGGTTCATATAATAGTTTCCGACTGCCTGAGGACTGTCCAACACAATCCCCTGCTGTCTTGACGCACTAAGACGCCTTGACAGCTCACCAATGCACTGAAGCTGTATTGCCTTTACCTTTCCGATTCCGCGTATCTTAGTCAACTGAGCTACAGTCATAGACACAAGCCCTGAAAGACTTTCTATCGCAAGAAGCCTTGAGGCAAGCTCAAGAGAATTTTCGCCAACGCTTCCTGTTCTTAAAATCACGGCAAGCAGTTCGGCATTGTTCAATGCACCAGCGCCCTGCTCCATACACCTTTCGTACGGTTGGATATCTTTGGGCAGCTGCTTTGAAATATCATGTTTCATAATCGTTCCTTACTTCCAGGTATCGAAACCATTATGAACTTATTTTATCACAATTCTTTTTTAAAGTATAGAAGAAATTTTCGAATATTAACAAATCCGTATGTCAAAAGCCGACAGTTCCTGCTCTGACATACGGAAATTTCTTATAAAGTGACAATACCTGCCTGAACCAGTTTTTCAAGTGCCATCATAATTCCATACTTTGCATGATACCATGTAAGACCTCCCTGGAAATAAACGGCATATGGCTCCTTTAGAGGACCATCTGCACTCAGCTCAATCGAAGAACCCTGGATAAATGCACCGGCTGCCATAATAACCTGTGAATCATAGCCTGGCATATCCCATGGTTCTGGTGTTACATAGCTGTCAACCGGAGCTGCTGCCTGAATACCCTGACAAAATGCGATCAGCGCCTCAGGCTTTTTAAGTGTAACAGCCTGAATAATATCGTATCTAGGCTCTGTACCGTTTGGAATTACATCATAACCTAATTTTTCAAATACGTTTGCTGCAAAAACTGCTCCCTTAAGCGCACCTGCCGCTACTGTCGGTGCCAGGAAAAATCCCTGATAGAATGACGGAAGAACGCCCAAAGATGCACCAACCTCCTGACCAAGTCCCGGAGCACTAAGACGATATGCACACTGCTCAATACATGCTGCTGTTCCGCAGATATAACCGCCAATCGGTGCTAATCCGCCGCCTGGATTTTTAATAAGAGAACCAACTGTCATATCTGCCCCAACATCAGATGGCTCAATTTCTTCGATAAATTCACCATAACAATTATCTACCATACAGATCACGTCTGGCTTAATTGACTTGATGAATGAAATCAGCTCACCGATACGCTCAACGGAAAGTGTCGGTCTTGTCTGATATCCCTTAGAACGCTGAATAGTTGCTACTTTTGTCTTCTCATTGATTGCAGCGCGAATACCTTCCCAGTCAAAGCTACCATCACTAAGCAGATCTACCTGGCGATATGAAATATTATATTCTCTAAGAGAACCAACAGACTGACGGATTCCAATTACCTCTTCAAGCGTATCATATGGTTTTCCCACCGGTGAAAGCAGCTCATCACCTGGACGAAGATTTGCAGATAGTGCAAGCGCAAGCGCATGTGTTCCGCATGTGATCTGTGGACGCACCAATGCAGCCTCTGTATGAAATGTATCAGCATATACCTGCTCTAACGTTTCTCTTCCCATATCATTGTATCCATATCCAGTTGTTGCTGCAAAGCAAGCTTCACTTACATGATTTTTTTGCATTGCACCAAGCACCTTCATCTGATTCTGCTCTGCAACTTTATCAATCTCGCAGAAACGTTCTTTAAGATCCTGCTCGATTTTCTCACAAAATTCATACGTCTTTTCACCAATCCCCATGGACAGGTAAGTTTCTTTCATTGTCATTTTTCTTTCTCTCTTTTCTATTTTTGCTGTATTTTTACTGCGGCATGTAAGCTTTTTACACACTGCTCTGTCAATATACGTATAACATCTTCGTTTTTTGCACCGTCAATATCAAGCCATGTTACATCGCGTTCTCTGCGAAACCAGGTAAGCTGGCGTTTTGCAAAATGTCTCGTTGACTGCTTAATCTGACTTACCGCATCATCTAATGTACACTCGCCGTCAAGATATGATAAAAGCTCCTTATAGCCAAGTCCCTGCATTGAGACATAACTTCTGTCATATCCCATCGCCTTTAATGCTTCCACTTCCTTAAGTAGTCCCTGCTCCATCATCTGATCTACGCGCAGATCAATGCGACGATACAACTCTGCACGATCCCTGTTCAGGACAAAATAGCAGAAATTGTATGGTGATTCTTTCTGGCGCTGTTTCTCATTATGTTCTGAGATTGGACGACCTGTCAATTTAAAATATTCCAGTGCGCGAATTAGACGCTTCGTATTATTTGCATGAATTGCCTCTGCCGATGCAGGATCAACGCTTCGCACTTGCTCTAACAGCCATTCATTTCCAAGCTCTTTTGTCTTATCTTCAAGCTGTGTACGGTACGCAGTATCCTCGCATGTATCTTCAAAATCAATATCATACAAAAGTGCCTGAATATAAAATCCAGTTCCGCCTACCACAAGCGGAATATGACCATTAGCATAAATTTTTTCCATTGCCGCCTTTGCCATCTGCTGAAAGCGCACTACGGAAAATTCATCACTTGGCAGCAGCTCATCCACAAGATAATGAGGAACGCCCTGCATCTCATCAGGCATAATTTTTGCAGAACCAATGTCCATATATTTATAAACCTGCATAGAATCTGCACTGATTATCTCACAGCCAAGCGATTTTGCCAGTCCAATTGAGGCGCTTGTTTTTCCCACAGCCGTTGGACCGGTCAATATAATAAGTGGTTTCTTATTTTCTGTCATATTTTATTCCTACCTATTGCTCGTTGCAGTTTATTGTTTGCTATTCAAAACTATACAATCACACAATTCTCTTAAACTTTTTTTCAAGTTCATATTTAGTCATCGTGATAATCGTTGGTCTTCCATGAGGACACGCATACGGATTTTCAAGTGTCAATAGCTGTGACACAAGCGCATCTGCCTCCTGAAACGAAATCTTCTGACCGCCCTTAATAGCTGCCTTACACGACATCGACGCAAGCTTTGATGCAATCAGTTCGGATGGCTGCATGCTTCCTCTATCCTCAAGATCAGACAGCATCTCCAAAAACAGCTCCTTTTCATTGATTCCATAAAGATTTGCCGGAATCTCACTGATTGCATACTCGCGCCCGCCGTATGGTTCAATTGTAAATCCAATGCGTTCAAATTCACTTTTAAATTCTTCTAAAATCGCTTCCTCTGCCCTTGTCAGTGAAATAACCATCGGCGGACTCACAAATTGAGTAATACGCTCCTTTTTGCGGTATGCTTCCATAAGCCGCTCATAGTTTACCTTTTCATGTGCGGCATGCTGATCCATTATATAAAGTTGATTTCCATACTGAATCAGCCAGTATGTATCAAACAGCTGTCCAATCAGACGATGATGGATTCTTGCCTTCTCCGACAATAACGGCTCCGTAAACAGCGTTTGCTGTTCTGGTTTTTCTAATTTTTGTTCTGGCTGAGTAGGCATCTGATTAACAGTTTGAGATACATCCTGTCCAATACGTTTGTGTATTCCAGAGGCAGATTCCCACTTCGAATCAGAATCCTTTATTGTCTGCTTTTTTTCTGCCTTATATTCGCAAACAGGCTCAGAAAGTTTTGACGGCACTTTGGGCTGTTCTTCGTTTCTTGGCAGCTTTTGTTCACTCTGAGTTTTATGTTCTGCTGATGGCTTTTGTTCATTTTGAGTTTTATGTTCTGCAGGTGGCGGTGGAATAATCTCCTTCATCGCCTGAAGACGTCTCTGCTCAAAAGGCTCTGGCAGCTTTTGCTTTTCCTGCACCTTCTTTTCTGCCTTGCCATCATCACTTACATCAGGAATAAATTCTTTGCCGCGAAGTGTATTTTCAATTGCGCCTGCTAACAGCTCATAAATTTCGTTTTCCTGCTGAAAACGCACTTCCATCTTCGCCGGATGAACATTTACATCAATAAGCTCAGGCTTAATTTTAATATGAAGCACTGTAAACGGATAACGATGCTGCATCATAAATGGCTTATACGCCTGCTCAATTGCAGCAGCAATCAAACGACTTTTTACAAAACGGCCATTTATATAATAGTTTTCAAAAGTTCTATTTCCTCTTGAAATAATTGGCTTGCCAATATAACCTGTCACTGCGAATAAAGGACACTCATAGTTGATCTCTAACACATTAGATGAAATTTCTCTTCCATAAATTGTATAGATCAAATCCTTCAAGCGGCCATTTCCACTCGTATAAAGCTTATTCTGTCCGCCATTTATAAAGCGCATAGATATATCCGGACGAAGCATAGCCATGTTTTCCATCAGCTGATTGATATAATTTCCCTCTGTAGCTGCTGTCTTTAAAAACTTCTTCCTGGCAGGAACATGGTAAAATAAATTGCGCACTAGAATTGTTGTGCCGTCTGGTGCACCTATCTGTGTTAAACTTTTTTCTTCTCCGTCTTCAATCTGGTAGGAAATGCCAAGCATTGCTTCAGGCGGTTTTGAAATGAGCTCCACCTGTGCAATAGCTGCAATACTCGAAAGTGCCTCACCACGAAAGCCAAGTGAACCAATATCTAACAAGTCATCAATTGTATGAAGCTTACTCGTTGCATGGCGCAAAAAAGCTTTACGCACCTGATCCTTTTCAATTCCGCAGCCATTATCGGTAATGCGAATAAAACTGATTCCACCATCTTTGATTTCCACAGTAATCGCTGTTGCTTTCGCATCAATAGCATTTTCCAACAGCTCCTTTACAACAGAAGATGGTCTGTCAATAACCTCTCCTGCTGCAATCTGATTAATCGTTGCCTGATCGAGCAATTGTATTTCGGGCATTGCAGACCTCCTTTGTATATTTTTAATTTTTATATTTTTGATGCTTCCCACGGATTGCTCCGCAGCTTCGCCGCATCCTCATATCAAATTCTATTTTTTAGTGTTGCCTGCATACGATACAGCGTATTAAGTGCATCAAGCGGCGTCATATTTGCAATTTCTAGTTTTTTGATTTCTTCTATTATAGAATCATCTTTTACTGTATCAAAAAGTGTCAGCTGATTTGCATCTACTTCATCTGGGCGTGATACGCGCTTTTTAGATGGTGTTGACTGCATCTGGGCAATCTCTCTTGCACGAGCTGCAATGTCTGCATCAGTCAGTTCCTCAACCAGTTCCTTTGCACGGTTTATAACACGGTCTGGAACACCTGCCAGTTTTGCAACCTGGATTCCATAGCTTCTATCTGCACCACCCTTGACTATTTTTCGCAAAAAGACAATATCGTCACCCTGCTCCTTCACGGCAATGCAATAATTATTTACACCATTTAATGCGCCTTCAAGCTCTGTCAGCTCATGGTAATGCGTTGCAAAGAGCGTTTTTGCACCAAGCTGTCTGGCATCCGCAATATATTCAACAACGGCCCACGCAATACTCATACCATCATATGTACTAGTTCCGCGTCCGATTTCATCAAGAATAATCAGACTCTTTTTTGTCGCATGACGAAGAATGTTCGCCACCTCATTCATCTCTACCATAAAGGTACTCTGACCAGATGCCAAATCATCAGAAGCACCTACTCTTGTAAAAATACGATCACTGATACAGATATTAGCCGATTTTGCAGGAACAAAGCTTCCAATCTGTGCCATAAGCGCAATCAATGCGACCTGACGCATATAAGTCGACTTTCCAGCCATATTCGGACCTGTAATAATCGAAATGCGGTTCTTTCCATTATCAAGCAGCACATCATTTGCTACAAACATATCATTTGGAATCATCTGCTCAACAACAGGATGACGACCATTTTTAATATCAAGAATTCCTCTTTCATTGATCTGTGGTTTAACATAATTCTGACGTTCCGCAACAAAAGAAAGAGATGCGATAACGTCAAGAAGCGCAACTGCACGCGCTGTTTTCTGAATACGTTCTACCTGCGATGCCACACGATCTCGCACATCACAGAACAATTCATACTCAAGCGCTGCCAGCTTATCCTCAGCACCAAGAATTAAATCCTCAAGTTCTTTTAACTCCTGCGTGATAAAGCGTTCTGCATTTGTAAGTGTCTGCTTTCTTGTATAATCATCAGGAACCATGTCCTTAAAGGAATTGGTTACTTCAATATAATAGCCAAACACCTTATTGTAACGCACGCGCAATGTCTTAATTCCTGTGCGTTCACGCTCCTTTGCCTCTAGCTCTGCCAGCCAGTTCTTTCCCTCTGTCTTTGAGCGGCGAAGCTTATCTACATCCTCATTATAGCCATCCTTAATGATTCCTCCCTCTCTGATAACAAGCGGCGGATCTTCTATAATAGCACTGCTGATTAATGCTTCCAAATCGTCCAGCGTATCTAGTTCATCATACAATTCTTTCAGCAGTGATCCTTTAAAATCAGCTAACTGCTGTTTAATCGGCGGCAGCATGCGAAGTGATGCCGCAAATGCCAAAAGATCTCTTGGATTTGCTGTCTTATAACTGATACGACCTGCCAAACGCTCCAGATCATAAACTGGCTGCAAATACTCGCGAATTTCTTCTCTTGTCACATATTCGTTTAGCAGTTCTTCAATCGCTTCCTGTCTTTTTAAAATTCTCGCACGATCAATAAGTGGCTGCTCAATAAAGCTTCGAAGAAGCCTTGCTCCCATCGCTGTCTTTGTCTTATCAAGCACCCAAAGCAAACTTCCGCGTTTTTCTTTTTCTCTAAGTGTCTCTGTCAGTTCCAAATTGCGGCGTGTCGATGTATCCACAATCATATAACAGCCTGTCGTATATGGCTGAATATTTGTAATATGTGGCATTGTACTTTTCTGAGTATCATACAAATACTGCATCAATGCACCTGCCGATATCATTCCAGAATCATAATCCTCCAGACCAATTCCAAGAAGTGAAGTTGTATGAAAATGCTCCATTAAAATCTTCTTTGCATTGTCTTCCTTATAATACCAGGAATCTGGTGTTGATACAGTAAAATGCAGCCTGTCTTTTAATTCATCCAGATTTTCTCCACTTAATTCAAACAAATCATTGCATATTACCTCTGCCGGTGTAAACTTAAACAGCTCATCCTCTAACTGTTCTTTTGTCTTTAATTCTGTCAGATAAAATTCACCTGTTGATACATCACACGTACTCACTCCGTAAATGCCACCCACATAGGCAATTGACATAAGGTAATTGTTCTTCGTTTCATCAAGTGCCTTATTATCACAAATTGTTCCTGGTGTCACCACACGGATAACCTCACGCTTTACAAGACCCTTTGCAAGCTTCGGATCTTCCATCTGCTCTGCAATAGCGACACGATAGCCTTTTTTTACCAAACGATCTATGTAATTGTCGGCTGCATGAAAAGGAACTCCGCACATAGGTGCCCGTTCCTCTAGTCCGCATTCTTTTCCTGTTAACGTAATCTCCAGTGCCTTTGACGCAGTAATCGCATCATCAAAAAACATTTCATAAAAATCACCCAATCTGTAAAATAAAATACAGCCAGGATACTGATCCTTTGTCTCAAAGTACTTCTGCATCATCGGCGACAGTTTCGCCCTGTTGATTTCCATTTACTTATGCCTCTCTTACTGTAAATTGTTGCTGTCCATTTGCAAAACTGCACACAGTCTGATAGCGGCTATCGTAACCGTCAGCCGCTATCTCCTCTTATCTTATGCGTTATTCCACAAGCTCTCCCAAATAGTAAAAGCCTTTGGACTCTATCATTTTTACTTTGCAGATCGTTCCGATCAATGAACTATCTCCCTTAAAATGAACCACTGTGTTATTGCTGAGACGTCCTGATACCATAGATGGATCTTTCTCATTAACCTCTTCTACCAACACCTCAAGTGTTTTTCCAGTATCGCGACTGCACTGAGTTGTCGCAATAGACTGAACAAGCTTTAACAGGCGGTCAAAACGATCCTTTACCACTTCCTCTGGTATCTGATCATCCATTGCAGCAGCTGGTGTTCCTGTACGCTTTGAATAAATAAAAGTAAATGCACTGTCATACTGCACCTTGCGTACTACATCCATTGTATCTTCAAAATCTTCCTCAGTCTCACCTGGGAAGCCAACAATAATATCTGTGGTCAAAGAAAGGTCTGGAATTTCACGGCGAAGCTTTACTGCCAACTCCAAATATTGCTCCTTATCATACTTTCGGTTCATGAGCTTTAAAATACGACTGCTACCAGACTGAAGCGGCAAATGTAAGTGACGACAAATCTTTTTGGAATTTTTCATCACTTCAATTAATTCATCTGACAAATCCTTAGGATGAGAAGTCATAAAGCGAATCCAACGAAGTCCTTCGATCTGCTCTACCTGCTGTAAAAGCTGTGCAAATGTAATCGGATGCTCAAGTGTCTTTCCATAGGAGTTTACATTCTGACCAAGAAGCATAACCTCTACTACACCATCAGCTACTAACTGCTTAATCTCTCTAATGATATCCTCTGGCTGTCTGCTTCTCTCTCTTCCGCGCACATATGGTACGATACAGTAACTGCAGAAATTGTTGCAGCCATACATGATGTTAACACCACACTTAAAGGAATATTTGCGGACAGCAGGAAGATCCTCTACGATTTGATCAGTTCCTTCCCATACATCAATTACCTGTTCTTTTTTAGTAAATGCCTGATATAACAACTCTGCAAGCTTAAATATGTTATGAGTTCCAAATACAATATCAACAAAACGGTAGCTGCTACGAATCTTTGCAACCTCATCTGGCTCCTGCATCATACAGCCGCAAATAGCAATCATACGGTGAGGTGCTTTCTTCTTTCTGCTCTGGTACATTCCTAAATGACCGTATACCTTCTGGTTTGCATTCTCACGCACAGTGCAGGTATTCATGATCAAAAAATCAGCAGCCTTTTCATCATCAGTTTCCTCATATCCGATTTTTTCAAGAATACCAAGCAGTTTTTCAGAATCTTTCGCATTCATCTGGCAGCCAAAGGTAGTAATATGAACTGTTAAGTTTCTTCCTAACTCTTCTGACTTTCTTTTCACATACTCTCTGCTTTTTGCCATAAAATAGAGCTGTCTGTTTGGTTCCATCTCCGGTGCCAAGGTGTTTGTATCTACCATATTGATGTCAATTCCGGTTAAATCGGAAACGTTTCTCAAATCTATTAAATCCATGTTATTCCTTTCAAGGGTTGGTTGTTTTGACTTTTTTGCCCTTCAAATGGCAGAAAAAGATATATTGTATATTACACTCAGCAATTTAAAATGTCAAGGGGATTTCCTGTGTGACCAGGTTGGCTATTACAGTCGCAAAGATATGTTACGAAAACCCTTCGGTGCAATGGTTTCGTCGGCGGACCTTGTTCCCGCGGCGCCTTCTGCATAATTTTTATCTCATCGCCTGTTTAGCTCTCTGGTACTCTTTCTCTAACTGACTCTTAAATGCTTCAATTTCAGCCGGTTTCATGCCTAGTTCAGCTGATGCACAGATATCAGGTGTTTTATTCGCCAGTATTTCTGTTGCCTCTGACTGTTCTCTGTACATCTCATCATAATCATCCACCAACATATCTTCGAGGATGATTGAAAACTCGTAGATATCTTTCGGCGTGTTTTCAAGGAATTCCTCGATCTGCTCCATCATCTCTTTAAACGCTTTCCCAAGCCTCCTTTTATAAAAACTTTGATTTTTGCAACTATTCAAATCCGCACAATATTATTTACATCTAAATAATAACGCAATATTTGATTTATGTTGCGCCAACTTTCATTCCGATTCACGCCTCTGCACGAGAGGCGACTTAGATTTCAATACACACCTTCCTTGCAAAAGGTATTTCAATTCACGCCTCTACATAAGAGGCGACGTCTCCCACTCCATCGTCTTGCCAGTCGTAGAAGATATTTTAATTCACGCCTCTACATGAGAGGCAACTCATGTGCTGCTGTCTGCAGCTTCTCATTTTGCGTATTTCAATTCACGCCTCTACATGAGAGGCAACCAGTGTCGCTGAATCAAATTCCTTTGTTCCGATATATTTCAATTCACGCCTCTGCATGAGAGGCAACGCAGCAGTAGTCAGAAAGTTCTATGAGGTGTACAATTTCAATTCACGCCTCTACATGAGAGGCAACTTGGCAGTGGATCTCTTCTACTTGTGCTCGGAACATTTCAATTCACGCCTCTACATGAGAGGCAACACGTATTGATAATTTCATAGCCTTTTTCTTTCAAATTTCAATTCACGCCTCTACATGAGAGGTAACCATGTTTCTTTTGTAGTCAATACTATTTTTGGAATTTCAATTCACGCCTCTACATGAGAGGCAACCACGAAATTTTCAAGGATTGAGCGAAGTTCGTTATTTCAATTCACGCCTCTACATAAGAGGCAACTGAAACGCAAGTTGAAGATATGCAAGCAACAATTATTTCAATTCACGCCTCTACATGAGAGGCAACTGGATTTATCGCAATTACAGAGGAATTGCTAGATATTTCAATTCACGCCTCTACATGAGAGGCAACATATAGCTAGCAAGTTAATACAAGTGTTTATAAATTTCAATTCACGCCTCTACATGAGAGGCAACAAGGACAAGCGGAAACAATCCACATCCGATTCATATTTCAATTCACGCCTCTACATGAGAGGCAACGTGGTGGCACACTGGGAAGTGCAGCACGAAATTATTTCAATTCACGCCTCTACATGAGAGGCAACATATGCGCCCACGCTTCTCAACAGCCAACAGCTTATTTCAATTCACGCCTCTACATGAGAGGCAACGTTGTAGCAGCAATCTGTGATACCGCAGTATCAAACATTTCAATTCACGCCTCTACATGAGAGGCAACTACAAGCGGACTTCTTTCTGTGTGTGGTAATATATTTCAATTCACGCCTCTACATGAGAGGCAACGCGATCCAAAGGACAAGGGAAGCAAAAATAAATATTTCAATTCACGCCTCTACATGAGAGGCAACGTAAATACATCTGTTGATTATTGGGCGACTTACCTTATTTCAATTCACGCCTCTACATGAGAGGCAACCTTGTGGCAGCGATGACATACAGCCCTGCATATAATTTCAATTCACGCCTCTACATGAGAGGCAACAGAAAAGGGAGAAAGAACTTGCTGAATTTACAAATTTCAATTCACGCCTCTACATGAGAGGCAACATTGTAATCTTCGCACGGCCGGCTGATACGTTGTATTTCAATTCACGCCTCTACATGAGAGGCAACATATGTACAGGATTGAGTATAGAACCAGGAGAATTTCAATTCACGCCTCTACATGAGAGGCAACTGATTTAAGTGCAAATCAATATAGTGCTTTATATATTTCAATTCACGCCTCTACATGAGAGGCAACGGCAGAGGCCGCAGCGGAGACGAAAGAAGAGTCAATTTCAATTCACGCCTCTACATGAGAGGCAACAAGAACTGAATACGGTTTTTCAAAAGATGATGATATTTCAATTCACGCCTCTACATGAGAGGCAACAGGAATCGTTACTGGAAACTGTCGTCTACGATTCTATTTCAATTCACGCCTCTACATGAGAGGCAACAATTTTCCGAACTCTCCCATTAGGCGTGTCAACAAAATTTCAATTCACGCCTCTACATGAGAGGCAACGTTGCAGAAGCTCTTGAGAAAAAATCAGAAAAAATTTCAATTCACGCCTCTACATGAGAGGCAACAGACGCAACACCTGCAATCACTTGGACACAGTCTATTTCAATTCACGCCTCTACATGAGAGGCAACTATAAGCAGAGATAGTATCTGATTGTCTGTTTGCTATTTCAATTCACGCCTCTACATGAGAGGCAACATTGTGTACTTTTTCCTGTTCCTCTGTCTTTAATATTTCAATTCACGCCTCTACATGAGAGGCAACGAGAGCCGGAGCAGATGCAGGTGTCAGACTCTATTTCAATTCACGCCTCTACATGAGAGGCAACGGTTGCTTCTTCCAGTGCAATGCCAACAATAAAGATTTCAATTCACGCCTCTACATGAGAGGCAACCCGGAAACATTGACCTGCAGAACGTAACAGTAGGCATTTCAATTCACGCCTCTACATGAGAGGCAACAGGACACCGTACCGCCACCGAAAAACATTCCCATATTTCAATTCACGCCTCTACATGAGAGGCAACTTTGTGTCCATCTTCCCAGCTCGGCGCATTTCTATTTCAATTCACGCCTCTACATGAGAGGCAACGGCAACCACCCTGAGCGGTGGCATTGTTGTGACTATTTCAATTCACGCCTCTACATGAGAGGCAACCTGATCTATGAGGCAACCGTTGAGGAAGATCGTATTTCAATTCACGCCTCTACATGAGAGGCAACGTGTCTGGCATCGGAAGAAATGGCGGAGCATCGCAGATTTCAATTCACGCCTCTACATGAGAGGCAACACGGTTTTACGGAGTTTATTGTGATGCTTACGAAGGATTTCAATTCACGCCTCTACATGAGAGGCAACTGCAAAAACATACAATCTTTTCGATAAAATCGACATGATTTTCTACCAAACCTTGTTTTTTTTATAGTAACTTCTCGGAAAGCAGTCTTTTTTTCAATTCCAGTTCAATATTTCTTATAAATTGTATATTTTTACCTGCGCCAATGTCTCACAAAAAAATGTATGAGAGTCATCAGCGCACACATTTTTAAAGCAATAATGGTTCACCAGCTTGAAGCACTGATGTTTTTCCCATTACTTCTATTTTGTTTTTATAACTGTTGCCAAGACGATAAATTCTAATTGAATCCACATCTGGCTCAATTATTTTTTCAAGTTCACATTTTAAAGTAGTCAGTTGAGCTGCATCTAATAAAACTTCAAACACTGAATTTTGTACACGCATTCCATAGCGTTCACATAACTGTGCCACTTTGCGCAAACGATGTTCTCCTTCTTTATTAGTCGTGTCAACGTCATATGTAACTACTAATAACACGTTAATAATCACCTCCAAACAAAAGGCGGATATTCATCCAAATCACCTCGCAAAACACGTGCAAATAACATGCATTGAGCATATGGTATCATACCAATCTGAATTTTCTCTTCCAGAAAAGGATGCAATATTTCTTCACTCTTTCGTTTTTGCCAGCTTGAAAGAAGTGTTCTCCTTCCTCGCTCATTCAAATATACAGCATCTTCATTTTTATCGAAATCTTTCTGTGATAATTGTCCCTTGTTAAAAAGTGAAATTACAAAACGATCACACAATGGCGCTCTCAGTTCTTCCAGCATATCAAGTGCAAATGATGCCCGTCCTGGGCGCAATGTATGAAGATAGCCTGCAGCTGGATCAAGCCCAACTGTTTCCATAGCTGATTGCATCTCTCGTGTTAATAGCATATAAGTAAATGATAATGCTGCATTTACCTCATTACGAGGAGGTCTTCTGCTTCTTGTTTCAAAACAAAATCTGTTAGGATTATCCGCTATCATCTGATCGAATCGGGCAAAATAAACCGTTGCTGCTGCTCCCTCAACACCTCTTAACGAATCAATATTCTCACAAAAAGCTAATTTCTTTGCAGCTTCGTTTAATTGTGTAACACCCTTCTGTAAATTTTCTTTTCCAGATTCTGTTTTGCAGACTCTGGCTGCACGCATTAAAACCAGCTTACTGTTGCGAATTTTTGCATATAAAATCGTTTGAACAAACTCTCTGCAAAACTTCTCATTATTCATTTCTTCATATTGTTTTTTCCTTAACAAAACATTTCCACTCACAGGTCCGTAAAACCGTCCCATAAAATGTCCATGCTCGCTCAAAAATGTTACACTGATTCCATGTTCTCCACAATATTGAATAAGTGGTGTAGAGACTGTCATCTTTCCAAAACAAACAATTGAATCAATCGTCAGCGCTGGAACTGCAAGCTTTTCCTCATCTCCCACTTGAACACAAACATTATCATTTCGGCAAAACAGATAGCTCTCTGGAGTTAACACATACAATGTATTCAATAGCTTCTTCACAGTGTCTCCTCCTCTATTTCTCCGCTTGCTTCGTTGCGCAAAGCTTCGCAATATTTTCTTGCAGTTCTTTTTACTTTTGGCATACAAAGCTCCTTCAGTGAACATTTACGGCATTTTGCACTATACACAGCATCCGGAACCAAAAGCTTTGTACGAATCTCATGCAGTTCATTTGCTAATTCTCGTGTCTGCTGACGAAGTGATTCGTCAAGAACTATTTCAAGCCTTCGATGTGACGATATAAAGAATAAGGCACCTTCGGGTATTTCAGTGTCAAACATTTCTTCCAAGCACATCGCCTGTGCACAAAGCTGAATTTTATATTCCTCTTCATCCCGGACAATTCCATGCTTGTATTCAATCGGATATAATTTTACCGGAAAATCAACTGCCGGGATATGACATCCATTTTCACTTTTGTTTGCTTCAATGCAATCACATTTTCCCAACAGTTCCAATGAATCTGAGTAGACGGTAAAATCATACAATTTTACACAGCCCCCTCTTTTCTCAATTCTCTGTGTATGAACTCGCTCATGTTCCGCCCGCCCTTTTGCGGTATCACTGCTTTCTTCCCATACTCTTTCATTTAATAGCAGACCTGCTCGTCTCGAACAATAGCTAATCTGTGAAAGCCATGATAGCGGCAGATATTCAGGCTCATCCATGAATAAACCAGCTTTCGCTTTCAGGTAGCTCATTCCAAACAATTGGACTAAACGCGTCCTCTTTAAATCCGATTTCAACACCTGCTGGCATCTTATTAAAATTGACAGTTGCATCATAGTCATGATAACTGCGTGGAGATTCTACTTCTGGTTTTTTGGTTACACTAACCAGCTCAAATAGTTTATGAGCCGGTGCACATCCTAACTTTGCCTGACGAACACGCTGCACTTCATCCGTATCTGTTCCAACATGCTTAAAAATAATCAATGGAGAAACTACCGCCATCTCTCCCTTACTTGCACTATGATCATGCTCATACATGTTCATAATGGCCTCAAACAAGATATTCAAATCATTTTCATCAAAACCTGTCTCTGCTGCAAGATTCGCACTGATAAATCCACGAACCTCATATAATCCAAATGGAATTAATTGCTTGCGTCCCATGGTACGCAATTTATCTTCTGGTGTGTTTTTCTCAAGTTCTAAATACGCTTCCACGGTATCTTCTTTTACATTCTCAGTTACAGCCATACGGGTAATTGAAATATCCATTGGTAAAATCGGATCTAAACTTGTTCCAAATGTAATCTGAACTGGTCCGCGCACCTGTCCCGCATTTGGTCCAGTAGACATTACAGCGCCAAATGCACGAACATCATAAAATAGCTCACATGCCTTTTTACGTCCAGCATAAACACTGTTTTTATCCTTCGCACCTTCCATTCCTGCTGCTCTCTTCGCCTCTGCAATATGTCGATTAATATTTGTTGCCTGCTGAATAATAAGATTCATGCCAGGTTCTTCACCATGTGCCAACTGAACATAATTACGAATACGGCGTTTTGTTGCCACATCGGTAATGTATCCTTTCATCGTCTCTGGATCCATACGCGGTGTATTTCCCATATCCGGATCTCCATTGGGATTTGCATTCGTACATGCCACATAATACATAAATTCATAACGATTCTGAATAGCCATTTTTATTCCTCCTCAATTGTCTTTTTTTCGCTCTGTTCTTTTTCTTTTTTGGCTGCTGCCCTTGCCCTTCGATCTGCATTTATTTGCGCGCACATCTGATGATATCCGATTGCAAAATAACTTTGCTGTTCAAGATCTAATGTTTGGGGAAGCTCATGCCCTTTCTCTTTTCCAAAAAAAGTGTATATCTGATTAAGACGGTCCTCATAACTTCTTACAAAAGACTCCTTTTCTTTTTTCTCGTAATTTTCATCTTTTTTTATCTTTTCAAAATAATATCGAGACATTACTTCCAAGCGTCCTAATACTAACGCCGGCGTTCGGCTGGCAGACGCATAATAGCGCTGAACAATTCCTGTTTTTGCATCCATCGCTGCACGCTGTATATCCGCATAAACTGCCACTAACGCACCACAATGATACGCGGCATTCTCAAATTCTGGATCATAATAAGCCATTAACTTTACCTCCTCATTTTTCATACGTTTTCTGCGCAGCAGCCAAACTTTCAACCACTGGCAACAGATTCCATTTGGCATATATGAAAATTTATTATTTTCATCTGGATCAAGCATTTCAGAACGAATAGTAGCTAGCGCCTTTACTGCCACCTCATTCGGCAATGGTGTTCCATTCATAATCGCCATTACAATAGAAGGTGCCAATCCTGCAAGTTCCTTCTTCATTCGCTCCAAAGGTTTTCTATCATTTTTCTGGCGTGCTAATAAACGGATCAAACGAACTGTCAATTTGCAAGGACGCATTACTTCAGTGCCTATATCATTGCATATTTTCAAATCATCTTCCCATTGAATCAAATTTTTCTGTAAGTCTGCATAGTTTCCATTTTCGTATCTACGTACCATAACACGTCCATTTGCCCCAGAAAGCAGCAGAATATGATATCGGCAGTTGAGTGGAACCTGTTTTCCACCATCCTGAATACTCTTGATCAAATCATCCGCATTTCTTTTTACCTGCTGCGCTTTCGCCCTCTGCTCTTCCTCGTATAACGCCTCCTGCATTTCCTCATCTAATGCTTCATCCTCATCATCTTCTTCATCAGCAAAATCGCTAAAATCTTCAGGATTAAAGACCAATGATATCGGATCTTCCGTTGGCTCAACTTGGCAATCATACCAATGTACAAATTTCATACCTGCAAAAACAGGAGCTGTTGGGTTAAATTTTCTATCTTTATCTCGTTTGTACATAGCTATAGAACCAGCTAAAAGATCATCTAATGCTGCTTTTACCACTGCAAATGCTTCTTCTGAAACTGGTGCATTTGCTGCCTGTTTCAAGTTATATGAACAAAATGCACTCTTGTCAAAACAAATTAATGCATCACCGCGTGCGTGACCACCCACTAGCTGAAGTCCATTTACTGTTGGCACGGTTGCCAGGGGAACTGTTGGTTCCCCTGTAATAATACAGCGTGCAAAATCGGAATCATCTGATTTCGTAAACTGAAGTCGATACTGCTCCCACCAATGCTGTACAAGCGGATTTAAAACAATTGGTTGACCATCTATCTTAAAAGAAATACGATCTATACCTTTTATTTTCCGCTGATTTGCCTCTGCTTGTATTGCTCTAAGTGTCTGTTCATCCTCTAGCACCTTAAGACATAATGAAAATTCCGGGACTTCTTCTGCTCCATCCGCAAGTGCCTTCTTAAAGAACTCATTTTTTGCTGAACGATCCTCTTCCTTTTCTGGTACAAATAAAATTACACTAGATTTTTCTGCCAAAACATTACACTTGTCTTTACCATTTGCTAAACTTCCAATATCTGGACATGGCTGCGTCTCATTTTCGCATTTTTCAACAGTTAGATACTCTCCATCTTTTGACAGCACTATATATCCTCGTATCTGCTTCTTAATCAATCCAGGCGGCAGTGTAAGATGGTTACTAATTCCATAATCATATAATGCTTTTAGCATAGGCTGCCTCCTTTCAACACTTCATCACTGTCATATGGCGGTACCTGAATCACGCCATGCTCCATAATAGCATGATATAATGATACTTTTGGCTGTGTCTTCTTACGAACGATGTAATCATGTAAATCAAATACATCATATAACATCAGCCCTAAATCCATGCTGTCTTCAATCGGTTTTCGAGTCAAATCACTCTCCTCAAAATAGCATACAAACTCACGAAGCCCTAATGATGGCTGATAAAAAGTTTTGCCAGAATGAATCCGGCGTAAAGCCTGACTATATAGCTGCTCGATTGTCCCCGTATATGTTGGCTGAGGTTTGATCACTGCCACAATCCGATAACGTACATCTCGAAGTGCCTGAGTCATCCTCTGGGTTCGATCTTCGTCCGTATAAAGAATGGAATCTTCCACTTTTGATTTTACGTTAATCGTCGATTTCACCTCATTTCGTTTAAAGCTGATGTAACGTATAGGATTCAATACTTCTATCCGTGTTATCTGCCAATAGAACTCCGCGGGTTTACTATAAATTGCAGAAAGGATTCCTCTTGCCGCTGACGGAGTCGGTACTGGCGAAGTCAGTCGTTCTACTTTTGCATATGATGGGCAAAAGCATGCGAAATCCCCCCATACCTCCAATGCAATCTCACGTTCCATTTTTTCACCTCCATTTTTGTATGCATTCCCAATCATTATGCTTTGCTTGTTTTTGGGAATGCCACCAAAATTATAATATATACATTTCAATTCCCACCAACTTATTTATACCATTTCCATTTCCATATTTTATTTTTGGTGTTGTATATATTATAATTTTTAATTACCATTTTGTCAACTTGATATTCATATTTTTATGGATTATATCATATAACCCGTTGCCTCTACATCTCCCATCTTCAGTCCCATTTTTTCATCATAATATTTTTCATGTCCCACGTTTAAAATATAATATCCACTTTCTAATTTTACTCTTGTTCCGTTTACTCTTTTCCAAAAGTACAATGGTTCTGCATGTTGTTCTACCCACTCTTTTTCAAAACATGAAACTGTGATTGGTGCTACTTCACGCATAATTTCAGCTGTCAATCCTTTTTCTTCAAGTCTTAAACGAATATTGTTAAACAACTCTTTTTTTTCACTCCATGGAACAATCAGCTGTATACCTTGATTTGTAATCAACTGATACTCTTTCGCCACATCAGAATAATTTTTCTTATTTAATGCATCATTTAATGACGCTTTTCCCTTTTCTTTCTGAAACAACCTATTATAATAAGATTGGATCGTTTCTGGATTATCAAGATCCACTCCTAATTTTTCATTCTCTTTCCATAAATATCTTACTTCATTTGCAGCTTTTTCGTAAAAAGCCCCTGGATACCCTCCATCCTCCATCACTTCAAATACAATTAACTTACCACCATCCGGCAAACTACCATTTCGATTGCAACGTCCTGCTGCTTGAATAATTGCCTCTAACGATGCTAATGCACGATACATTACATTAAAATCAAGATCAACTCCAGCTTCTATACACTGCGTTGCCACTACTCTACATGGTTTTTGCGGTTCTGATTTCAATCGTTCTTTTATTTCTTCTACAACCGCCAAACGATGTGCCGGACAAAGATCTGTTGTCAGTAAAAATACTTCTTCATCACTTTCACATCTGTCTTTTAGTTCATTAAACAATTTTCTTGCATGACGTCTCAAATTTACAATCGTACATACACTTGGTTCCAATGCCATTTGATCTGCAATCTGTTCTAACGATGCTCTATTATTATATCGTTCCTCATTTTTGCAAAGCCTCCATTCAACATGAACACGCCGCATCTGATCGTAGAGTTTTTTATTTTCAGGAATAATTTCCACTGGTTTCCATTCTGTATCTGGCAACGCATCAAAACTTGGCTGTGTAGCAGTTGAAAATACCATCGAACAATTATATCTCTTACACAATGCATTTACTGCTTTCACAGTTGCCGGTGCTAATTCAGTTGGTAGGCTTTGTGCCTCATCAAAAACTATCACACTATTTGCAATGCTATGCAGTTTTCTGCAATCACCCGGCTTGTCTGCAAACAAGCTCTCAAAAAACTTAACAGATGTTGTAATAATCATCGGCGCATCCCATCTTGAAGCAAGCTCTCTAATTTCCTTTGGCAAATTTTTCTGGCTATGATCTACCAATATGTTTGGAACAATCTTGCAATATTCCTTTTCGCTCTGTTCTGCTAATGACAAAAATGGGAGTACGATAATAATTCTTCTCATTTTATTTTCTTGACAATGACGCAATGCGAAATGAAGCATTGCCAATGTTTTACCTACTCCAGTCGGTGCCGTTAATGTAAAAAGTCCCGGCTGCTTTTCCCCTGCATCACCACAAATATCAAATACCTGATTTCGGATTTTGTTTATTTTTGAATCCGCTTTCGAATTTTTTCTAAGTTCTTCACAATATTCATACAATACCTTTAATGCTTCGTCTGCATTTAATTGGCTTCCACTATTTTTCTCAAGATAATCTGCTTCATTATCACTTGCTGAAACACTGTAATCAGCATCAACCAAACACGAAAACAGCATCCGAGTATCCAACATATTTTCAACTTGATTCTCAAATTTCCTTTCAGGAAGCTTTGGCAAATGATATGTCGGGAAATCATTCTTAAAAGCTTTCATTGCCTCTCGAAATTCTTCTTGACCTCGCAGAGAAGGAATCAACTTACTAGAGCAACAATCCATTTTTGGATCTTTTATGGCCTCATAAAATTCTTGTTCCAGTTTTCCTTCTATGAGAACTAACCCATCATGATGTCCCCGAATTGCTTCAATAACAGGTTCATACTTTCTCCACACTGAGCTAGTATGATCTTTTTGCGTCAATCCTCTTATCAAATACAATAATGCCGCACTAGAGAAAGCATGATCTACTCCCTTGTTGACTCCTGAAAGCACACCTTGAAAACGTTCCCCATATTTTCCTGTGTCATGAAAAAGTCCTGCAACTTTTGCTTCCTCTGGTCTTCTAATCTCCATCCCAAATTTGTACGCCAAATCTGCAACTTTTGAAAGATGTTCTTTATTTGTTATCATTTTCTTACTAGATTTTGCATAATATACCTTCATACGCATCTTCCTTCATTTTTTTCATTTTGTTCAGTATTCTTTTATCCCATAGCATCTTTTGTTTTATTTTATCACCGTTTATAACTATTGTCAACAATTGTTTATTTTAGAAAACAGCACAAAAAAAGAGCATATGCCACATCTCTATAGCATATGCCCCTTACCTTTTTACAGCACCCCTTGGCACTTCCAAAGCATAATCAAAAAGCGAATCGACGCTATTAACTGGAAAATAGCCACTACAATAAGTGCCAATGATCCAATTGCTGCGACGATAAATCCTAATATCGGAATAATTGAAAATACAAATATAGCTGCACTGATCGCCAGTGAAATTACCATGCAGGTAACATACCAATTGCATACGCTGTGGCAATAATCTGCTACCTCATAAGATACTATACTTACACATTCCTCTGTTGCAGTGCAAATGTAGTAGGTTGCACCCAATGTTACAAGGCCATGGAGAATTGACATCGCTGTTCCCCATAATCCATCTCCACCGGTGAAGAGCCCAAGCACAATTCCGGCAATTGTAAACCAAAATGCATTGTTATAATTTTCACTCTGTTTTCTTAAATTCACAATCGCAATCAATTCCATGATTCCGCCAACAAGAGCTGCGATTACTCCCAGAATTGGAATTACTGCAAATAATGCCACAATATTTCCCCAGAACATTAATCCCAGTCCTGACTTTACCTTTTGTCTATCCATTCTTCTTCCTCCCTCAAGTGTTTTGTAGCCATTCTACTAATTACTGCTTTTTCACCCCTGCGGATAACACTCCTTACAGCACTGTGCCGCAAACTGAATATCGCTATGTGGCGTCTTAACTCCATTCTCCTCCTGGTAACTCTCATGTCCCAATCCAAGAATGGTAATCATATCACCCTCCTGTGCATGTTCAATCGCATAACGAATTGCTTCCTTGCGGTTTGGAATGACCAAATACGAAACAGGTTCTGCTTTTTCTTTCTGTGCCTTGTCGATTCCAATTTTGATATCAGCAAAAATCTGATCAAATGTCTCATAGCGGTTGTGACCAGCAGTAACAATACTCAAATCGGCTAACAGTGCACTCGCCTCTCCCATCTCGTAGCGGCGATACTTGGAACGGTTTCCGTCAGCACCAAATACGCAGACAATACGCTTTGGATGATATTCACGAAGTGCTTCAAGATGATTTCTTGTGCTGTAACCATTATGGGCAAAATCGACACAGACTGCAAAATGACCATTATTGAACACAATATCAAAACGGCCGCGAATCTTTAAATGAGTTAATCCTTTATTGATGATATCAGTTGAAATTCCCATATCATGCGCAATGGCAACGGCCGCTGCAGCATTATACATATTGAAATCGCCTGGCAGGTTGACCTTAATGTCGGCATCAAGTGCGCCGCTCATTGTAAATTCAATACCTGGTGCTTCCAGCACACCATTTTGGCTCTTCTTTAAATTTCCAATGCGATAATCGGCCTTTTCGCCTTCTCCGTAATAGAATACCTGCTTTGTGCGACCATCCAAACCATCACTAAGAGTTACATATTTCATAAAAGCATCCAGATGACGATCATCACAGTTTACATAAGCACGGCGGCTCTGGTTTAACAACATCGCCTTGCAATATAGATATTCCTCGAAATCCTTGTGCTCATTCGGTCCAATGTGATCACCTGTCTCAATGTTTGTCCATACTGCGTAAGCAAAGTCTACTGTTGCCACGCGTTTTTGCTTCATACCTTGTGATGAAACCTCTAAAACAACATACGTGCAGCCAGCCTTTACCATCATTGCCAGATACATTTGAAGCTCCATTGGATCCGGAGTCGTATTATTTAATTCATAGCAGTCATACCCTAGCGTTTCGTTACAAGGTGCGCAGCTATATTTGTCAGATCCCCATACAGCATGATCGCATCCTGCAGGCATTATGGCACCGTTTGTACCTATTGTTCCAGTAAGATAACCAGCTGCACGCAAAATATCAGCCATCATATGAGTGCATGTTGTCTTGCCCTTTGATCCTGTAATTCCGATACAAACCACCTTTTCAGATGGATATCCATAAAAGGCTGCTGCAAGTGCTGCAACTATATCTCTTGTAGATGCGACCTGCACAACTGCTGTTTTGCAATCAGCATCAAGTTCAACTGGCTTTTCAACAACAAGAAGTGCTGCTTTCTTTGCCAGTTCCCCTGCCATTGTATGTGTGTCAAAACGTGCTCCTGAGATACAGATAAAAGCATCTCCTTTTTGAAGCATACGGTTATCATGACAGATACCTGTTATTTCTTCTGAAAGATCTCCTTGCAATACTGTATAATCAATACGCTGCAGCAATTCACTGATTTTCATAATCTTTACTCTAAGCCTCTCATATCCTCTATATTGTCTGTCAGCAACAATCCAAATCCGTGTTTCTTTCTTATAGGATTGAATAAATACTGACTTTTTTAATTAGTATTAGAAAAGAGGCATCTTCTTCTTTAGAAGATACCTCTTAAACTATACTATCAATCAATAAAATTTGCAAGTGATATTCATAATTGACGAAAGACCCTTTTATGCCTTCTTAGGTGTATGAACAACTTCTGCCTTCAAACCACCATCACCGACATCAATTTCAATAACATCCTGTGCGTGAACTTCTCCAGAAAGAATGATTCTTGCTGCAAGTGTCTCAACATTCTTCTGCAGGTAACGCTTCAGCGGTCTTGCACCATATACTGGATCATAGCCATGCTCAACAATATACTGCTCTGCATCCTTTGTCAGAGAAATCGACAGCTCACGATCTTCAAGACGATTATTGACATCTGCTACCATAAGATGAATGATATTGCCAATATTGTCCTTTGTTAATGGCTTAAAGAGGATTATCTCATCAAGACGATTCAAAAACTCTGGACGGAAATGACCGCGAAGATCATTCATAACAGCTGACTCTGCCTCTGATCTGATATTGCCCTGCTCATCAATGCCATCAAGCAAATATGAGGATCCAATATTAGATGTCATGATCAAAATCGTATTCTTAAAGTCTACGGTACGACCCTGAGAATCAGTGATTCGACCATCGTCAAGTACCTGAAGTAAGATGTTAAATACATCAGGATGAGCCTTTTCTACCTCATCAAATAAAACAACACTGTATGGTTTACGACGTACTGCCTCTGTCAGCTGACCGCCTTCATCGTATCCAACATATCCCGGAGGCGCTCCGATCAGACGAGATACAGAATGCTTCTCCATGTACTCCGACATATCAATACGAACCATGTTGTTTTCATCATCGAACAGATTCTGAGCAAGCGCCTTTGCAAGCTCTGTCTTACCAACACCAGTTGGTCCAAGGAAAAGGAACGAACCAATCGGCTTTGAAGGATCCTTAATTCCTGCCTTAGAACGAAGAATCGCCTCTGTTACCTTCTCAACAGCCTCATCCTGACCAACGACTCTCTTATGAAGCTCATCAGCCAGATGAAGTGTCTTCTCGCGCTCACCCTCTGTAAGTCTGGCAACAGGAATACCTGTCCATTTTGAAATAATTTTACAGATTTCATCATCTGTAACAGCCTCATGAACAAGAGAAAGATCCTTTGACTTTACAGATTCTTCCTCTGCTGCCAGCTGTTTTTCAAGCTGTGGCAGCTTGCCATACTGTAACTCAGCTGCCTTGTTAAGATCATACTTCTGCTGTGCCTGAGCAATCTGCTGATGAACTTGCTCTATTTCCTCACGCAGCTTGCTTAAGTGATCTACTGACTTTTTCTCATTGTCCCACTGTGCCTTCATGCCTGCAAACTCTTCACGCAGACTTGAAAGCTCCTGCTTGAGTGTCTCAAGACGCTCCTGTGACAAGTGATCAGTTTCCTTCTTTAATGCAGCCTCCTCAATTTCAAGCTGCATAATCTTACGACTTAGCTCATCCATTTCAGCCGGCATGGAATCCATCTCGGTCTTTACAAGCGCACATGCCTCATCGACAAGATCAATTGCCTTATCTGGAAGGAAACGATCTGAGATATAACGATTAGAGAGTGTTGCTGCTGTTACAAGCGCAGCATCGGTAATCTTTACACCATGATAAACCTCATAACGATCCTTCAGACCTCTCAGGATGGAAATGGTATCTTCTACCGTTGGCTCATCAACTAAAACTGGCTGAAAACGACGCTCTAGTGCCGGATCCTTTTCAATATATTTGCGATACTCATCAAGTGTTGTCGCACCAATACAATGAAGCTCACCTCTTGCAAGCATCGGCTTTAACATGTTGCCGGCATCCATTGCGCCATCAGTTTTGCCTGCACCAACAATCAAATGAAGCTCATCGATGAATAGAATAATCTTACCTTCACTCTTTTTAACTTCATCAAGAACGGCTTTCAGACGCTCCTCAAATTCACCACGATACTTTGCACCAGCTACAAGTGCACCCATATCAAGTGAAAAGATCTTTTTGTCCTTCAAACCTTCTGGAACATCACCGCGGACAATACGCTGTGCAAGACCCTCTACAACTGCAGTCTTACCAACACCAGGCTCACCGATTAAAACAGGGTTATTCTTTGTTTTACGCGAAAGAATACGTACAACATTTCTAATCTCGCTGTCTCGTCCGATTACTGGATCCAGCTTATGATCTCTTGCCTTATCAACAAGATCACTGCCATACTTGTTTAATGTATCGTAAGTGGCTTCTGGATTATCAGATGTCACTCTCTGATTTCCTCTAATAGTAGATAATACCTGAAGAAAACGTTCTCTGGTAATACCAAACTCGCGAAACAGTTCCTTTACATCATTGTTTGGATAACGAATAAGTGACAGGACAAGATGCTCAACGGAAACATATTCGTCTCCCATTGCCTTTGCTTCGTCCTCTGCGCTGACAAGTACCTTATTCAGTGCATTGCTGACATAAAGCTGTCCGTTTCCACCAGACACCTTCACCTTTTTCTCAAGTGTCTGAACTGCTCTGTTTTCAAAATATTCAAGCTGAATATCCATCTTGGTGATCAGTTTTGCAAACAAACTGTCCTCTTGATGTAACAGCGCAACGATCAGATGCTCCTGATCAATTTCCTGGTTTCCATATTGATACGCAAGCTTTTCACAATCCTGAACTGCCTGCATTGATTTCTGTGTAAATTTATTAATATTCATAGCCCCTCCTTATCTGCCACTGCCCGACATCATTCGGTATATTTTGTCTATGATGTCTTGAGAACAATCGCTTAGTGGCTGCGAGTTATGTATGTTTCATTTGTTCTATAAAGAGTATAACATAATTTTTAAATCTGTCAAGCACTTTTTTATTTTTTTTGCAAAAAAATTCGCCCTATCAAGAAGATAAGACGAATTTTGCTTTTATTTAATTTCCATAAATTGTTTGATGCAGACGATTGATTGTTGCCTCAAAATCTGGAACAAGCTCCTCACCTAAATTTGAATACAGACCATCATATGGTATACGATCCGTCTGAATATCATAATTTATATAGGAAGGTGCGTTAGCAATCAAGTTTGTCAATGTTGCCGCATCAATATTGTGAGTAATAAGCGGAAGCATATTATTTACAACAGCGAGCAAAGTTGTTGCATCCAGAGATCTTGCTTTTTGCATCAGCTGTACAAGAATCTCTCTCTGTCTTGAAGTACGGCCATAATCGGAATGCTCATTTCCACGGCTTGTATAACGGATTCTTGCAAATCCAACTGCCTGATTTCCATTCAGATGTGTAATTCCACCACCTGTAACATAGTAATCAGAAGCATTTAATCCCTGAAGTCCGCACTGTTCATCCAGATACATATTGATATAACCAGCCTCCTGTGTCGAAACTTCCAGATCAACACCACCTACAAGATCTATGATATTAGCCATCGAACTAAAATCAACTGAAGCATAATTATCAATATCAACTCGATAATTACTTTCGATTGTAGAAACAAGAAGCGGACCACCGCCAACTGCATAGGCACTGTTTAGCTTTCTTATACCAACATTTGGAATGTTAGCATACAAATCTCGCATAAAGCTTGTCATATAAATTGTCTTTGTCTGCGAATTGATGGAAGCTAAGATCATGGAATCAGAATTTCCATACCATCCATTTCTAGTATCAGAGCCAATCAGCAGGATATTATAAACATCGCCATTAGAAGCAATATCAATATTTTGACCTACATTTACTTCCTTAGCAAAAGCTGCTGCTGCCTCTGAATCCAATGTCTCCATCTCAGTAAAGCCTTCCACATCATCTTCATCTGCTGTTAGCAAACCATAATTAATGGTAACTTCACTATCATCTACATAATTCGTTTTTCCAAGATAATGCTTTAATCCAAAATAAAATACACAAAGTCCCGCAAAAACAATAATCAACAATACAAGCACCACAATTAAAAGCGGTGTCTTGGCCGACTTCTTCTTTCCCTTGGCCATACCGGGTTCTCCTCTCTGTCTTCCAGACTCTAAAGCCCATCCTATTACAGACAAACTCTTGTCCTAATTTGATTTATGGCTATTGTTTAACCACACAATCTTTAATAGTATAGCATATTTTAGACAAATTACCAGACCTTTTTTTACAAAATCTTTGCCTGAACTGACCTTTTTTGTTGGTAATTCATTCTATAATGTTGAGGTCAAAATTTCTGACCTTTTGACCCTGATATCATTCTATCAAGATATAAAATCATGATTAGGGCATTCTTTATCATAAAACTGTTCCATTACACTGCTTATCGATGCCGTAATTTTCTCATCCATACAGCCTGTGTTTACTCCGTTTTGAATAGCACGCGAAAAAGCAGCTATCTCATAGCGAAGTCCTTCTCCATCCAGTTTATAAAAATAGCGTCTGTTCTGTGTAAAGTCCTCATAACGAACTTCAAAATAATCTGTTTTCCACCACGGTGACGGTACATAAATATATCCTTTTGTCCCTGTTATGATAAGCTCACCTTCTGACTTTACACCGATTCCTGTTTTAACAGATGCTGCTGCATTTGCGTACAAAAAATTTATCTTTGAAAAAAGATCTTGATCATTTTTTGTCTGATATGTCACCATATCACATTTTTTATAATCTGCCCCCAAAATTGAAAATACCGACAATAGCCCAAATGGTCCCCATACTGCCATACTGCCAAAACCACCTTTTTGGTAACCTACAGGCGGCGGCGTCATCTGTGTACAGGTTGCTTCAACTGCCTTGATATTTCCAACCTCTCCACTCTTTGCCATAAGAACAAGACGGTTAAATGCCATAAAATATGCGGTTTTAATAGCTTCTAAGAAAACACAGCCTTTTTCTTTTGCAAGTCTTGTCAGAAAAAGTGCACCCTCTTTTTCTAGTGCCACTGGTGATTCGCAAAGAACATGTTTTTTTTGCTCTAATGCCTTTTGGCTGTACCAAGCCCGTTTATCCGGCGATGTTACCACATAGACTGCATCACTCTCATCAAGCAATTCCTGCAGCGTTTCATAAACTGTAAGGCTTCCTGCATACTTTTTTTCATGTAATAACAAACCTTCTGACAATTGTTCTTGCTTTATTGGCGGCTGAAAAATCCCCGACAGCTCTACATTTCCTACATACCTGGATTCCTGAATAAATTTTTCAACCATTGGCTCATAGCCAATAATACCAAGACGTATACCACTATTTTCCTGACGAAGCTTTGTACTGGAAATATTAGCAGTGCGCGGAAGATAAACCACCTCACAATATTCCTTCAGATAATCAAATTTGCCTTCCCAATCTGAACCAATTGCAAAAACATCAATATGATATCGACGAATATCATCTATTTTTTGACCAATGTACTCCTCTGGTATAACCTCATCTGCAAGTCCAGTATCTTTTACTGCCTGAATACGCTCCATCAGAGACTGCTGAACATTCAGTTTTCCTCTGCTGATATCAAAACTATCTGTTGTCACACCCACAATTAAATAGTCTCCCAGCGCCTTCGCACGTTTGAGCAGGTTTATATGGCCATAATGCAGCAGATCAAACGTACCATACGTAATGACTTTTCTCAAATCGTTCTCCTTGTACTCGTATTTTTCATTCAAACGTCTGCTAAATCTATATTATGCTCTTTCATCAATCTCAAAAAATGCAGTCAGGAAACGTTCCATTGCATCTTTTGAACCAACTGAAATACGCAGATATTTTTTCAGCATTTCATTGCCATATGATTTTACTAAAATCTTTTTTTCTGTCTCTAATTTCTGCGCAACCTCGGTCGCCTGATGTTTTGGTGTCACGAAAATAAAATTTCCACGGCAGTCTCTTGTCTCGTATCCATGCTTTGTGAGTTCTGCAAGAGTATATGCCTTTCCCTCTTTTTCCGTTTCTATTAGCTGCTCAATCATATCTGGATGATCTAAAATGCGTTCTGCAAACAATAGCGCAATCGCATTTGCATCAAATGTCAGCTTCGCATTTTTCACATAATGAATAATCTGAGGATTGCTGATTACAACGCCAAGACGACATGCAGCAATCGAAAACAACTTTGAAAATGTACGCAAAAGCACAACATTTTCTTCATTCAGTGCATATTTTAAGAAAGTATTTGGATAAAAATAATGATACGCTTCATCAATAATAACGATTGCACCGACTTTCTTTGTTTTTTCGATTACCTTTTCCAATTCATCTTCAGTGTAAACATTGCCGATAGGATTGTTTGGATTTAATAACACTACAATTCTAGTATTTTCTGTAATGGCATCTAAAATTTTATCAATCGAAATCGTCATATCCGGCTCATATGCAACTGGAACATGATGAAGGCCAAGAATGCTGCAGTTTACCCAATACATTTCAAAGCTTGGTGCAACTGTGACAACATCTTTTCCTTTTTCACCAAATGTCTCTAACAGATAACGTATTCCCATATCAGAACCATTTACTGCTACTACATTTTCATATGATGCGCCAATATAGGCTGCATACTTATTCAAGAAGCGATCCGGCTCTGGATATATCGAAAGAAATTCTGGTGTAATCTCTTTTAATACGCTGTCTACAAATTCCTTTGGCAGTCCCTCCGGATTTTCATTCATATCATAGCGCAGATAATCATAACGGCCCTGCTGCGGAAAAACGCGATTTGTATTTTTAATATGTTCATCTACATAATACATAATTTGAAAACCATCCTCTCATAATGTAACAATTTTTTCTCTTATTTTTATTGTACTACAGATAATCAAAACATACAATAAGAAAAATCATCATGAATCCCACCTTCTTTACATATCAGTTATTAAAAAGGTATCAGGTGTCCTTCCATGTTCAATTTTCAAAAAGGTGTCTTTCATCCATTTTCTTTCAAAACTCTTTTAATTTCTGCTGCTTTTTTGCTTCTTCTGCTTACCGCTTTTACACTTCCCGCCGCCGTAATGGTAAGCACTACCCAAGGTTCTCGAGAATTGCCAATTTATTGTGTTCAGACTGATCAAAAGAAAATTGCGCTTACATTTGACGCAGCCTGGGGCAATGAAGATACAGCTGATCTTTTGTCAATTCTGGCACGAAATCAAATTCATGCTACCTTTTTCTTAACAGGAAGCTGGGTAGATGCCTATCCTGATGATGTCAAGGCAATTGCTGCTGCCGGACACGATATAGGAAATCATTCACAGACACATCCAGAGATGAGCACACTTTCAAAAGAACAGATCCGCGATGAGTTAATGCAGGTACACAAAAATGTAAAGGAACTGACTGGTCAAAATATGTGCTTTTTCAGACCACCTTATGGCGACTACAACAATCTTTTAATACAAACAGCAACAGAATGTGGATATCTTAGTATTCAGTGGGATATTGATATACTTGTATCGTAAAGAAGTGCAATTTTTATCTAACTGTATAGTCCAGACTAATCCAGCCAGCGCCAGACTTGAGTTTGCCCCACTTTGATGCTCCAGTACCGGAAGCTTCATCAACAATGGTCAGTGACATCGTCTCTGTGATCTTTCCAGCAACTGGGGATTTTGTGGTAGGCTGTTCACGGATGTTAAGGACGTGATCTGGGATGAAGGCAACGTCTACTTTAACCATATAAGGTGTGACTTTCTTTGTATAGTTGAGTCCGAATCCCTGCTGAATACCAGCGATGATTGCCGACGCAATTTTAGTCTTATTGACTAAGTACCAATCCATGTCATCCTGATCCGTCACAAAGCAAGTTTCCAGCACCGCGTGGGACACGCCCTGCGCACGTACCTTTGACTGAACCATAAGACCATTCTTATAGCTTTCCTGTCGCTGTGTGACCACCACACCATCCCATGCCTGTCTGCTGCCAATTGAATAGAGGTTGTTCAAAATCGCGTCTTCAACAGAGTGACCTGTCTCGGATTTATCAATGTAGACCATGGAACCTTTCATCTTGCCGTCACCGGCGAAATCAGCAGTGGCAGATGCATTGAAATGGACCTCAAGTACATAGGTGTATTGTGTAAAGTCGTACTGGCCGCCATTTTTGAAATAGCTGTAGTGGTTGCGATCCGGAGCCACATCACACGATACACCCGCTCGATCAGCTGCAGCTTTGATAAGATCTCGCAGTTCTCGTGTAAGTGCTGCCTCCTGATATCCGTTTCCTACGGCTCCTGGATCCCATGATCCGTCTACATTTCTGCCGTGTCCGGCCATTACTAATAATCTAAAACTCATCTTCTTTTCCTCCTTCTTTTTGCCAAAATAAAAGTGTCCCCACTTATTTGATATGGAATCACTGCCCAAATAGTCATAAGCTCTGAACAGATCAGCAAGCTTTTCCTTGTTTGGCTGACCGTTTCCGTCCGAATACTTGGCGAAACTCCGGAACTGCAAGATCTCTGCATCCTGAAAGCGTCGCTCTCCCTGCTCAAAAACAGCCTGCGCCGCCTGAAGGCACTGTGGATCGTACTGATCTGACGGTGTTGTGAATGCAGATGCCAGGCAATTGTCTAAGTCTTTGTAAGACGGTAATAGGTCATGGATGCACTGGGCAATGGCAAGCAAAGCATTGTAATTTTTCCCAGAGAATATGCCACCTTCGGCATATATCACTTTTGCAATCTTTATTAGTTCTGCTGTTGTCATTTGACTGTTCCTTTCTTGCGCTATTTATGAGCCGGCGCAAAAAAGGAGAGCCGAAGCTCTCCCATAAAAAATATTATTCATCGTCCTGACTCTGATTGATTGCCTTATCTGCTACCTCAAGACCTTTAGTCAGAATGCGAGGTACGTTGTAGCCCATCTCAACGAAATTTTCCAAGATTGATCTCAGCTCATTGACAATCAATGATGCCAGAACAAACCAACCTAACAACACGGTAATCTCAAGGTTGATACCCAATGTCGCTCCGATCTCAACGAACACGGCAGATGCACCAAAAGCCACCGCGATCATCAGCCAATAGCCAAGCTTTTTTAAGACGCCCTTCCAACCTGCGGAAGAGCTTTCTTTATGTGCCAGGCGTGATTTTGCCCAACCGGTAATCCAGTCGGCCACATTGAATGCCAAGAACAAAGCGAATAATGCCCAGTGTTCTCCAAAAATGTAAGTAAGCACTGCAATTACCGCACCTGCAGCTGCGTTATATGTATCTAATATTTTCATGACTTTTTATCCTTCCTTTCTGTTTCGAATCTAATTTTACAGCAAAAAATAACCCCTGATGGGGCTGCTCTAATATAAATCATATTTTCTCCTAACAAAAATACCGTGGGCATTTTACCCACGGTATCACTGTTTATTTCCCTCTTATCTAATTTCAACGAGCACATTATATTTTAATAAGATTGTATATAGCTGAGAAATTGTAAAATTTCCATCTACATTTGCCTTATTCACAAAACTGCACTTATAATCAATCTTATTACTTTTTAAAAAGTCATTAATTTTATCTATAAATACTCTTTTGATCGTTAACTGCCTGACTTCTTCCATAATATTTTCAATATCTGTTACATCAAATGTGCTTAATTTATGAAGTCTAAGTTCATCTTTGCTCATATCAATCACTCCATTTTCGTTTTCTTTTTTGAACTTTTTCTCCATTTCATTAAGCAATCTAATTTGATTCACCAGCATGTACTTAGTATCCGATGAAATTTTTTCAGCATCCTTGTTATACCTCCATGATTGATATATAGCTCCGCTTCCAAGGATTACTGTTACTATAAAAGAAATCAATGATAAAATATTCCAAATCATTTTTGTTTACTCCTTTCCCAATAATTATACAACTGCCAAAGAAACTTTTCAAGAATATTAGAATGCTTTTGTTTGTGTTTACTTACATAATATCGCCCTGCTCAAGATTTAACGTATGGTAGAATGAGCAAAAGATAAGCCCGTTAGGGCATTGAAACACGCCCTAATTTAGTTAATTAGTTCTTATAGTATTTCCCCATGCAATAACTTCCATGTTGTCTGCCCTTTCCACAGTTATTACTCTTTCAAGTTTTGGTTCTACTCTTAGTGAGCATCCACAGACAAACATTTGAGAAATTTCTTTCGATGTACCATAATTAGCACATAATGTAGTTCCATCTATGTAGACCCCCCGAATTACAACTTTTGATTTTGCTTTGCTATCTTCTGCGAAAAGCGTATTATGGTATGATATATTATCAACATTCCCTACCGCCTTGTAATATCCATCCTCAATTAGCACGTCTCCGTATTGTCCAAGCCCTCCTCCGATAGCCTGATGCGCTCCCCAAGAACAGCCCGATGAATCATGGATCATAGTGCATCTAATATATTTATTGTGATATGGATCTGACGCAATGCCCCGTTCATCATGTACAGAGTAACGGCAATTTGTTGATTCAATCCATGCGTTTTCAAGAGTGAAGCCATATTCCCCACTGTTAAAAGGTGAAAAACATTCGTGTACTTTTGTGTTGCTTCCTTTGTAATTGAACAATACTTTTGATCCATTCGCGAAAATAACATGTACTCTATTTTTTAAGAAAATGCCAATCATCCAAGTACCGCTATACGAATCCAAATATTCTTCTCCAAATTCTTCTACGAGATCAAACGTTTCTGCGTCAACATATACGATAGAATCCATAAATTTTGTTGCTTCTTCGATTACTCCCTTAAGAGTTTTATACTCTCGACTGGAACCACAATAATATATTTTTTCTTTTGGCTTTAAAGTATTTGAATTGATATCATATAAGCCTTCTTTATACTCTTGCGGAAGTTCTCCATTCGCCCACATAGGATAAACAGTTGTCGGTACCTCATTCAAAGTAAGATATAAATTAAAATTATAATCTATTGTTATGGTAGTTTCTTTTCCATTAACATCAGAGTATCCCAAATCTGATGCTTTGCTGACTGCTCCAGTATCAACGTTTTTGATATACGTAAATGGTGCAGACATTCTATTAAAGTGATATGTTCCTTTAGGGAGATTTTCTATTTTTTGTGTAAAGTAATTGTTAGCCACGGTTATACTATCTGCCCCAGTATAAAAAGTATTATCAACCCACTCCGAAATTAAAAGATACTGCTTTACTGGCTCCATAAAGTTGTATAACCCATTAAAATCGTCTGTCTTGGCTATTATAGGCAGTATTTTTTGATCAATATATTTCCCTACAAGTGATTTTTCTAGGTTTAGTGAATACACACCATATACATACTCTTGCGGAAGTTCTCCATTCGCCCACATTTTATATTTTGCCCAATTCGTGTTAGTTAAGCATACATCAAAATCAAACTTCACAGTAATTGTACCTAATTCTTTTGATGCATTTCCAACTTCTTCAAATCCTAATTGCTTAGCAGAACTTACTTCTCCTGTCTGGAGATTCTTGAAATATGTGAAGGGGACAGATAGAGAATTTACATAGTATGTTCCTGCTTTCATGTTAGCTAGTTTGATGCAAGTGTATTCATCGTTAGCGATTCGATTGTCAAACCCACCATAATATCCTTTTATAATTTTGTTATTATCTATATATTGCTTAACAGCATTCCCTAAGTCGCTATCTATATCTGACTTTAATCCAGAGACATCCTCATTCAGCTTCACGTAATCTTGTGGAATACTTTCAGCTACCTGATCGACAATCTTCTGCGTTGCTTTTGCAACCGCATCAACTACATCTGATTTGGACATGTCAGCATTAACTGGCATACTCTTTGGATTTACCACAAAATAAAATGGAGCAGATTCTATCGTCTCCGCTCCAGATACCATTTTTATTTTACATCGTACCTTTCCGGCCACCGCAACCATCTGCTGCTGTACAATAACTGTGACTTCTCCATTTGAATATGTACATGCAAAAGAGAAAAATTTTCCATCATCTTTTCTGCCTTCTATTGTTGCAGTTGCAGATGCAGGTGCTGTCCAGCTGCCATCTGAAGAATACAGCTTAAAAATAAAAGTCCTGCACTTATCATCATTCTGCGATACATTAATATGTATTGGTGAACCCTTATCTGGCACCATGTTCAAATTATATCTTACTTCAATCATGATTATTCCTTTCCAGTTTCTCTACTCGAGCTGTAAGCGCCTTTACTGCCCCGATCAGATCTGATATCAGCTCGATGTAACCCAATGCTCCATACTCAATCTGCTTTGATTTTCCATCTGGCTGCTTCTCCCACCGCAAGAATTTTCCAAGCAGCGCGCAATTCTTGCTTTTAACGATGGGCTCAACGTCTTGATAGATGAGGCCGTAATGGTACATCTCATCTTTATCGGCTGTGTATCGGTATGCTGCTGGCTTAAGTTTGCAAATGAATTCCAAGCTCGTCTCTTCGTCCAGATACTGCACCTTGTCCTTCAGACGCGCATCCGATGCGGTGTTGACTACGGCAACATTAAGCGTGCAACTCTGCGGCGTATCTCCATCTCCTTGTCTCTTACCATACATACTTATCACGTTGGAGCTGCTCTGCTCGATACGTGCTGTATAATCAGCAGTTTGCTGATCTATGCTTTCTGCTAAATGGAAATCTATGTAAGGTGTATGAGCTGCTGAGTCATTATTTCCAAATATTTCTAACCCGTAATCAACAAAGATCGCCTTGTCGAAGTACACATCCTGATCCGTATATGCCCCATCTACAAGCTTTCCATTTCGGGACGATATTGGTCCTAGTCGAAAACGACCATCTGTATTGATAAAGCCTTTTCCAACCTTTAAAATACCATTGTTGATCAAGACCTCACCTGTCTTCATATCTACACAAAACAGCGTATTGCCTTCTCCGTCCGATACTAGAAGCTTTCCAGTTTTGATGTAGGTTGCATCGAGTCCAATCAAGTAAATTTTCTCCAAAATTGCAGTTCCATCCCAACTGAGTCCGTTGTAACTGTTTCCACCATCTGACGAGAATAAAATTCCTGCATCATTTACCTGGATAATCGTGTACGATTCCTCTAAGGTCTTCTTATCATGCAGGAACCAATTGTGTGCTCCATCTTTTCCAATATCCGTAACGTACAGACCAGATGCCTTTCCCATCTTGTCTACAAGGTCAGCGATGGCCTTTTTACGGGCTTCCCGTTCCAAGTTGATTATTTTCTCAATCTTGGTATCTGTGTCTCGTCTGGCTGCATCTGCGCTTCCTGTGTAGGTTTTGAGCGTATTACCGACTGTGATTTTATAATCTGATCGGTCTAACAGATTTCTGTCCAGCGTCACAATGGGGCTTCTAAAATCTAACTTATGACATACACTGATACACCTTACATTCTTCATGAAGCGAAAAGACTCAACTTTGACGCCTGTTCCTGACAGATCTGCCGCGGTCACTGTGATTGACTCAACCGACTTGAGTGCTTCCTTTAGATCTTCCTTACCCTTACGAAGCAAATTCTCTGGAAGAGTCACATCTTCATGCTCTATAGTCTTAAGAACCAGACCATACTTTGATACCGCGTCATCGTCCTGCACATAATCTTTTCCACTGTTGACTGATTCAATGGTCAAATATTTTTCTTCTCCATCCTCAGCTTCCTGCTTTTTCCCAAGCGGAATCACTGCTGTGGCAAAGCCAGAATCAATCTCTTTTACCTGGTCAATGTCAATGACGTTTTCCCCATATTTAGCTGTCTGCTCATTATTCTCTCGAATCTCTGCCAGACAGTCCAAGTATGTCACACCATTTTCCCAGCGCTCCACCAGAAAACAGTCCATCTTGTCAAGAAGCTTCTCTTGCAGTTCTTCCCAAGTTGATGGGTAATGTATATTGGACCTGACAACATAATCGTTTGGATCTGATACTGTAATATTCCCCACAACAAATTGACGCTCTTTCTCGACCTGCGCGTTATGCTGCGTGATCAAGAAGGTAAAATACTCTCTGGGACTTCCGGAGAATTCGTATGGGCGAACGATCGTATCATTGAGATATGCCAAATCGCCTTCTGCTGTGTGCTCTGTATCTCCCCAAAAGTCAGGATTGTTTTTGATGATACGACCCTTAAAAAGCGTCTCATCATCTTCTTTTACTGTTACTCTGGTGACTCCCGGAGTGATTGCCAAGTCTGCATATTCATGGTCTGTTGGAATGATAAATTTCAGTGTTCCAGCCTTGTTTTTAGCCTGGCTTAACTCTGCTTCCTCCAACTGCAGCTTTTCAATACGAGGATCATAAATCTTTTTAGAATCGGAATATATTGTGATCATAATGATGCCTCCTGGTAACTTACTGCAACTGTTCCTGTGCCAATAAATTCAAGCAGGTTCTCTCCTGCCGTGAAGATGATCTCCGAAATACTATTTTCTCCAGATGCAAGAGTATATGTCTTTCCGGAAAAAGTCACTGTCATGGCGGCGCTGCACTGAATGTCCGGAATCACGTTTCGCTGCAGGTTATAGCAAAGCAGCTCGGTCTTTCCAGACACAGTAATTTCTCTGTATGTCAACTCTCGTTTGTATCGATACGGATCATAGGTGATCGTAAGCTCTACAGAAGACCAATGACCATCACATGACTCTTTCACAGAGATTCGCCCGCTTAAATAGAAATCCAGATCATATGGAAAAACAATCTGGCACTTCTTTCCATGACAAAGCTGCTTAATGCACATTGTCTTTTGATAATGTTCTGGCATGTCGGCTTGCTTTGACAATTTAACCTGCATGGTTCCTGACTTATATCGGATAATGCCGTCCTGCTCTGTATAATCCAAACTGCCATCCATGCCGGTGATGTCGATATATTTTGTCTTTGGTGTCGGAGCGGTTCGGATAATGATGGTTTCGATGTCGTATCCATAGTCTTCCAGAAGATCTACACTATTGATCATCAATCCTTCCATCACATCACCCCTCTCTGATTCATCTGTGCATACTCTTGTAATCCGGCATTGATACGACTTGTCATCACTTTGCCGACTTTCTTGCCATCCAAGCGCACATCCATCCCATCTATCGCAGATGCTACAACTTCTCCCAACCGATCATAATCAAAGTCTGATGAGCCCGTCTCCTGCGACTCTGGAGCTGATCGCGCAACAGTCTCCATGGTAGACTCCGTGGCTCTCTGTGCCAGTTCTGCATCCATGGTATAAGATGCCTGACGGATCTGATCGACTGCCCAGCCTAGATCAAGATCGGGCAGAAGCACATCTTTAAAGCCATCCAATGTTGCATCTGCTGTATCGGTTGCAGCTTCCTCAACCTGTTCTTTCCCCTCCTCAATACCGCCTGCCCATCCTTCCGGAACGTAAAGTGCATCGGCTTTTGCTGCTGCGGATGGTGAATGAATCTGAGCGGTTGCGCGGAATGCGGCAAGAGCCGCTCGTGCTGAGCTAGCAGCTGCTGCTGCTACACTGCCCTGTCCAGCATATATGCCTGCCGCAAAGCCCTCTGACAGATATCTTCCAGTGCTCTCTGCCTCTCCCCGATATTCACGAGTCCTTCTGACATACTTGTCTGAAAGCTTTGATGCTGTTCCTGCTGTATCAGCAGAACCTAGTCCCAGATTCATCGCATTACTAACTGCAACACCATCAATCCATGCCAATGTTGTTCCAGCAACTAAAACACCAAGAAGTGATGCCATCAATTTTCCTGCTGTTTTGGCAGTATCTGCAGATCCTAGACCATCATCGGTTGCATTTGAAATGTCAACTGCAGCATTCTCGGCATTCTCTTTCTGCGCCTCTGCTCCAGTAATGTAACCAACAATATTGCCAGAGCCAATCTGTGTTGTTGCGTCTGTATCAGTCAAGCCGTCCTCTGTTGCACCTGCGAGTGAAATTGCAGTTGTTGACACTTCTGGTTGCTTTGACTCAGCACCAGTAATGTAACCAGCAATGTTATCGGAACCAATTTTTGTTGTTTCATCCGGTATCGTAAGCTTTTCCATAAAATCATAGGCAATTGATTGGAGAGATTCATCTACCTGCGGACGTTTGGAATCAATTCCATCGGCTGTAGCCTGAGTTGCGTCCTGAGCTGCTTGTTGAGCTGTGCTTACAAGACGCTCAGCATAAGCCTTATATCCTGTCTCAGCCTCTGCGTTTTCATCTGCAATCTCCACGGACACTTTGTAGTACTTGTCCCAATTGTCATTCAGATCTTGAATATATTGAACATTCCCTGCGTTAATCTCCTGGGCAATCGCTGCCACAAGAGAAGCTGACTGCGGTCCTAAATCACGCAAATATTGAACAAATCCTGTATCAAGTGCAACTACCGAATTTGTTGATACATCTGTTACTCCTTGTGTCAATGCATCAAGATTTGCGGCATAATTGGTCATTCCGTTAACGCAAGATGCAAAGTTTTCAAGTGCTTTGGCAGCCGTAATCTCTGCTCCAGCAGACCATTCGCTATATAAACTTAGCTGTCCCATAATAGAGCCTTGAGCGCTTTCATACGCACTTTTATATGCTTCTTGCAAGGTCTGAAACTTCTCTGCTATCTCTCCGGTTGTTTTATAAGTCTGACCAGCATATTCAATTTCTGAGGTGAGAAGATCTTGATTGACTGTAATTGCACCTTTTTTTGCATCTGTACCGTCTTCTACTGCATCTTTCTCTTCTTTCTGGGCATCTGTTTCTCCGATCAATCTTTCCTTAACCCGATCAACCGTCTTTTCATACTCTTCTGCGGTTTCGTTTGCCTTATCTTGAGCTTCCTGAGCACGATCAACCTCTGCACTCAAAGATTCTATACTTAATGCCAAATCTTCTAGCTCATCATCAGTATTACCTGTAATATCATAATAATCTTGCAAAGACTCAACCACCTGATGATTTGGGCCAAGAGCTTCGTCAACACGTTCATTCCAACGCTTCTGCGCTTCTGTCAATCCATCCTGTGCCTGCGTCAACGCTAACGTTGCATCAAATCGTGCTTGATATACCTTTTCTAATGCTTCTTGCGCTGATGCTTGCATAACCTGTGCTTTTTGGTTATCAAGTAGCTTTTCGATTTCTTGATTTGTTAAATTGATGCTTCCTGTTTCCTCATCATATGCAGCTGCTAACTCAGGGATAGTATCAGATAACTCATCAACAATACGTTTTAGCTGATATTTCTGATATTCATTTTTATTTTCAACCCCATTCAAATCCAAAAGTGTCTTTTTATAACTTTCAAGCTTGCTGGTGTCCACAGCTGCGGCATTCATTGTTTTCTCTGCCGTTTCCAAAGATGCATCAACTGTGTCAAGTGCAGCATTGATATCATCGATATACTGCTCCATTTCAGATCTTGCAGGTGAAATCAAATCCGTTAACCCCTTGAACATGCCTGTCGCCATATCAACCACGGTACCCGCTGGACCCGAAATATAATCATATGCTGCAATTCCAAGTCCTTCTAGAGCAGATCCTGCGGCCGTGATCTTGCCTTGTAAGTTGTTCTGCATCGTATCAGCCATGTTTGCAGCAGCACCGCTAGAGTTACGCAGTTCTTCCTCGTAGCCAGCAATCTTATCAATGCCTTCATTAAGAATTAAGTTTAAACCTGTGATTGAATCAGAAGTAAACGTTGATGCCAGAGCGGCTGCCTTCTGAGCATCGCCCATGCCTTCTGTTGCTGCATCAACATCTGTGATGATATCAGTAAGATCTCTAAAGTTACCCTGCGCATCCATAACAGCCACGCTGGTCTCTCCGATCTGGATCGCACCCTCATCCATCTTGGCTGTAAGATCTCGCATGATCGCAGCCAGCTGAGTACCGGCTTCTGATCCCTTCTTACCCTGGTTGGCCATACCTTCGAGGAGCGCCGTTGTTGTCTCAATGTCCTGTCCACTCGCATTAAGATTAGCGGCACAATTTTTGTATGCCTCTCCCAGCATCTCAGCTGTGGTATTTGAATGTGCCTGAGCATATGCCAGCATATCTGCCATATATGTGGCCTGATCTGCTTCCATACCGAACGCACTCAAATAATCTGTAACCATATCAGATGCAGCAGCCAAATCCATACCAGATGCAGCAGCAAGCTGAATAACACCATCAACTGCACTAATGGACTGCGATACATCCCAGCCAGCGAGACTCATATATTTGAATGCCTGCGAAACTTCAGTGGCGCTAAAACGGCTAGTGCTACCAAGCTGCTTTGCTTTTGCTGACATCTTCTCTAGTTCTGCTCCAGTAGCGCCAGAAATTGCCTGAACTTCGGACATAGATGCTTCAAAAGCGCTTCCAACTTGGACAACATATTGTGTTGCTTGCTTCACTGCTGCCGTGATTGCAGCTGCACTTACAAAACCTGCGATTACCTGTGTAGCCTTACTGACTGCAGCATCGATGCCAGTGCAACTTGAGTCAATCTCGCTTTCAGCATCTCGAAAACTCTGACTCAAGCCCGATGTATCTGCATTCTCGCCTACCTGATCAGCTGCCTCTTCAACATCTTGAATCGAATCCACAATCTCTTCAGCACTTGCATCAACAGACTCAGATACACCCTGCATATCTTCCGCAAGAGGAGACTGACTGACACCATCTCCCATTCCTTCCAAGGATTGATCCACATCAGCTACGGCATCTGTGATTTGATCCGCGCCCTGCTCCATGACATCCTGTGCATGATCCATTCCTGTCTGAAGATCACTTCCAACATTCTGTCCCATAGATGACAAACTCTTGTCTACTTGCTGTGCTTCTGTCTGCGCTGCTTTTCCAAAATCTTGAATCTTCTTTTCTGCTTCCTGAAGACCTGTCTCAATGCCTTTTTGATCGACACTGGTTTCAATCTTTACCTTTCCATCAGCCACGGCCACTCACCTCCTTCATACGCTGCTTCACATAGTCTTTCATGCGGCGATTACGTTCTGACAGTTTCATCGTGCTTTCTGTGTCCTCGCCTTTTAGCTCATACTTTTTGCGCATCTTCGCGTAAAAGGATTTTTGTTGCTTGGACATGCCAGACATATCCACGGTTCTGTACATCATTATTTTACTGAGTTTGCAAGTATCTGAAAGATTTTCTAATAAAGCACAGAACTTCCACCAGTGCATCCGCAACGGCTGAGTTAGATCGATCTGGTATTCTTGAAGAAAAGCCGACCATATCAGCAGACTGTCTACACCATAGTCAATTGCTCTGGTACGTCTCTGAAAATGTCCTCTGCGCTTTTCCTGCTCGTCTTGCTCTTTTCCACAACGAAAGAACCACACAAGCTTTTCTATTGCCTGTGTGGTCTGTTCTGGGGCTTTCTCCATGTAAAAGATGTTTAATGCAGACAAAATCCGATCTGTATCACTCAGTTCTTTGTCATGCATAATCTGATCAATCAAAATAATGGTGCGGAAGTCTGCGTTTATCAGATATTCCACACCATTAACTAAAACCTTATCAGGTAGCTGTTCCAGGAGCCAGTTCATACTTTTTCACCGCCTCTGCCAGATTTTCATATTTCTTTGCAATGCAGCTGCGCCGCACTACTGCCAGCGCCTGCTCGGCCTGAATCTTTCCAAGGAAATCATAATACGCTGCCTCGGCCTCCTGAACGTCCTTGCAGCCTTTCAGCACATCCGTCTTAGTCGCATCAATGAAAAATTTACGGTACATGCCGATCTGCCATCGGATGTACTCGGACATGGTGTGTCCGGTTGCCTTATATTTTTCATTGGCAGCGGCCATATTACTGACGGCCTTCTCAAAGCGCTTCGCATCTTCTAAGCGTGTATGCTTAAAATCAATTTCCTTCCCGTAAATTTTCATAGCTACTCCTTACTCTCCTGCTGACCAGGTATATTCTTTTGGCTGATCTCCGATCTTACGAAACTCAATATCAATGCCTGCTGAATCGCCACTGTTTCCGGAACCATCATTATTGACAATAATGGTAACCTGTCCCTTCTCGCCAAGACCAGTCAGAATGTTAAAGTACACATAGTTGGTCACAACCTTGTGACCGGTGCCGTACTTGATCGCATTGCTCAGACAATAATCCTGTGCCTCATCACCAACATAGCGATCTCCAGTAACCTTAAAGGTTCGCTGCGTTCCTGTCTTCTGAGTAGACTTACCGGCACGAATATAAGTCTTTTCAGATGTTACTGGATTCAGAGACGCATCCAGTCCGGCAATATTCATCTGTACGACTGCATACTCAGATTCTTTTGTTGCCACTGCTCCTGTCGGTGTCAAATCAATTGCCAGCACCATATCATCCGCTGTTACATCTCCAGTATACTTTGGATTTGGTGTAACATCTTTCATTAATTCTGCTAATTTCATCTTCTAACCTCGCTTTCATAGTAAGTAACGCGGCACTGGAACATGTACCGCGCTGTTAATTGCTCCATATTTACTCCAGCCAGATTTGGCATGTTCTGCAAGACTTCCATTTTCTGCACTCTACAGTTTTCTGGAAACTCTGGATATTCTTTCTTGCGATTCTTCTCCTCTACCCAGTCAATCAGACCTTGCGCAAAGGTCATTGCCTGCAAGTTCACATCATCGCCATATGGACTGTAAGATTTTGTCACAATGATCGTGAAACCATATTCCTTTACAGCTCCACAACGAATGTAGCGCTTCTTAATCTGATCCGCATAGTCCGTCAGAAATGCAACTGAATCTGGTGTTTCTCCTGAGAAGTTAAAATTCATCTCAGTTGAAAGCTCTTCGATCTTTGGTCGGAAGAACTCGACCATTGCATGATGCTTATCCATCTCATCCTCCTGACTTTATATAATTTTCATATGCACGCGCCAATGCGTCTTTACGTTCCACCATCATTGCCTTGTCCCAATGTGATGTCGCTTTTGGATGCGGAAATGAACTGTATTTTAATCCTCTGCCAGTGGGAACCTTTGCGATTCCTGGTCGAGACCAGTAAAGACCTTCGCCATTTGTAAATGCACCTTTCTTTGTTGTCGGATCAACGTATAACTTTCCCTCATACTGATAATGAGCGTATGGAGAATTGTACTCTACAACCCCGTGATCATTCTCTGTGTAGACACTAACGTTCTGGGTAAGAAGCAGGTGCCTTGCTGGAATATATGGAATCATCAAGCGTTCGGCCTCACTTGCTAAAAAAAGAAGGTTGCCACGATCATGGCAGCCACTTGCATCCTCTGCAATCTGTCTTTTTGATTTTGTCCAGTCGAACGAAAATTTCATTTCATCAGCCTCCTACACGATAATGCTTATCCACAAGATGTTTTGTGTTATCCACGGTCTTGCTGATAATAAAGGCATCTGGCGCATACTGGCGAAGCACCTTTGTAATATTATTTATTGTCGGGTCGAGCTCCTCCGGGCAGATTCCTTTCACTACAAGATCTCCTGCAGATAACGTAAAACCGTTTTGATCCTGTTTCCACTCGTGATACGGACGATATGATGGATTCTTTGGAATCCGAACAGTGTATTCCGGCCGAAGATCCATCTGCAAGAAGGTCTGTTGATTTGCACCAGCTGAGCGGATCATCGCACTGTTATAGCTGCATCGCTCCAACACTGTTTTCTTCCAGTGTTCCTTTTTATCTGGAGAGTCAGCTGCTTTTAACCTGTTATAAATCGTGACCGTATCACAGTAGTTCGGATTCATTTTAGCCCCCTGTACATCAATCCTGTGTTACAGAGGTACTGCGCGATCAGGCGCCGCACCTCCTTCATTTTTCCAGTTTCAGTCAGCGTTGAATTTGACAGATCTACCGTTCCACTCTGACCATCATTCGCCCAGGATGCCAATGGACCTGCCAAACCACTTTCCTGCTGCTCGACCTTAGCCTTATCTGCCTGATACAACACCTCTGCCACGGCGCAGGTACACAGCTTAACCTCTTCCGGTGGCTCCGGCATAAATTTGACTCTTTCAAAGGTATAGCGGTCAATCTGCGCTCTTGCCTCGCGTTCCCAGTACAAAAAAGATTCCTCTGGTACTACTTGGGATTTCCCCAGCAGGTACTCAGAAGTATAAAATTCATAATCTACATATACTGTTCCCATAGATTACTCCGCGTGCTTTCTGACACCGACACGAGCCTTGGTTGTTACACGATAACCAGAGTTGATCTCAACCTGTGCCAGAGTACCATTGAAATTCTCGGAATCCTTCAGGCGAATGGTTTCCAGATTGTCGACAATGGAAAAGCCTCTCCAGTCGTACATGATGAAATCAATGTCAGTCAGCTTCACGGTCTGAAGGGTACCTGCATAATCGTAATACTTTGCAGCATCCAATGAATCAAGCATGTTGCACTCAATCCAAAGCATACCCATCCATCTTCCAATCTGGCCAGTCTGCATAATCTGATCGTTTGTGACCGGAGTGTACTGATCGCCAGCAGCTTCAAGCATTGTAGTATAAGTAGCCACCGATGCCAGCACGACATTAGCAGCAGCCTTTCCAATTCTGATTTCCTTGCGTGCTTTCAGAGCCTCTTCCTTAATGTTTTCCTTTGTCAGTGCGACTGTGCCGCTCATAACAGTTCCCTCGTGTGCCAGACAAGCAAGTCCAGATGCCTGCCAACCCTGGCGGCAGTTCTGTGTTGCCATTGCCAGATGTTCTTCTGCCATTGCATACGGCACCGCGTTTGCCTGAATCTTGTAGATCTTTTTGGACTTAGACTGAAGATTGTTCAGACTAAGAGGGATCAGCTCATTTTCAGCTGCTTCATGTGAAAAATCAGATGCCGGTGTTTTCGGATCCTGAATATCATCCTCTGCCAGTTTGAAGACCTTTACCAGTCCACTGTCTGCATCGCCCTGAAACTGATCGTTGTAAGTCATTCCCGGCTGAAAAATTGAATCAAAATACAGATTCGGCTCTACGATCTGACTATACTTCTCTACTACGTTATATCCACCATATTCCATTATTTCTTTCCTCCTCGATAATACTTGTTGTTGCCGTACTTAGCCTTCAGATACGCTTCGTCAGCGTCAAGGGTGCTTGGGCGGTCTTTTCTGTTTGCTCCGCGTACCCAGCTTCCCGGCTTTGTTTCCTCTTCCTCTTTTTCTTTCTCAAAGGAATCCGGATCCTCTTCCTGAAGCTTTTTCATATACTCATCTGCTCCGACAAACTGACCATCCTTGTACTCCAGTTCCATCATTCCAGCAAGCGCGGCCTTATGTGCCAGCTTTCCGCGAATCTTTTTACCTGAGAGGTAATCCTTCGCCGCTGCCTCTTTCTGCAGACCTGTGATCTTGCTCTGAAGTGCTGTTGTGTCTGTTTTGTACTTTTCTTCCCAGTCGGCTGCGGACTTTCTGATGCCTTCGATGTCCATATCTTTATAGGACTTGATCTGCTTATTGGCATCTGTGAGCTGCTGTTTTACACCTGCAAGCTCAGTTTCTTTTTCCGTATACTTCTCTACGGAAACGTAGCGACCCTCGGACAGATCTGCATACCGGACATGCTTCTGCTTATTCGGCTCTCCGTTGTTGTGCTCCTGAAGCTTCTCGTCAACCTTGGCGTACAGCTCATCTCCTAACAGTTCCTTTAATTCCATCGTTTCTCCTTATGAGCTTCGTTTTTATTTGTGGTTTCTCCACCTGCTCCGGCAGTTTTGCTCCCGTACCGAGGGGATATTCCCGGCAGTTTATACGTCGTAAGGGGTTCGGACATAAAAATAACACGCATTGCTGCGTGCTTCTTAACGGTTTTCCTCACTGATTTGTGCTGGCGCAAATCACTCTTCTGTGTAGTGTGTATTCGTAAGTTTTTTGTAAACGTCCTCATACAATTCCTGCGCATCGCCATTGTACGTATACTCTGCATAGATTCCATCACCAGACACAGTCGTGGCTGCAAGGCACTTATAGTTCTGTAGTGTTTTACAGCTCCACACAATGAAAACATTGCTTTCATCAATCTTTTCATTTTCATGTGTATTGTACCATTCTGCCAGCTTTTTCTTTACTACATTTTGAAAATGCTTCATTCCTGTGATAATCATATTTTCCCTTTCTTTCACTCACTGACTTTCCCTGGCAAGATCACCCAATCCTCTGCCAACATATCCGCCTGTGATGCCAACCATCCCATCTGCACTCCGCTGGTGCCGACAAAAGCAATGGCTGCATTGCCGATTGCTTTGTGATCGCAATTAACAATCTCTCCATGGGCCGTCTTATAAGATATTCCGGTTGCTAGCTGGATGTACTGCCCTTTTCCATTCCAGCCTTTACGGCATACTCTCATTCCCGCCTTTAGCGCATTGATCGCTTCTCCAAAATCCATCTTCTTATCCTCTCTTTCTTAAAAATAGACGCAAAAATACCACCGGCCTCTCGACTGGTGGTATCAATCAATATTCAATTTTACATACCCTCTACATTCTCAATCTGATCAATAATATCCTGCAATGCTTTTCCCTCAAAGAAAGGTTCCTGCATTACTTCCTCAATGCTGTGCGCCTCCATGAAATCCTCTCCGCACCACATATCGAAATGACCAGCATCAAACGGATCTACTCCACATGCTTTTCCATTATAATCAAAAAGGACGTGTGTGCATAAACTTCCAATTCGATCTCGAAGTCTTTTTACTGTCATAATATATCTGCATTCTCCTTTCTTTCATTTTCCGTCAGCTCCCTAGTTGGCCTTCCAATAAGCTTTCCGTTCACATCATACTTATAATCATGTGCATGTTCTCCATTTTTACCATATGGATGCATTTTTGCATTTCCATGATTATTGTTGCTGATCTGCTTGAACTGCTTTCCATTTTCATCGTAATAATTTCTGTCGATTCCACCTTTCTTGCCAGTCAGCTGAGTAATACTATTCGGCTTTCCTGTCAAAGTGGTCTTTTCAACTTCAATTATATCGTGTCCAGCCGCATTTTTCAATGTTGTTGGCATTGTTTTCTTTAGTTCTGCCTTAGTTGGCGTAAACCTGCCACGTAATCCATCCTGATACACTCGCTCCATCTGCTCCGGAAGCTCCATCACTTCTGAAAAAGCCTTGTAGGTCTGCATCTGACCTTGATATTTGGCCTTTTTCAGTGTGATATCGTTCGGATCCGCGCCGCCGTCCTGCATCAGGCGGATGTCCTGGCGGGTCTTTCGCATCCGAGTCTCCATTCTTCGCTGGGCAAGAAGTGCCTCGTATGTGGTGTACTTCTTGCCCAGATATTCTTTCGGAGTGTTTTCCTCTTTGATCATCTGGTCAAGCTGCTCATCGGTGTAGGTACGAACGGATACTCCAGGAATAAATGGTTTGTAATCGTGATAGCAGTTGGCCCCATGTAGTCCGGTAACAGTTCCCAGCCCACATACATCAATCAATTGCTGCATCGTCCAGACTCGACCTTGCCACGGCTGATGCGTTGGACGTGCTCCGACATGGTATGTAACCTCGTATGTGTCCGTTTTAAGCTCCTCTGCTACCTGTTCGTTAATTTTTCCCTGCACCTGCCTAAAACCGGTCATGACTGCCCTTCTGGCTGCCACATCCACTCGATTGTGCCAACCTGAGTCATAATCAATCCATCTGAGTCCTGATGTAGTCATCGTGTTGATTGTGCGTTGAAGCACTGTGTTGTAAGAGAATGCACCTGACTTAATGTCCATTATGGCTGCATCTAATGTCTGCTGGTAGAACTTCATTGTAGGCGAATACACAATATTTTTCGCTACAGGATCACGGATTGCAAAGCCTGTCGAGGCTGTGAGATTTCGGAACGTATCTTTTGTTTGACGCTTTGATGCCTCAATCACTTGCAGCAGCTGGACATTTTGCTCAAGAGGAATCTGCTCAAAGCCAGACACCTGATACTCTCGATCGTGCCCGTAATACTCTCGATATACGTCATCCGAGAAGATCTTGTCCACCTCGTCATCTGTCTTCTCAAGCATCTCCTTAATCCATTTTCGGATCTGCTCCTCTGACTCACCTAATTGCTGCAGTCTGGAGATCTCCCAGTCGGCAGAGGCTGGAGAAAAGCCATTCGCCTTGATGCGTTCTATGATATCCTTCATGATACGCATCTCCAGCTCTGACATCAGTTCTACAAACGGCTGCGGAATCTGTTCGAGTTCGCCCTGTGTCATTCAATCACCTCTGCTGGCTGCTGAATGGATTTCTTTGCCTGTTCCTCGGACTCGCCGTAATACTTTGCACGGTATTCCCAGAGCTGCATAGCGCCCATTGCAACGTCCTCTCGGTCGGTTTTTCGCTCTGCATCCTTATCGACAACCACGCTGTCATCAAAATCTGTGCAAAGCTCAAAGCCTCCTTCTGGAGCAAGGTGTCCAATTGTGGTCCATGCATTCATGGCATCCAGAAGACCAAGAAGTGCATCTCTTAGACTGTTTTGAATAGCCTTTACCATCGCGTAAGAGCGCTGCTTTCCTGTCTTAACCTCGGTTGCCGTCTTTGTCACAATCGTTGGATCTGATATTGTGCCATATGCCAGGTGTGAGGAAAATTCTACACGCTGAAGCATCCTGTTATAGCCATCGAAAAAGCTTTCGTTTCTGATATCCGGAGAATATACATTGAAAAATGGTGAGCCGTTTTTATCGGTAACATCGCCCATATCTCGGTATAGTCGTCCTTTGCCCTTTGGCATGATTACATGGCCTTCTCGATCCTTCTCAAAGAAATCGTTTCCTGCCTGTACCGCCGCTTCCTTCGCTTTGTACTCCCATAGAGTAGCTCCATACTGCTGATCGGCATCTCGGATATGCTTAACGGCTCTTGCATAGATGGAAACGCCGAGCGGACTGTTGCGATCTACATTATTAGCCACCGGTATTCTGAAATATGAAAATAGCGGACATGTCGCGCCCACCAGTAAAACCTCTGGTTCCAGATCTGCCCACTCAGAAACCTCATTTAGTTGGACTTCCTGTCCCAGATTTATGATATCATTTATCTTTACAGCTGCCCTCCTGCTTTTAAATGCCTTATTCTGGATGCGGTAAGTATGAGTCCGCTCGTCATATTCCTGATACTCTAGCTTCGTATATAGCCATTTTCCTTTGTGCTTGAACTCTGGAAAGATTGCTGCTGTGACCTGCTTTGCGGAATTGAACGCAACCGGAAAGAAATTATCTGAGTGAATATAGTCAACTGCGATATGTTCGCCGCTAATGTATGGCTTTAAGATCAAACCTCCTCCTGCACAGGCATATTCTACAATATCTGACAGATCTTTCTTTACTTTTGCAAATTCGTTGTCCAGATACTCAGCTCTTGCATCTCCAGCAACGCTGATCCGCGCCTCCATCGTTACGGCTGTTGCCATCTCAGAGCAGACAGAAGAGGGAAGTTCACAGCTTAAAACATCCATGCTTGGGTCAATCCATGGTGCTTCGTTTTCATACATTTTATTCCACAATAAGATTCGCTGTGCCATCTCTGTGCTGATTGCGATATCCACACCCATTGCCTGTTGAATGTTCTCGTAATACATCATGGTTCATCGCCTCCTTTATCGTCTCTTACTGCTACAGGAAGAAAATATTTAATCTTCTTCCACATTCCCATTACTGCATATCTGGTTCCATCTTGACAGTGATCGTTGATCTTTAAAACCTCTTCCTTGCCCTTTTCTATGCTTTTTTCATCGTACTGGTACAAACCCATCTCCTTTATAAGCCATGGTTGTTTTCTACTTAGCTTCAAGCAGCCAAATGATAAAAGTTTTTGCACACGGCTGATTCCGAGCTTTACCGTATTGTCTGCATCTTTTATTGAGATATCTGGCACCAGACGTTTGATTTCCTCTGCCAGACCTTTTGCCGAAGGGTCTATGAATACCCATGAGATCTTTCTGTTATATTCTCTTTCCAAATTCTCACAAAAGCTCTTAAAGTCCGCCGCATACTCGGACGGTGATTTCTGGCCGGATTCGCGACCACTGTGATAATACTCATCCAAACCTCGTAAACATCTGTGATTATAGTCAATGCCAAATGCCTCGAATACAGTTGGGTTCTTTTGGCCATAATCGATGCCAATGCCGATTTCTCCGATGGTCTTCTTTTCTGCCTCTGGCAGCTCGTCCTCGATATGACTTTGACTAAACATGTAATAGATCAGCTCATCCACACCGACGCATTCACCGCCCCACACCCAGTTGTACATCTTCGGATCTACGAGGCGCATTGCCTCTGCACTGTCGATCAGTGCCTTTCCCAGCCATGCTTCCGGTACATCCTGATAGGTGGTGTGAATGTGTATGGTATCTGGGCGGCGCTCCATCTTCTGAAGCCATGCCATAATCGGCGCGTTGGGGTTCTTTGGTGGATTAAACAGATAGATCATCTGAAAGTCGTTATCCACATTACCTCGAACGAATGTCGCCTCTATGTTGGCTAGCTCCGCCTCTCCCTCACCATCGTCAAAGAACTCGGTTGCCTCGTCGATGATAACCAGCTTGATCGGCTTGTCTTCATCTATGATACCTTTCGTGTCATCAATACCATCGGATCCGGAGAAGTATATTGTGGTGTTGTACTTCTTGTATGTAATCTCCATCGGAGATTTCGTGATATAAAACCGATTCTTCGGAATCTGCAAGCGGTTGATGCCGCGAAGCATTTCCTTGTAGACGGTTTTACGGAGTTTATTGTGATGCTTACGAAGAACCACTACCGAACCTCGCGCATCTGCCGTGATCTGGTAAACAGTTCGAATACCTGCATAGCTTGACTTTGTTCCGGATCTTCCAGAAGTTAAGATGATGTGCTTGTGCTTTTTATCATTGAACAGAGGCAGATATTTCGGAATGACGATATCGGATATTTTAACCTGTTTCTTCGGTCGCTTCTCCAATTGTTTTTTCACTTGATTCTCTGTCTGCATCATTTATAATCTCAACTCCATCATCTTCATTTTCAACTGGCTGGGCGGATAAGCGCTCCGTCTGAGCCTTGATCTGGGCAATGCGACTTCGCTGTTCCTCAGATGCCATTCCCCAGTCTTTGTGCAGCATCTCATCATACTGCTTGATTAGGCTGCGAAGCTCGCTTTGAGCTCGGGCCTGTGCTTTCATGAATTCGTTTTGCTTATCCCATGCCTGCTGTACTTCCCATTTCTCACCAATCACATTGCCTGATTTGGTTTCTATCCTTTCAACCGTTTTGTCCTGTTGATCTCGCACATAGGCAATCCGCTGCGCTCGAATGATGGCAGCATAGGCAATCTGGATCTGATGCCATAGAAGATCTAGTGGATCAGCCTGATTGATGGCAGAAAAAATCTCCCTGGTCTCATCAGGGAGATACTTACTGAAGAATCCATACTTCTCAGCCTTTTTATTTCCAGACGGCCCTCCGGAGCTATTTTTGTTCCCCGGTTGCCCACCTTTTTTTCTATGCGAACGTTCGCTTTTTTTATCCGAGCGTTCGCCATCCCACTTGTGAGTGCACTTCCATCTGCGGACAGTGCCCTCCGGCAGATTTAGTTGACTTGCAATCTCAACCAATTTCTGCCCTTGCAGGTACATTTCTTTTGCCTGCTCTATTCTCTTGTCCGGCGCTCTGGCCATGCCTCTCACCACCTTCATTCGTCGGTTTTGGAAAAACGAAAAGCAGCCCCGAAGGACTGCCTTTTTCTACTTAATTTCTTTGGACTTAAACATTTCAAATGTTGCTGCAGGCGCATTTGCCGTTATTTGCAAAATTTTGTATTCCAAATATTCTAACAAATTCACCTCTTCATCTATTAATAACTTCAAATCTTTATCTGAAAAAGTAATAATAATGCATTGCTTTCTAGAATCCATATGCTTCAAATAATGTTCTCTTGCAATTGTAAAACAGGTTTTGGTAGCATCTTTTCTTCCGCATATAATTCCGAGTTGAGATTCATTTGTTCCCATAATACCAATTAATTTGTTACAGTATGTATTATTGGGACTTTTCCGAGGTTCATTTTTGCATTCAATAATAAAGTACGGTGCCATATACGCAAACACAGACAGAAAATGCGTTTTGATGCCTGATATGCACGTGCAGTCAAATTGATTTGTTTCTGATCTCACATCATTAGATACCTTAACACCTCGGATCTCCTTAAATATCTCCAACATCAAGATTTCCAATGAGTTCCCCTTTTCTGTTGAATTATCTCCATAATCCCTGTCTAGTTCGTCTCGTAATCTACGAAACTCATTATATGCTGACTCACTCGGACTATAGAAGCTCTCGTATACATCTGTTTTATTATTTGAAAGTGAATCAGCTTTACAAAAATTTTCCAATGTGCTATCACTCAAATTCAATCTTTTTTCAATCTCTTTTGCTATCTGATCTTCCGTAACATCCGGTTTTGATATTACCTTGTATGCTGCATAAATATCATCCAATGTAATATTTTTTTTCTCATCACATCCTTGACAAAATACTGGCTCTGCCAATATTTGAGGAATTTCTTCTTTTGTGATAGTCATCAAACAGCAGTCGCAATCTGGACATTTAATTACATAATACTTTTCAAGTATTTTATTTTGTTCACTAAATTTCAAAATTGCTTCAGCCGAAGGATATCCAACTTCTAGCCTTGATGATACTACAGAGGCTGTTATATTTTTTTGATTATTTTTCGGCAAAGTTGCAAGCCAATAATCAAAATTTTCAACAAAAGTTGGATTAAGAATATTCATAATTTTTGAAAATTGCTTGTAAAACATTTTGTATATCAACCTCCTCTGCGTATTGTTTAGTTTTCACATATCCACATTTTTTATACATTCCAAACGCAACTACCAACTGATTTGATTTAGGAAAACATTTTTCATCCTTTCGCTTAAATACAAGATCAATTCGTTTGCATTGTTTGCTTTTCATAACAGATTTCTTGCTATCAAAAAAAGCTTCTGTACATTGTAATGGAACTGCTGAACTTGATGTAGTATCAATTCTAGTAAGATCCATCTCATCATCAGCCGTCACTTTAACTAAATATGCTTCTCTATCCTTTGTAAATACCTCTTCATTCTTTCCATCTATTGATATAAATTTCTCTGCTAATATTCTTGCATCTATAATAGCTTTGGATTTATTTCTTATATCAAGGTTCAAGTTACCAAACAACTGATTTACAAATTCTTCTATCAAGCTGTTTTGTTCATTAACTTTTTGAACCACATCAGCTGGTGTAAATGAATAAGTTTCATATAATTTATAAAGCATCTTAAAGTTTAAGTTTTTCTCGGATTTTACATTCTTTTGTGTTGTAAATTCAAGACCTTTTACAATTTCTTCTATTATTGATATTGCATATTCCATTGTATCTACTCGGGACTCACCTATAAGTAATCTATTATTATCATCATAGAGATATAGAGTTGATTTCGGTTTAGCTCGGCTGATAATAAAAGCATCCTGTAAATATACCTCAATAAAAACAGGGTATATTACACCATCTCCCCACTTGTTTAATTGTCCCATTAAAAATAATTTTGAAAACACAAAATCAATCTTCACTGCTTCGTTTTTATCATTTGTAGTAATGTGATACTCTATCATTGTACTTTTTTCTGTAGCATGATAATTTAGCACATTTTGATTAGGACAATCAGGAAACAATTCTTTAATTTTCGCATTTAAAATCACTGGATCCCTATGCCATTCCTGCAATTGATAAATTTTTTTATAACAAATTTCCTTATTTCCCTCTTTTACAACTTTTAAAAGCCACTTCTGAACCTCATTCTCGTTTTCTTCGGAGCTGTTAGCAAATTCCTCAATAGCATTTATATAATCAGGCCAATTATCAACAAGCTTAAGTTTATGTGCTTTCAAAAATTTTCTCATAATCGGATTTTGTAAATACTCATCCCGTTTCATAAAATCTGGTATTTTCATTTGTATTCATCCCCTAAAGTAAATATTTTATTCATTGTAAAACATATCTGTTAATTTTTCAATGACTAAAATATTCTTTTCTAAGGTTATTTTTATTATAGAACATTCGTTCAATATTGTCCATGATATTTCTTAATCAAACTTAAAATTTTTGACATACGAAAAGACCGCCAGCTTTCGCCGGCGGCCACTTTAGGGAATTCAAACTGGAATACACTGCTTCCATTTTTGATTATATCATGACTTTTGTTGCATTTGTTGCAACTTGATGTAATCGTTGATTTTTCTACTAACTGTAGCTTTATCCATATACATTTTTCTTCCAACTTTTTCTTGTGTCAAGCCTTCAAGAAAATACATCTGGAAAATCCGCCGTATCCGACTATCTCTGATCGCAAATACCCACTCTTCAATCTGATCCTGTTCCAACTCAAGCTTTGCGATCTGATTCTCATATCGAGTACGACGCTTGGCTTCAAGCTCATAATCATAACCTACTATTGCCTGCGCTATCGGATAGCCTGTTTGATAATCAAAGACCACATCATTCCCGATCAGGCTGTCACCCTCACCCAGATGATCAAGCTTGTACTTCAGCTCCTTGATTTCGTCCCGATTGCTCCGGTACGCTTCCAGGCGCTCCCGTATCATGCCTTCTGTTTCCATCGCCACCACCTCCTTTCGAGTTTTGTTTCGAGTTTACACGTGAAGCTTATGTATGCTTTGTGAATCGATCCATAATGTGATCCGCAACCTCATCTGGCATTCGCTTTGGTGGCTGTGCATTGTATAACTCAATCATTGCCTGCACCTCTTCCGGACTTAGCCCGCTCTCTTCATAAGCCTTTAGTTTCCACAGTGCTTTACATAAGATTGCGCTCGTCTCTTCGGTGATCTTCTCACCAGTTCGCAGTGAACTCCACTCAAGTCCTTTTAACTTCCACTTTCCTCTGCCATCGCTTTCGATTAATCTGTCCATGTTTTCTCCTCTCGCTTTTCCACCAGATATTGCGCGCAGTGCAATTACAAATTCTGTTATAGTACCAACTGCCATACCTACTAAAAACACTGCAACATATATCATTCTTCTTTATCTCCTTCTTTTCTCTTTTTCTTGACCCATTTCCACATCATCCATGCAAAATATGGGGCAAATAGCCATTCAAAAATTGTCGCAGATATAAGAAGAATAATTGATATTTCTTGAGCATCCTCCTCCCAATCCGGAAGAACTTTTTCAAATGCGTTTTGTGTAAGCATCACCACATAGATTTCAATGGATGCACACTCAAAAAACAATAGTATCCACAATATCATTTCTTTTCCTCCTTTCGCATTTATCGGCAAAAAATATTTTTTAGTTTAAATCAGCATTCCTTTTTTGCCGGAGTGTAAAGTACTCTGGCTGGCGGGTATCCTCTGCCTGTGTATGGCTCAGTAAGGGAATTTCCCTGCACAACAGTCGCCTTAATCCCTAATAAGCTTAACTGCAAGTAAGTCATATGTACGGCTTTCCAGTCCAGATCCTGAGCTACCACGTCCATGCAACGCTGAGGGTTCATTCCTCTTTCTTTCAACACTCTGGCAGCTGCTATGATCATCCCACCGCCTCCAGTGCTTGGCTCATAAAAGCTATATACCTTTTGGGGATTCATGTCTTTGGGTAACATCGCCTCTGCCATCGCATGTGAAATAGTAAATAGTGTAAAAAACTACCCTGTTATTTTGTTTCCCATTCCCGCTGCCATATATACCCACCCCAGAACATCTGTCATTTCCTCTTCCAATGCATCTGTCAGAAGTTTGTTCAGCTCTGGGAAGTGCCGTGCCTCTTCTCTCGTGTACTTCTTTATCGTGTCCATATAGGCTTTTTCTCTGTCCTGGCATATCTTTGTTGCCCATAACTCCGTCGCATTACTTATAGCCAGGGAAGCGCATTTTATCCAGTCCGTAAATATCTCATAGCTTGAATATCTGCCAGACATGGAATTTATTATTTTAACCATTTCTTTTTTACAGTCCATTACCAATTTACGGCACTGTCAATGGCAGTGCGCTGCTCCTCTTTTGATTTTCTTAGATATATCATCGTTGTATTCACACCGGAATGACCCAGCAGATCCGCAAGCAATGAAATATCATTATTGTTTTTTAAGAAATTGATTGCAAACCTGTGTCTAAACGAATGAGGGTGGCAAACATTTCGAGGAATGTTGTAGCGCTCTGAAAACTTTAGTAGCATCTCAGAAATTCCTCTTGTTGTCATTCGCGTTCCTATTTTCGAGATAAACAAATAGTCTTCTGGATCGAAGCTCTCAAAGTACTCTTTGCATTCGCAAATTAAACTTTCTGGAATGTAGATGGTTCTAATTTTCCCTTTTGTGTACAGCTCCATCTCTCCAGAAATCAAATGTTTCTTCTTGAACTGAATCAGCTCACTGATTCTGGCACCTGTACACGCAAGAAACTTTACCCAAATATACCACTTTGCATTTCCGTCCCGTTTCACCCCCGCCAAAAGCTGCTCATATTGTGCTTGCGAAATAACATTTTCTACGAATGTCTTTTTCTGAATTTTGAGTCTTTTTATTTTCATGGGCATCCCGATCCAATCTGCATAAGCACATATTCCGCATATCCGATTATTCACTGTTTTAGGGGATACACGCTCAATTAGGCTTTGCTTAAACCTCAAAATAGCCGCCTTTGTGAAATCTGACTCTTGTTTGAAAAATAAGTCCACAGCTTTTACATAATTTGCTATCGTATTCTCAGATCGTTCTTCCTCTTGAAGCCATGCTATAAAGCCTTGCCGATCATACCGGTCACAATCTTTCTTTAAAAATTTCGTACTTATCTTTCACATTTTCCCTCCTTCTGCATCATTTTGTGTGCTCTGGTATAGAATGAAGCGTAATCCATTGCACATTCTCTCGCCGCCTCTGCGATTGTGAGTTTACCTGATCTCCACTTCTCATAGACCCTCTGGAAGTCATCTGGCAATGTTCGATGCTTTCTAGTGAATTTGAACTTTTCTCGGACTTCTCCTCGTTTTACCAGCTCTCGCTTTGCAGCTTCTTGGAAACTTGTTTGGGGCATTCCACACGCACGCGCCGCCTCTGCGTTTGAAAGTTCTCCATTTCTCCAACCTGCGTAAGCTTTCTCGAATCCTTCTGGGAGTGGTTTTCTTTGAGGTCCTCTTTTAACTTTTGCCTTGACTGCTATCTGCTTAGCAATCTTTCTTCCTTCTTCATCGCTCCAATGCATCCAGTTCTTGTACATCGGTCGGCAGTTGTATTTTGCGCTCAGTAAGCCATGATCCATGTCATGCGCTCTTTCCCCTGCCAGCACTGCAGCCTCCTCTTTTGTAGGAAATACTGAGCAACCATAATCGCTTACTTTCCAGTAAAATTCACTGTTGGCATTATCTCCTACATCACGTCTTTCTGAGACTGACATGCAGCCTTGATCTGCATTCTTCCAATGATACGGAGACTTTACCACTGACTCTACCACTTCCACTCCGTGATTTCTGAATCCTTCAAGACCTTTTGCTTTTAGTGTGACATTGTTTAACGCATACACACACATGCCAAACGTGATCTCCAATCTGTGGGGTCCATTTTTGCTCACTCATTTGTTTCTCCTCCACCATCTATTCTTGCTCTTAGATCTTTGCTTGATACTCTTTAAGAATCCGGCATATGTACAATAAATCCCTTCGCGCTTAACCTCTTCTAGTCGCTGGTTGGTGTACTCAGCTGTCTCATGGATCAGTTGCTGGATCTTGTCTTCCTCGTTTGGATTATACCCATGCGTCTTCTGATATAGTTTCTTTTGCTGTCGATTGGTCATTCTTGTTCCTTTCTTCTTTTCGCTTCCTCTGCATCATACTGCGCCTTGCTTTTATAAAATTTGCATTCCTCTGTTTTGCAGTACAATCTTTTCATCACATCACAATAGCCTTGTGAACGTAGCTCACTATGTTCAACGAATCCGAAACAATCTTTCTTTACCATGTCAACCTCCTTAAATCAAAAATATTGTTATTTTGTGAATCTTCGTTGCCTCTGCCACCTGCTGCCACAGATCTGCATTGGCGACTGGTTTTCCGTTTGCTCTTTTCCAATCTGCCTTTTCCCAGGCTGATAAATACTGGAAACCTGTTTTGATATAGCCGCTGCCCTTGATCGTGATCTCTGATGGCTTAATCATATGCTTTAGACCTTCTAAAACTGCTAGAAGTTCCAAGCGCTGCCGTGAATCCTTTGAATCACCAATCCCTTTTACCTCTAGCAGACGTTCTTTCCCTTTAACCACGCAACGGAGGGTGGCCATATAGGCCTTGCCCTCCAGTCTTGTGCTGATCTGCACCGGTATCATACTGTATCCTCACTGAGATAATTGCGGCTGAACACCTTTCTAAAGTACTCTCTTGTTCCCCAGTGAGCTTCGAAAGCCCTCTGCGCATCCTCATGGAGAATCTTTCGGTTTTCTGTGCCATTCATGCTATCATGCACTGCATTCGGTCCTGTTCGATGGCAGGAGAGACACAGATACACTTTCAAGCCATACTTTTCAGAAAGCCGGCGATTCGGTCCCCCAAAGCAATGGTGTTCTTCTGTCTGGCCGAGTGCTCCGCACAGATAGCATTCGCCTTTTTGCGTCATCATCCTAGTCTTCGCCATGGTAATTCCTCTTTCTCTAAGTTTTTCAGTGCGCTACTCCACTCTTGAAGTGGAATTGTTTTCTCCACGGCTAATGTCATGTAGTTCGACATCCAGTAGACCAGTCGCCCATCTGTCTGAATCACTTCTGGCAAATCATCACCCACCTTGTAATTTAACTTAGGATCATGGGTGGCTTCCACAATGAAATTATCACACAGGTACAATTTCGATCTATCAAATACCGCCTGTAAAACCTTGTTCTCCTCAATCGTAAATAAGGTTTCATGCAAAACTTCTAGCTCTTCTTCAGGTCGAAGTTTTTCAATCAGATTGGGCACCTCTGCATCCTGCACGATTTGATCTTTCTCAATTCTTACTCCCGTTCCTTCCTTCGGAAATTCATCAACAATCTCAATGATCATTCCTTTATCACGCGCCGTGAGGATCATCGGGTCAATTTCCGCTGCCCAATGTGTTCCAGATATCTTTAAACAACCATCCAGCATCCACACATGCAGGCATTTTTCTTTTGCAGCTTCTTTCATGAACTTTTTCAAAGCATTTGTTTTGATTAACATATGTATACTTCCTTAGTTAAACGGCAGTCCGTCGTCTTCTACACCATCTGGGATGTTCATAAATCCAGAAGCGTATGTACCCTGATTATCTAGCTGAGGTGCTGCGGACTGGGATACAGCCGGTTTGTTTCCGGCATTCGCACTCGCTGCCTTGTTCTCTGCGAACTCCTGATCCTCAACAACCACGTCTGTTGTATAAACTCTCTGGCCATCCTTGTTGGTGTAGCTTCCAGTCTGAATACGACCTGTGACAATCAGCTTAGTTCCCTGATGGAAATACTTCTCAGCAAATTCTGCTGAACGATCGAACGCTACACACTGAATAAAGTCAGCTGTCTGCTCTCCTGTGCCTGCATTTGCTCGTCCTCTGCGATCTACTGCTAAGGTATATCTTGCAATTGCCATCTGGCGCTCGCCCTGTGTATAGCGGACTTCCGGCTCTCTGGTAAGTCTGCCCATTAAAATTACTTTATTCATTAATACCTCCTAGTGTCATCTGACCTGGAATCTCTTTATCCTCTTGAGCTTTCCGGATCACATTTGCAATGTTCTTTGCTTGGATCATATAACCATCCCATGCTGGCCAGCGTCCTTCCTCTGCTGCTTTGAGTGCTCTTTCATAGCAAGTTTTCAAATCTTTCAACCATTCTTGCGCTGGCGCAATTTCCTCTGTTGATTCTTTTGTTTCACTCTCTGGTTCGAGTGCCAACTGCTCTGAAATGCCTGATTCTTCTAGCGTTTCAGAAGATTTCATACCACTTTTCTCTGATGGCTGATTTTTGGAATGCTCCTCTGCCTTTTCAGTTTTCGGCTTTTCCGGTTGTCGTTTCGGTTTTTCTGCTTTTCGCTCTGGCTTCTTTGTCAGAATCTCTACTGGCTTAGGCGCTTCCAGCTCCTTTTCCGTCTCCATCGGACGATTATATAAAAACTGCCATGCCTGTCCTGGTGTCTTATCAATCGGACACAATACACGAACTTCTAAAAGCAGTTCCTTGGGTGTGTACTCTGTACGAATCTGAGAGCGCACGTTGACAATGCTGATTTCTCGTCCATCAATAGAAAACATCAGCTTTCCTTTTCCTTCTACGCGTACCATTGCCATTCCTGTCCCTGTCGGTGCAAGTGCTTCTAAGAGTGCTTCTTCTGCATCCGGCTGATAGGCGGCTGTGAAGACCTTTGGATACCGCTCTGGCATCTTGTCAAAGTACTGATACAAGACTTGCTGTGCCAGTGTATCAAGCTTTATCTCTGGTTCTTCCATCATCACTTCTAAGTCTGTCTTTTGCATCTCCTCTGCGATCTCTGCCTTGATCTCTCGGATCTCTTGACGTGTTGCCTCTGCTGGAATCGCCTCAATGACTTCATCGGAAAGTGTCAGCATCTCGGCAAGCTTCGTAACTCCATACGGCTGATATTGCTCTTTTAAGCGGTCTGAATAGCCGCCCTCTGAGAATCGATCATTGATCGCCATATAGCGTGATACAATATCAGGTGTTAATCCATATCTGGATGATGCAAATTCGGTTACACTCTTAAATCCGGATTCTCTAAGAACCTCCGTATCTCTTGCCACCTTCAGCAAATAACCGATTCGCACAAATCCTTCTGATGCTTCTCGTATTTCTCGGTCCATGGCCTCTTGAAATGCCTGGAACCCTTTAATTTCTGTTAACGTTGTCATGCTCCTGCCTCCATTAAATCCGCCATTAATAGTGCACGTAACTGGCGGTTTCTCTCTGTTCCATTCCGTAATACTTCCATCTCCTCTGCCCTTTGCTGCGCACTCTGCGCTGCCAACTGCTTGTCCCTCTCTTTTAAGCGCTTGTGAACTGCCACCTGCCATTCTTTCAGGTATTGATTCACAACCTCAAGATCGGGCTGTCTGTTGTACTCAGAGCGCTTCTGGCGCACTGTTCCACCCGGTTCGACCTCCAGCGTGTACCAAGACTTTTCTCGCTCATGGCGAAGAAACAGGATATAAGTTTCCTCTGTCTGGATGCGTTCATAGTAGCGATCCGATGCGCCGGCGCAATGATGCAGTTGGTGGGAATCATCTACGATATCCATCAGCGTACATGGCGTGATTATCTGCCACCCATCGCCCTGGTAATCATAAATTCCTTTGATTCGGTCTAAGACTGCCTGTGCCTTTGGCCATTTTCGATTCATCGCTTCTGCCTCGTACTCAGCTTTTCTGAGTTCAAATTCTTGGACGAGCTGGTCATGTCGAAGCTTTAAATCTTTAGGGTTGTACACAATTTCATCTTGTGCATCCATCCCCATTCCCTTCGCCATTGATATATAATCCGTATACAGTTCGATTACTGAGTAAGGGACATTCTTGTTCAGAAGCTTCATCTGCCGTTTGATGAAGTTTAGGCACTTTTGAGGTGTCATATAGTCAAGCATCTCTTTGACTGAATTGGGTGTAATGTGTGCTGTTTCTAGTTCCTTTAGGGTTTCTGTCTTCAATGGTTCGTTTGGGTGCTCCATTCGCCATTGTAGCCACTCATGAATAATTGATCCTCCGTTTAACTGCTTGAGTCGCCCGATCGCATTTCGATCCAGCCCTAATACCTCCTCCGGTGTCTCACCATGCAGATTCAGATTTTCATTATAGCCATAGTAAGCAAGCTTCGCTTTTGAATTCTGTTCGGCCAGTTTCTGCAATCCCGCCAGAACCAGTTGTGTGTAGACCGGTGTTCGCTTCTCCATAATCCAGTTGATTGGAAGTTTTGCCTTTCCGATATCCCACAATCTTGTCTCTTCATAGCCTGAAGTTTGCAGGACTTCCTCTGCCCCCACCGGATACAGGTAAGATGGCATCCAGCGACGGTTCCACGGGTTTCGATCCCACCAGTTATATAAATCGCGATAGTAAACCTTTCCTTCCTTGTAGGGCATCCATGTCCATCTAAGAATTTCTGTAAGGTCTACCGTTTTCCCAGCCTTATCCCACCGAACGTTGATTTGATAAAGACGTTCTGCCAAGCTGCCGTCTGACTGTCTCGAGAAGGCAGTGATATAGTCTTTCTGTTCCTTGCTCCATGTACGTGTGCTTACGATCACGGTCTTTCCCTCACACTGGAAGCGTTCTGAATGCTTGAATTTTCCAGTGTGCTGCTTTCCGCAAGCTGTACAATGATATTGTCCGTCTATGCGAAAAGCATATTCCTGAGGGGCAATTTCTTTTAGATACCAGTTTTTAATTTCATCCTGCTGATCCTTAAAGAGAGACATGTAGTTGTGAATTTTCTCAGCCTTTCTCTCTTGCTTTCTGTAATATCGTGTCTTATCATAATAGGCTTCTGCATGTTCAATCAGACTCGCTACGCTTCCTCTGCGTCCAAAAAAACTTTCTACCATCTCCTCATCTTCTAGCGAAACGGTTAGATCAAGTGGCCATAAGCCACTTGAGTATCTGCCCGTGCTGCTCATCTGACTTACAAGCTTTCTTATGCAGCGCTCTCCTTTAAGTTCTGATACATGCTTCCCTGTCTTGTCGATAAAGTATTTTCCCTTGAAGGTCTCGGCATCCCATAAATGGAACATCAACACATCTTTCTCTGTGTAAACACGAGCATATGCATCACATTCCTCGTACGCCTCAACCGGAATTTCCATCAGATGTTTCTTGGCTGTTCTGTCCATGGTATTACCCCTTCCTCTGTGATGTGATACCAGCCGGGAGCTGCATCCTTGATTCCTCTCAAATTGCCATTTTTCAGATCTATCAGTATAACAATGCCCGTTTGCTGTGTTACTTTTGCCTTTGGATCATCCCCAACTACAATGAGAACTATACAGTTCATCGACTGCATTCCAACGTTCTTGTACACGGCAAAGCTTCCGTGTCTTTCCTGAACGCGTGTTGGATGGTCATACATGTACAATGCGCACTCCATGGCATATTCCATCAAAGTTAACTGCTGTGCCGGAATCAGCTTAGTTGTGGAGATCTTGCTGTCTACGCTGTCCTCATCAATATCGCCTACGGCTTCGCATCTCCAAAACTCATTTTTTCCGTCCCAAGAATAATAAGACAGGCAGTCCAACGGATCCTCTGCTGCATGGATCCCATTACGTGCACAATTAGCAATTGCCTCTGCGTTAACCTGACCTGGCTTATAATGATACTCCTTGCAGACCATACCCGGTCCAAATGCTTTATATACCGTCATAGCTTATCACCTCCATAGTATGCCTTGATAATTTCTCGTGCACGCTCTTTGCTGATATCTCCCATGTACACTGTTGGGATACCTGCTGCAGCTACGATCTCATCTGGAAGCTTATAGCGTGTTCTTGATGCCTCTGCTACCAGTTTTCCCAGACACTCTGCCAGACTCTTCTTAGGATCGTGTGCTGCTGTCTGCAGCTTCTCATTTTGCGTGGTCGTGTAGACAATCATATCACGCATTCCGCTAAGTGTCGTGGAATGCGCAAGGTTAAGATGCTCAGACTCTACCTTGATCTTTCCTGTTGCTGCTTCCACTGGAGTTGTAAACGTGTCCACTACTTCGTCTGCGTAATCTTCTGCATCTTCCTTCTCCAAGCCATTCTCCTCTGCTAAGAGGATGAGGGACTCAATGTCCCCCTCCATTTTCAATCCCTCTGCTGTCTTGTTCAGCTCCTCATAGGTCAATGGACCAAACTTATCAAACATGGTGTCTCCTTCCCTAATGTTCAGTTATTTTTTGCTATTCTTACTATCTTGCCTACTTCGCTTCGCCACCATAGTAATTTGAGATGATTTTATATATCTTCTTTTCCGGCAGATCCCCGATATAGGTAATTGGAGCCGGAAGGTCAGCAGCTTCTACAAGAACATCTGGCAGTCTATAACTGTCTCTAGCAGCTTCTTTGATAATCTGTCCATAGCACTCAATCAAATGCTTGTCTGGATTGTGTACGGGGATTCTCAACTTGCTATTCTCGATAAGTGCCTGAGTAACCAGATTCTTCAAGCCATTCAAAATTTCAGATGACTCTGGTGATTTTGCAATCAAAGCCTCTGATTCCACACTGATCTTTCCGAATGCCGCCATAAATGGAGTTGCAAGCTTTCCCTCGATCGCATTCAGATAGCTGTCTACATCCAACTCATTTAATCCATTCTCTTTTGCCAGAAGGGTAAGTGATTTAATATCTCCCTTATCCTTCAGCTGTTCTGCTGTACTCAGCAGCTCGTCAAAGGTCATTGCTCCGAACTTATCAAACATTCTCTTGTACCTCCTCTAAGTAATACTCTTCAACGATTTCTCTTACTGACTTTTGTGATAAATCTGGAATTGCAAGCTTTCCCCATGGTGTCAGATCTGCCGGCATCCGATCAGGAGCCTGCACAAGCGCCTCCATCAGCTTGCATACACAATCTACAGACGACTTGTCTGATCGCAGCACTGCTTTCTGCAATTCTCTGTTATCTCTCACTACCTGGCGAAGCATGCCAATCATTCCGCAGATCATGATAGAATCTCTTGAATCAATTCCATCCAATTCTGCACGGAGTCTTCCCATCGCTGCATCATCAAGATATGCTAACTGCGACTTTCTTCCCTCCATGTACCATTCTGCATCTACCATACACAAGCCATTTTCCTTGGCCAGTGTTACCAGACCCTCCAGATCACCTTCCTGTCTGAGCAATGCTGCCTTTTCGTTCAGCTGCTCTAATGATGTCATTTTTCCATATGTATCGAACATCGTGTTCTCCTTCCCTGAAGCAGGATCCATGCACCGTGATACAGTGTCTTTGTATTTGGTTCCTCGATGCCATAAAAGGCATTGAAGCGTCCGATCAGATGCACTATCTCCCTCTGCTCCTCATTTAGTTTTGATTCAAACCGTTCCCATGTGCTTTTTCGCACAATTTCTTTCAGTTCTTCCCAGCTGTCCAGCCACGGCATTCCATTCTCAGCTTTATCCAGCTCATGCTCAGTGGTCTCCATTTACCACCCCTTCCTTTGTATTCCATATAAACCACATGAGGAAATTTTTCACGGACAACCGCTGTCACCTCCAGCATTTCCGACTCTCCGATATCAAGATCGAGTCGGAATCTATCTCCGATCGCGGCCTGTTCTCTTAAGTTTCTCGTGCCCTGTGCCAGGTGGCTTACTTTCACTGGCGGCAGAGCCGTAAACGTCTTTGCTTTCATTTCTCTCCCTTCTGAGGTGTACTTTGATGTAGTACCCTCCGTTGACCTCGTTGTATCGTACTTCGCTGTCTGTACAGATGTAGCCCTTATACCTCAATGCACCGCTACGCAGTTTTGCGTTCTCCACGCACTCCTTGATGCAGTCGTGATTTTTTATCATCTTGGTTACTGCGCTTGGTCTCATCTGATGGTGCTTGTGTTCTTCTGGCTTTGCCAAATTGCGGCTTGATGTCCAACGCTTTTCGTGCTTGCGGCGTTTTTCGTCTACTGCAGGTTTTGCCATGTACTCAGCTGCTCCTGCAATACCATTCTCATCTGTCTCTAAGTATCTGGATTGATTGCGTCCTCCGTACTTCCATAGGCTCAGTACGGTATCTGAGTCCAATGTTCCATCCATCAGCAGATGATGGTGGACTCTCACGGTCTCTCCATCTTCACTCACTCGCTCTGTTGTGTAGACGTACTTTGCATTCTCCAGTCCCATCCGGTGTCTTTTTCCATTGATGCTCCGGATGAAGTTCTGGAAGTGCTTTATCGCCTCCTTGATGCTCTCTGGTTCTTGGCTGTATGTGAGTGTGATCCACAAGTCACCATCAGCGAAGTTCTGCTCACACAGTCTCCGGAAGTATACTCTCGCCTTGCGTCCATCTAGCACTCTCATGCGATCCCGCTCTTTCGCTCGGTTAACCTCTGGAAGTCCAAGCTCTGCTACTTCTCTCTTCGTGAACTCCGGATAGATCTCTATGTCCATATGTGGTCCGAAGGTAATCTCTTTTGTGGCATACACTCCCCTTGCTTTTCCAAGCATCCTCTCAGCAAACCACTCGTCCAGATCATCTATGCTCTGGTTATATGTACTCTCATAGTCATACTCTCTATACTTCGCTTTCATACGGTCGAACTTTCTGGCAAATAGGTAATATGTTGATTAGTTCTACTTGATTACAAGGCCGTTTAAAGCCTCTCGGCTCTTGCTTTTCCGCCCCATATGTGCTATACTATATATGGGTTTACAGGTAACAACCTTATTTGCCGATACAGATTTGCCTACTCTGTATCGGCTTTTTCTTTTATTCTCATAAACTTATCATTCTGATGATCACGCCAAACACTACACACGCAACTGACCATGCAACCATGTTGATTGTGTTCGCGATCGGCTGTTCTTCTTCTGCCGCTCTCTGCTCTTCCTCCTGCATCAGGCGGCGCAGACGCTTGGCATTACGTGCTGGATCACTCATAAAACTTGGAACCTGTGGCGCACGGCTCTGATCCACCTCGTCCATTACAAATTCACCATTTACCTTTACAATTTCAAACATGATATTTTCCCTTTCTTCTTTAGCCTGAGTATCTAATATCAGCTGCTTAAGCCTGCTTTAGAAGCATTGGCAGCGATAAGTTCCTCAGCTCTGTCTGCATACCATAGAAAAAACTCCGCTACTTTTGTAGCTCTCTTTTCCAACTCTTCACCAAAATACTCGGGGGTTGAATCATACATCTTGACACCATTCATGATGCCCATAAAACTCAGTCTCGGTCTTATCTGAGACTGATCTGGCTCGGGATTTCGTTCTACATACATATACTTTGTCTCCCTTTCAAGTTGTTACATCCTATGTCTTAATACTTGTCCTTTAAGACACAGATTCTTAAGTTACAAGGTCGGCCGACCATTCCCCTCTGCTGGAATCGAACCAGCAGTACACCGTAGGGGATACTTTCAATATTTGCATCTTGAATACACTCTGACGTACTGATCGTTATATGCATCAGCTGCTTTCTTACATGTCTCTTCATCCGCATGATCATAGATACCTGCACTCTGATGTCTACACTTAACACGTATTGTTTCTTGCAGCTGTTGATCTAACTCACAAAGCTTTTCATACTCGGTCTTGGTTTTTGCCATAGCATCCTCGCTTTCTATAATTTGTAATTAGCTTCAAAATGATGCTTTAGCGCGTACATACATGCATCATGGGCTATTTCAGGCGTTCTATCTAGTGAATACTTTTTTAAAACAGCTGATAGATCAATTGCTACTGCTGAAAGTTTTCCATTCAACGCCTGATCTAGCCTTTTCTCATCTGTTTCTCTTTTAGAAGCATCTTTTTGTTGGCATTTGCTTATCATGGATTCTGTGCTCTGAACGAAGTCTTTCGTCTTGTTGCAAATACCGTCTACATAGCCATTCACTATATCAAAATAGTGAGTGGCTAATATTTTTGTTGTAATCACGGATGCTACTGCAGAACATCCGATGCAAACTAATATCTGCATCCTTCACCTACTTCCCTGACTTCTTGTCATAATTTGTAATTTTTTGATGACATTATTTTGTTGATACATGTTGCTTTTTCTCCTATACTGTATACACAGGACGTTGCAACGAACCCAGTACATAGAAAGGAGATCTTTATGCATATTAATGACAGCTTCGAATTTCTCAGATTTGTGAACAGTCATAACGCAAGAACCCTTATGCTCTCACCTGGTGGCACCTGCTCCGAGCTCACCAACTCAGCAGATGAACTATCTGGCTTTATTGAAGAGCTTACTGCTATGGGATACTTAAAGCGTTATATTCGTTCCTGTACTGTTACAGCGGCTGGAGTTAATGCTCTCCAGTAACTGAACGGGGAACCCGGAAAGATTTACTTTTCGGGTTCTCCCCACTTTACAGGACCATCAATGTTTAATTCTGTCTCACACTCCTGCACATCAGCAACGAGTGTTACTTCTGCAAACTCTTTAACATAACCCTTCTCATCTTTTCTTAAATCCATCTTGATCTGAATGCTCTTTACACCCTGCATCTGTTCACCGTTTAACGATACTTCTCCAGTTCTTGAATTTAATGTAATCTTTGCCATAACTTTCTCCTTCTTTTCTTGATTCATTTTTCATCTTTTACGCCGTCTTCACAACTCCTCCAGTTGCTAGATCAAGGCCGATCTTTACACCACGTAGCAGTGCATCAAACTCCTTAGCCTGATCTGCTGTCAGGGTCTTGGCGAAGCTCAATACATCTTCTGCTTCTTTCTTACTGTCTGTTGGGAGAAGTAAGCCTACAATTGATTTGTTTTCTGTCATATTGGTTTTCCTCCTTGTTTTTATTTACAAGTGATTTGTTTATTTTAACTAGTCACTTGTATTTCACCTTTATAATATACCAGTAACTTGTATTTGTCAACTGTTTTACTAATATTTCTATTGACTTTTATACAAGTCACTGGTATTATTTCAAATGGGAAGGAGGTGAGAAATCAATGACTATCAATGAGCGAATCAAATATTTTAGAAAAGAGATTGAAAAGAAGAGTCAAAAACAATTTGCAGAAGACCTAGGAGTTACTCAATCTGGCGTGAGCTATATGGAACAACAAGGCTCAACCGTTGCGGATCAAACTATAAAGTTGATTTGTTCTGTCTGTGGCATTCGTGAAAAATGGCTGCGAACCGGTGAAAAGCCTATGTACAAGACTCAAGAAACTTTTGATCTCAATAAGTTTGCAAAAGAACGCGGTGCATCTGATTTGGATTTAAAGATTGTTAAAGCCTACTTTTCGCTAGATCCGAAGATCCGGAAGATGCTTCTTGAACACTTTAGGGCTGAACTACTGGATGGTGAGCATCCGAAAACACCTGAGGAACTTGAAAGCCAATACAAAGTCGAAGACGCTGGCTGATCGGGCTGGGGGCTGGGTAACGCACCCAGCCTTTTTTATTTAATTGAATATTATGACTTTACACTTACCAATAAAATTCTTGTTGTAGTACAATGTATGATTCGACCTGTAGTATAACGCATATACATATGTGTATCTGTAGTAAACGTATTTTTTTATCATATCAATCACCCTGCCCTTTCATAGCTGGGTGCCGATCTCTATATTATAATTTTAACTGTTTAAGTAATACTAGCAATTATTTCACTTTCATATTGGGAACATCCTTTTATTCTATCTAAATTACTTTACTTTTGGTGTTGTGTGTAGTATTTTATATTTAGCAACAGTTCTAAGGAGGTTATAATGAATATCATTCAACAAAATTATGCAACAGTTCTGCTTTTAAACTTTCATAAAAAAGCTGAACTACTTCCCGATGTTTATCCGCTTTACTTCAAGTGTGAATGTGACTTGGATAATCCTCGCTCATTGCACTTGCAACTAATTAAGAATGGACTTCTTGTTCCATCTCCCGCGTCAGAATTTTTTGCATCATTAAAGGTAACTGACTTAAAAAATCTTCTCCAATCCTATAATCTAAAAGTTTCTGGTAAAAAGGGCGATTTAATATCAAGAATTCTTTCCAGTTTAGACAACACAGAAATTCAAAAGATTTTGCAAAGCAATAGTCCACACTATTCTTTGTCCTCAAAAGGTCAATTGTTTTTGAGAGAATACGAAGACTATGTTCAATTTCATCGCTATTCTTCTTTATCTGTAAAAATTCAAGAATATGATAAATACAGATCTCTTCTCCATTCTAGCAATTGCGAAGAAATTTTAATTTACATTTTTAAAGAAAAAGAAAATTCAAATAAATATCATCTCTTTTATCATACTGCATTATACCAATTATATGACACAATTCATGACTCGCTTAATGCTTTATGTGAATTTCTGACCGTTAAATATTTTATGGTTAACTATTCAGATGCACAAAAATGGTTAGCAGACGATCTTAAATATCTTCCTTTTGCAGAAGTTGCGCAAAATATCTATGTATCGCAAAAAGCTTGCCATGTTGTTACCCCTGACGATGCTGAGTATCTTTCTCAGCACCTAGGTTTTGATCTAAAGGCAATAATTAATACTATATACAAAGAATATCCATTAACATACACATTGTTTTCAAAGAACGACTTTTTATGTATGTTATCTGAAATGCAACAAATTTCATCTTTTGATTTTGAAAAATGGAATACTTACGCCCTGAAACAGCTAACAACTTTTCTTAAACTATCATAATATAATGTCTGAAATTCTTTACTTTGGGCACTATATGTAGTATTTTATACTTATAAAAATCTTAGGGAGGATTTACTATGAGGAAGAAACTATTACCTGCTATCTGCTGTGCATTACTATTATGTGGCAATGTATACGCTTCAGAGGAACAATCTACTGAAAACAATATGGAGGATATTATTGCTCAAGTTTATAGCATGTCTTTAAATGAGTTACGCAGTGCCTATATTAAGCTATATGCAAACTATACCGCAATTTGCGAAGTCTATGGAGCCGATACAAATAGTCAGCTTCTTCCTGACACATCAACAGCATATGGTGGCGATTTAAATCTTTCTTCCAGCGATATTGTTACTCTGCAAAATTCTCTAACAGTCGGAAACTTTAAAGCAATTTACAAAACTTTAAAATCAGCAAACTGTTCAGATGAAATATTAAATATGATTCAAGATGTTTTAGATATTCAAGATGATTTATATTTAAGTGCAGACGATTTTGAAGATGATTACTGGTATTTTCCTGCATCTAATAATTATATTTCAAGCACCACCCATGTAGTGCCTTACATTTATCTTGGAACAGGAGGTCTTCGCATAAAACTTGGATTTAGACACGATGAATGGTTATTTTTTGATCATACCAAAATTAAACTTGATAATGGAGATATTATTGAGACTAAATATGACAGATATAATGATATAACAACAGACTCAAAAGGTGATGGTGTAATGGAACGCGCAGATGTCTCCCTTTCCTATGAAGATCTTGAAGCAATTGCAAATTCAAAAAATATAACTATTCGCTTTTTAAATAGAGATAATACATATTTAGAATATACTTCTTCTACAGAAGCCTTTTCTAATATAAAGGCAGTCAAAGATTGTTATGACGTAAACGCTCAATAGTGGATGCGTAGACAGTGGTCTCATTTTTTGAGATAATAGC